>Ga0183095_11002_pt1 | contig 38253 bp, 44 predicted proteins | sample BioMet4_FD_130346 | JGI IMG/M metagenome (GOLD analysis project Ga0183095, IMG submission 130346) | Microbial communities from bioreactor (seeded with sewage sludge) at LBNL, California, USA - Biofuel metagenome 4 (v2) (version 3) | ecosystem: Engineered > Bioreactor > Anaerobic > Unclassified ...
CTTAGTGGCTTTTTTAATGCGACGAAAGGGGTGTGAGCGAATGGCAAAACTAACTAAAAAGCAGGCAAGACTTGTAGAAGAATATTTAGTAGACCTTAATGGTGCACAGGCGGCCATTCGTGCCGGCTATTCGCCTGATAGCGCTAAAGAGATTGCAAGCGAAACATTAACAAAACCTAACGTCCGCAAAGCAGTTGCGCAGGCAATAGCAGAAAGGTCTAAGCGCACGGGGATAAATCAGGACCGAGTGATAAATGAATTGGCTAAGATAGCTTTTGCCGATATGCGCAACTTCGCAGAGTGGGGACCCAAGGGCATGAAGCTCAAAGCAAGTGGGCTTTTAACGCAAGAGGATACCGCCTGCGTCGCAGAGGTGAGTCAGAGTACAGGAAACACCACGAAAAAGGCTATCAAGCTGCACGATAAAAAGGGAGCACTGGAACTGCTTGGCAGGCATTTGGGAATGTTTAAGGATAACGCTAACGACGTGGATAAGGATTTGACGATTAACATTGTTTATGGACGCCCGCCGGAAGGACCGCCTGATGGCTAAAGCCTCTATCTATTTCAACCCAGTTTTTGAGGGTGCGAATGCTACGCACAAGCGCTATCGGATCATGAAGGGCAGTGCAGGCAGCGGGAAGAGCGTTAACGTCGCACAAGACTACATTGTCAAGCTGTCTGATCCAAGCTATGCGGGGGCTAACCTTTTAGTCGTAAGGAAGATAGATGAGTCAAATAGGGATAGTACCTTTGCGGAGTTAAACGCCGCCATTCAGCGGGTATTTGGCGCTTCGTGGCCAAAATACTGGAGGATTAACCAGTCGACGCTGCGCATGACGTGCAAGCTTACCGGGAATGAAATCATCTTTCGTGGAATGAAAGACAGCAAGCAGCGAGAAAAAGTTAAATCTATCACGTTCGTACGCGGTAAATTGATTTGGATATGGATTGAGGAAGCCACAGAGCTAGATGAGAACGATATTGAGATTCTAGATGACCGCTTGCGTGGGCATTTAGACAATCCGTTTTTATACTATCAAATAACGGCAACCTTTAACCCGATTAATAAAAGCCACTGGCTGAAGCGCAAGTTCTTTGATTACAAAGACTCTGACACTTTTACACACCATTCGACTTACCTGACTAACCTATTCATAGATGCGGCGTATAAGCGCCGTATGGAGCGCAGGAAGCAGTTAGACCCTGAGGGGTATAGAGTATATGGTCTGGGTGAATGGGGCGAAACAGGGGGCCTTATACTCTCGAAGTATGTGGTTGAGACCTTTGACGAAGACTTTACGCATTACGACAGAGTCGTTTTGTCGCAAGACTTTGGGTTTAACCACGCGAACGTCATATTGACTGTAGGCTTTAAAGACGTAACAGTCGAAGCCGGAGATCTTTACGTCTTTGACGAGATATACGAGTTTGAGAAAGATACGGGCGAGATAATCGCCATAGCCAACAAAAAAGGCTTGGATAAGAGCATGCGCATGTGGTGTGATTCTGCCAACCCTGACAAGATAAAAACGTGGAAAAAAGTCGGATATGCCGCCAAGGGGGCGAATAAGAACCAAGGCAGCGTGAAGGCACAAATTGATATCCTAAAGGTGCTGAATATACACATACACCCACGATGTAAGAACACAATCAAAGAGATTCAAGCGTGGAAGTGGAAAAAAGACGCAGCAAGCGGTCTTTATTTAGACGAACCGGTAGAGGTATTTGATGATGCCATGGCCGCCCTGCGCTATTCAATCGAGGACGTAAGGCACGGCGACGCTAAGCCATGGACGGCGTATGTTGATTACTAAGGGAGGTAAAAAGATGGCAATGAATGCAGCTGAAGCGGCAGTAGCTAAAGAGCCTGCGAGGCAGCGTATTAAAAGCTGGAAGAAAAAAAACAAGGGTGTTTCTTTTCAAATGCTGCGGGACGCTTATTACGGCACCGGCGGATTTGAAGACGGCGAATACCTTATTCAGCACAAGCGCGAAAAGGCGGATAAGTACTATAAACGCCAGGAATTGGCATACTACCTGAATTACACAGCTCCTTGCGTTAACAGCCATGTTGACCCAATTTTCAGGCAGGAGATAAAGCGTGACTGGAAGGGTCCAGGTTCTACTCTTTGGGAGCAGTTCACCGAAAACACCGACAACGCAGGTACTAAGCTTCAAGGGCTAGCTAAACGTGCGGCTTTAGGGGCTAAGCTTTTCGGGGTCAATTTCATCGTTATGGATAACGCTAAAGAGCAGCCTGAAACTTTAGGGCAAGCCATTGATTCGCATGTTCTGCCCTACGCCTTTATAGTCGAGCCTGAGCGCGTAGTGCCTGAGCAGGTTAAGACTGATCGCTTTGGACGGCTGACACAGTTTAGCTATGTTGAGCCTAAAGACAGGGACGGCGCTAATCAAGCGGACAACGACTATAATATTCGTACGTGGACTACCACAGGCTGGATTCTTACTGATAAAGACGGCAAGACCATAGAAAGCGGAGAGCATAGCCTTAAGCGTGTTCCCGTAACAGTGTGGACAAGCAGGGAGATGGACCCTGCGGTTGTTTTCCAACCGTCAGAGTTTGCGGCTATAGTGAAGACAAACAATCATCTTTACCAGCTGTGCAGCTGGTTGTCGGAAATATTACAAAATCAAGCTTTTTCAATCCTCATATACCCGAGCAGGGAGGGAACGTCGCTAACAATCGGCACCGATAACGCTTTAGGTTTTGACGGTGAAGCGAGCCATGCTCCGGCCTTTATAGCGCCACCTGCTGACCCAGCTACCATGCTGGAAAACCAAATTGACAGGCTGATACAAGAGATATACCGCATGGCCAATTTAACGCTGGTTACAGGCGTGCAGAAACAGACGTCAGGTGTTTCAAAGGCTTGGGATTTCGAGCGGACGAATCAAACGTTGTCAGATTTTGCGGCCAACTGCCAAGCGGCCGAGAAGGATTTGGCAGACGTGTTCGCCCTTTGGGTTGGGCAGGCTCTGACTTACACGGTTGAGTATCCGACGGACTTTAAGATAGTTGATGTAGCGGACGAGCTGGCCAACGCTGAAACAGCCGTTGGGTTGAACCTTGGCAGCACGTTCCTGATCGAAGTAGCTAAAAAGGTTCTGGCGGCTTATATGCCCGGCCTTAAACCCGAGATATTTGACAAGGTTGTTGCTGAAATCAAAGCGAAAGGCACAGACGAAATGATGAGCCGTATAGGTTCTTATACGGGCAAGCCCGCTGAATCAGCAAATATTGGGGCCCTAACAAGTATTATTAAGCAGTTGCTGCAGGTTGAAGGCGTTGATCCTGCGTTGAAAGCTAAAGCAGAAGAAGCTTTGAACGGTAGCAGTGCCGAATAGGAGGGGAACTGATGACCAAAGACACGGCAAAGGACATAATAAATTCATTGACGAATAAATGGTCAGGAAGCTTCAAAGCCAATGCGGAAATAGTCGTGCAAAGAGTTATCGCCCTTATAGAGCAAGGCAGTACCGCACAGGCGGCTGTTAACCAGGCTTTTATTGAGAGCGATTTTGCTGCCAAGAATAAAGAAGCGTTGAACAGCACCTTGTTCGAGGCAGCGGCTTATGGTTACGGCCTAATGCCTAATTTGGTGGTTGACAAAAAGGCTATTATCGAAAAGCTCACGTCCTTACCCTGGGCTCCTGATAACATGCCTCTATCAACAAGGCTGCATGGCCTTGACAGTGCTATGAAAGCAACCATTAGTGACGTTATTAAGTCAAATACGACCGAAGGGACAAACGCGGTTAAGCTTGCCCGTGAACTTTACGACGGTTATAACTCTAGTAAGGTTTTGAACACCGCCGATCTTCCGTCGTACCTACAGCAGTTAAGCCATTATGCCAATAAGGCTTTAGCAGAGGGGCTATCACCTGATATTGATACCGTGCATGAATACCGTCAAGCCCTAAAGCGAGCAACAAGGGCGGTTAACGGGATTGGCGCAGGAACGGATAAGCCGCTAAAGGCGGCGTATAAACAACTTGTAGACGCCGCGCAGGGCTTTAGCTCTGAAAGTCTAAAAAAGGCCGTCTACGTGGCCACGCAGGAGCGTAGCAGGTACTTTGCTGAAAGAATTGCCAGAACAGAGATAGCGAGGGCTTGGGGTGATGGCTTTTTAGCAGAAACCATTGAGGACCCGGACGTCGTGGCTTATAAATGGCGGTTGTCAAGTCACCACCCCTTTTTTGACGTGTGCGATTTCCATGCTAATGCTGACCTTTACGGCCTTGGCCCGGGTATTTATCCAAAGGGGAAAATACCTAGTTACCCAGCGCACCCGCATTGCACATGTTTGCTGGAAGAGGTTTTTAAGGGCGAAGTTGATTTGAATAAGGAAAAAGCGGATAGTGTTGAAAAGCTTGGGCGTCAGTACTTAGAAAGGCTTGAGGAAAGCCAACAGTCTGACCTGTTAGGTCAAAAAGGCGCCCAAGATTTTAATAAAGGGGAAGACTGGCAGCAGCATTTAAAAAATTGGCAAGGGCATTCTAACCCTGTTGTAAGGCTTGTACAGTCAGATTTCAATATTGATTACGGTAAAGCGTTTAAAGGTGAAAATCTTATAATACCGAAGGATAAATTAGTAAAATATGCACTAAATAAAGAGCACAAACTAGGGGGCCCAAAAGCCGTTGCATTTGAAAAAGCTTTGGGGTATACTAAAGACAATTATAAGGATCTGTCAGACAAGGTTAAAAGCAGCATAAGTGATTTTGACATAGTAAATAAAGGGGCAACAAAGCACGGCGTTAAATTTGAGGTATTGATGACGCTGACGGGGCCTAATGGCAAAAGCGCCAATGTTATTACCGGGTGGATCATTAAAAATAATGAGCAACAACCAAGAATGACAACTATTTATGTTACCGGAAAGGGGGTAGGGAGGAAATGATAAGTCCAAAAGAACTTGATGTAGTACGGTTAAGAGATGGCCGTAAAGGCACTGTCGTAGAGGTTTTTGATAACCCGCTTGCCTACCTTGTTGAAACAGAGGAGGATATGAGCCTTTGGCCGGAAGTCGGACCGGAAGAGATTGTTGAAATAACATACGTTGCAAAATAAAAAAAATAATACCCGTAGAGGCCTGATAAAATTCAGGTCTCTTTTCTTTTGGCAGAAAGGGGAGCAAAAGATGGCTAGGGATAAACCAAGGCTGTAATAACCATGACAAAATTTAGAGAGAAGGGCAGCGAATGATAGATAAGGTAAAAATAGACCAAGTACTATACAACGTAACCAGAACGGCAGGCCCGATTTTGGTGGATTGCAAAGCGTGCTGTGGTGCTATTACTTATAACCAAAACAGGATTGAGGTGCTTAACGATTTAGGTGATAGCGCAGAAATAATCACGCTGGTTCATGAGATTGTACATGGCATAACTTTTGAGAGAGGCATCAACGAGCTAATAAAGGACGAAGTTAGGGAAACCTTCACCGAAGAGATGGCAAAAGGGATAATCCAATTAATTAGGGATAACCCTAACCTAGTTGAATACATAGCTGGTAAATTATAGTAACAAGGCCCTGGCGGCCACAAAATATATGCCCTGGCGGCAAAAGGAGTTTTTAAAATGGCACAACATACACTTCAAGAAATCTACGCAGCCCTGGCGGCTGTGCAAAATGGTCCTGACATGCTGCTTGACTTGCAAAACGAGATCAGCAATTTACGTAGCGAGGCGGCAACGCAAAGAGCTGCCAAGCAAAAAGTATTGCAATCCTTAGGAATCCAAGACGGCGCCGAAGTCGACACGGCAGTCGCAGGGATTCGCACTACCCTTGAGGCTTTAAAGACAAGCGGCAAGAAACCGGATGAGATGGGTACCCAGTTTGATCAATTGTCGGCGGACGTCAAGCGTTTGTCGGATGAGCTTGCAGCCGAAAAGCAAGGCAGGCAGCAAGAAAAAGACAAGCGCATCGGCGCCACCAAAATGAGTAAAGCCCTGGCGGCTTTACAGGCTGGAAACGCAACAAATCCGGAAGTGCTAACGAAGTTAATCCTGGACAACATAGTTGCCAAGGATGATGACAGCCTGGTTTACAAAGATGGTGATAAAGAGATAGCCGTAGAAGAAGGTATAAGCGCTTTCCTTGCTGCTAACCCTTGGGCCGTTAAGAACCCACAAAATTCAGGCGCAGGGTCCAAGCCGCCAACCGGCTCCGGCTCTGAAAAAGATTTGGACAAAATGTCCGTTGAGGAATATATAGCAACCCGCGAAAAGGTTGACTAACAAGGAGGAAAATAATAATGCCTAATACACTTTTAACACCTTCCCTTATTGCGAAGGAAGCTCTTTTAAGATTAAGAAAGGTGGCTGTATTGCCACAACTTGTACATCGCGATTATTCGGCTGAATTCGTTGGTAAAGTAGGGGACACGATTACGGTAAGAAAACCGGCTACTTTTGTAGCTAACGAGTTTGATACCGAAATTTCCGTGCAAGACGGTACAGAGGGCAGCGTATCCGTTAAGATGGATAAACACCTTGACGTATCATTTGCCGTCACCTCGAAGGAAATGGCGCTTTCAGTTGAATCTTTTGGTGACCAGTTCTTACAGCCTGCAATGGAAGCTTTTTCCGGCAAGATTGCCGACTACCTTGCCGGGCTGTATGCTGATATCCCATACGTAGCTCCTATTTCTGCAACTCCGGCATTTACGGATTTGAAAGGGCCTCTTGCTACTATGAATGGGCTAAACGTTCCTTTGGCTGATAGACGTTTAGTTATGGGCGCAGTAACGCAAGCCGATTTTGTTATCATGGATCAATTTGTTAATGCTGAAAAATCCGGAACGACTGATGCTTTACGCAAGGCTAATATGGGCCAAATCCTCGGGTTTGATACCTTTATGGATAACCATATTGCCGCTCATACTAAGGGTACTCTGGGGACAGCTAAAGTGCAAACAGGCGTGGCTCTGGGCGCTTTGACCGGTAGCTTTTATAACACCAGCTTAACCGGTGCCTTGAAAGTAGGAGACACGTTTACTGTAGCGGGAGATGCGCAGACCTACGTTGTGACTAAGGCTGCTACAGCTGCTAGCAATGCTATTGCGGTAGAATTCTATCCTTCGGCTAAAGCTGCTTGGGCGGGTGATGCGGCTGTTACGCTAAATGGTAATGCTACCGAGAACTTAGCTTTTCACAAGAATGCTTTTGCTCTTGTTACTCGCCAATTAGAAATTCCTCAGGGTGCGGCTAATGCTGCTATCGTTAACTTTGACGGGTTCGCTATCCGCGTGGTGTACGATTATGACCTGATACACAAGAAAGATGTCGTGTCTCTTGATATGCTGTGTGGCGTGAAGACATTGACACCTGAATTAGCGGTTCGGTTCCGTCAATAACCTGGCGAAAGGATGAGATACTATGACAGAAGTAAAAACTATAGTCCTAGTTAAAGGCGACGAACGAGTTATTGTAAATGCAGGTAATCAGGAACAGGAATACATGGCGGACGGCTGGCTGCATGAAGGTGATGAGGGAATAGTCGAGGGCACCAAGCACGTGGGTGGCGGCTGGTATGAATTGCCAAACGGCACCCGTATTCAAGGAAAAGCGGCAGCAGAAGAAGCCCTAACTGCGTTAAATGCAAGCAAATAAATTGTTTAAAAGGCGGATCTCTAGCAGGTCCGTCTTTTTTTGCCTATAGGGGGCGGGCTTATATGGAATTAAAAATAGAGATTCGGCAGCTTAAAGAACTAATTGCCTCTTTTGAAAAAGCACCTGCAACTGTCAAGGAAGAACTGCGATTAGCGATGAGAGTATCCTTGCGAGCTATTCAAACACGTGCAAGGGCAGAACACAGGTTCCGCACTCACACTGGCAATCTTGAGCGGTCTGTTACTACAAGGCTAGTGAGCAATTGGCCTGTTGTTGGACGCATTAAGCTAGATGCGGCTATTACTAAGACGGCCGACGGTGGTAGCTATGGGGGGTATATGCACGATGGAACTAAACCACATGAAATAAGGCCCAAAGATAAGAGGGCTTTGCGGTGGGTGACAAACGGTGAGTTTGTGTTCGCTAAAGTAGTGCACCACCCAGGCACTAAGGCGGATCCGTTTCTGTATGAGGCTGCTGAAAAGGAGCGTAGTAACATAAACGCAATCTTTGACCGCTACACAACGGAAGCTATAAGAAAGGCGGGATTATATGGCTAGATTAATAGCCGCTGATATCACGGACGAATTGGTTAAGCCAGTCGTAATTGCAGATACAACGGTTTTGGACGAATGCGACGAATACCTGAACGACTTGGCACAATCGAAAGGTTCGCTGGTAAGCTATATGGCTGTTGGCGAATACACTATAGATGATATCCCGGACCCAATGCCCTATAAGGTTAAAAAGCTTGCCATTATGTGGGTATGCCGAGAGGTGTGCAGCAGAAAAGCAGGCGGCGGCGGGGCCGCGTTTAAGGGTCAGGATGCAACGGATAAGTGGGCGAACAAATTATATTACTTCGCTAAGCAAGTTGATGCGCTGGAGAGTCAAATCAACCCTGAAGTACTGCTGGGCATTTTGACATCGCCAGCGGTCGGCCAGATAACGCTTGAGAGGGGCTGATTAAATGGTTTGGTATGACCTTATCAAATCTTTGTACGACTACCTGTTGTTGCAGTCAGTTGCTAGGCACGTTGCTTGTGGGGCATTAGAACCGGGAGATGTTGACCTATCCGCAGATGCCAACAATTTAAGCGGAGCTATTTTCTTAATCCGTGACAGAGAATATGACGAGCAAATACATCATGGTGGCGAAGGAGTAGTTACTTTTTACGTTGAGAATTGGGTAAGAAGCGATAACCCTGATCCGCTAGATGGTTATACAGCTCTTAGCGTACAAGAGAATAAGTTCAGAGAGACGTTGACTGCATGGTTTTACGCACAACAAAAAATTGATACTAACACCGTCAACGCGGATTTAATTAATTTGGAAATTGACGAAACAATAGGCGATGCAGATAGCAGGCGTCCTATCTTAGGATCGAGAACGACTATCCGCGTTTCTTGGTCAAGAAGAACAATATAAAGGGGGAAATAAACTATGCAAGCAAAAGGTTTTATGGGCCGTCTTGGCCTTGATATTGAAACCACGTTTGGACAAAATCCAGTAGCACCGGATTGTAAGGTGCTGCCAATGAATAAGCTAGAAATAGCGGGTAAGCAGTCAATTATTGATACAGGCACTATTACGGGCAATAGAAACCCGGTCGAGCCTGGTAGGGGGCGTATAACGGCGGATGGTTCAACTGAAGTGCCGTTAGATCTTACAGCTTTTGGCTGGTGGCTAAGAGTTATGTTTGGAACCGGTACTGATACCGGCGCAAGTTCGCCATACACACATGTTTTTAAGCCCGGTAATACGCAACCTTCGTTCGTGCTGGAAAAAGCTTTTACCGATATCGGGCAGTATTTCCGTTATAACGGCTGCAAAGTTAGTAGCTTCAAGTTGCCTTTTGGCGGCGATGGGGAGCTCGTAGCTAATCTGGATATAAAAGGCGCAAGCGAAACTCGTGGTACAGTTGCTTACGACACTACTCCTACTACAGTGGTCATGAACCGCCTTAACAACTTTCAAGCAACCTTGAAAGAGGGTGGAATTACTATAGGAACGGTAACCAGCGGTGACTTCACAGTAGACTTTGGGCTTGATGGTGATCAGTACACGGTAGGAAATGGTAACAGCAGAGGCGATATTCCGGAAGGCATCTTAAAGGTCACGGGTACGCTTAAAGCTTTGTTTACTGATGCTAGCCTAATCGACAAAGGAATTAATGCTACTGAATCATCTTTAGAGTTGACTTTTGCCAATGGTACTAGCTCACTCGCTTTCAAGTTCCCGGAGATACAATACGAGCGTACCAGTCCGACGATTACAGGGCCTGCCGGCGTATCCGTTGACCTTGCTTGGTCAGCATACTATCAAAATTCTGCTGATGCCGCGGCCATCGTCGCGACCTTAATTAACAGCGTAGCTACTTATTAATAGGAGGAGAAAAAAATGCCTAAAAAAATTGAAACTAAAACTGAAATTGCTGTCCGAGATATGGATAGGAACCAAATTAAAGCACTTCGCAAAGCAGGGCTGGATCCTGCTTTCGTTGCGATGACATCTAAGCTTACCGCAGAGTTAATTGACTGGGTGGCTGATAATATCTACCCTGATGTAGACTTTGCAGGCGTGCCATATTATGTAGTGGCTACTTTAGCGATGGACACTTATCATCAGGCTGTTACAGGTCCTAAAGCAAAAAACTCTTAAGCGTCTGGGAATGGCTGACAGGAGGCAAGGCCCAGTATTGTGAGAAGTCTTGCCTTCCGGCCATGGCTCAGGCGCATAAAACAGCGCCATGCGAGGGCTGCGAAAATCAAAGGCCGGAACTTGCGTCGGAGAACTGGGAAACCTGGGAGCTTTGGTTAGCTGTTAGGACGCAGTGGCGAACAGCAAGTATAACGACAGATAAATATTGCAAAGTAATAAAAACAGGGCTGGATTATTCTAGCCTTTTTTTAGTGGCAAAAACCTTGGAGATAGAGGTTACACCAGCTCTACTAAGTAAAATAAGGGCACTGGAATCAGCTACCCTTTCAAAGGAAGGTGGTGAAAAATGAGTAAGGATATTGAAATATTAATTAAAGCGCAAGACCAAGCGACCAATACGCTGAACAAGGTCAAGAGCAGTCTTAATAGTATGGGCAGTGGTCTGTCCGGAATAACTAGTGGGTTGTCAGCTGTTACAAGCGGTTTCGGGTCAGCAGTACAAGCAGGCTTGGGTATGGCCCTCGGGCAGGCTGGCATTCAGGGTCTTGCGTCAGCATTAGAAGCCGCCGGCGATGCTTTTGTTGGTTATAATGCCCGTATGGAGCAGGCAAAAATAGGGTTTGAAACCATGTTGGGCAGCGCATCGGGGGCGGAAACGTTTATAGCGCAGTTGTCCAAGATGGCCGCTGATACTCCTTTTGAGTTTCCACAGCTACAACAAGCGGCTCAGAAATTTTTAGCCTTTGGGTTTGCAGCTAAAGACATAATACCTGATTTAACAGCTGTAGGAAATGCCGCAAGTGGTTTAGGGCTTGGGCAGGACGGCATACAGCGCATAACGCTAGCTCTTGGCCAGATGAAAGCTAAAGGAACTGTTTCGGGCGAAGAACTTTTGCAATTAGCCGAAGCAGGAATTCCCGCCTACCAAATATTGGCAGAAAAAATGAATTTAACCGCAACTCAGGTAAAAAACATTGGCAACGAGGGTATTTCTTCTGACTCGGCTATTACGGCTCTTGTTCAAGGCATGAACGAACGCTTTCCGGATATGATGAAGAAGCAGTCTGAAACGGCAATTGGCGTATTCAGCACTATTAAGGATAACGCTGCGCAGATATTTGGCGCCATCGGGCAGCCTTTATTTGACGCAATAAGCGGGCCTTTAAAGTCTTTGCGCGATATGTCAGATAGCATATCCGGCAGTTTGCGTGAAGGCGGCATTGAAAAAGTTTTTCAGGACATGATTCCGCAGGATTGGCAAGACAGGATTGCCAAGATAGCCGACATTTTTAGCAACATGTTTAACAAATCTGGAGAGGTTTCGGCTTTTGGGAAAGTGTGGAAAGCTGCATTTGACGTTATAGGATTAGCGCTTGACGCATCTCTGCCTGCCATAGATGCTTTTGTGCAGGGAATGTCTATCATTAACAACGTAATTAATGACGTTACGGGAGCCGTAGCTCAGTACGTCAGTGACCTAGTGATTTTTTGGAATGAACAGTGGACCAAAATGGTAACATGGGTGACTGAGGCTTGGAGTGATTTAAAGGCTGAAGCAGCAGAAAAATTTGGGGGCATATTTGACGTTATAGTTGACGTGTGGACTTCTCTAGGGGATTCTATGGGAACTATTTGGGAAACTATCAAAACGTCTATCTGGCAGCAGGTCAGCGAATTCGTAACTGGCATCCTAGACCGTATGGGACCACTTGGGACTCTTGTAAAGAGCGTTGGCAATTCTTTGTCTAATGCTTGGGGTAAGGTCACTAATATAACAAAAAGTACTGGGAACAACTTCAGGTCAATGCTAGGAACCATATCAAAGCCGGCCAGTGTAACAGCTGAAGGTCTAGCAGCACTTGCTAATCATAAAGGAACTCCAGCGCTTGAAGGTAACGCTAATAGTAAAGGTAGTAGATCGGCAGAAAAACTAGCTAATAGAATTGATAAGCTGCAGGACAGAGTAGCAGATGCCTATAATAGCTTAAACCAGAAAATCGTCGAAGAGACGTCTACTACTTATGAACTTGGTATGTCCAAGATTAATAATGAACTAGATAAAATGAAACGTGAACTGGTAGAGGATGCAGGAAAGTTAGGCATAGATACTTCTGCCCTAGAAGCTAAGATGGTTGAGTACGGAAAAGTAATGACGGAACCTATTAAGCGTGCATGGCGGGAAGCTTGGACGGACTTAAAGAACCAATCAGCATTAGGCATTGCGCAGCTAACAGGTAATAAGCAGGCTGAAGCGGCAGCTAATGAGGCCATAAGCCTGGCATCGCTTGAAAAAGAACGCAGAGAAAAGCTGAAGTCCGTACAGGTTGATAATAATGACGTAACTGCTTTGGCTGCAGTACAAGCCTGGTATGAGAACCAAAAGCTGCTTATAACACAAAAACGGCTAGACGCTGAACGTCAGGCGAAAATTGATGCCTATAACGACGAGGTAGAGCAAAACGGCCTGCTAGTAACTCTGCACAGTAAAACGCAGGATGAAGTTGACAAGCTGAACAGGGAAGTACTGGACAAAAAGATTGATTATTTGAACCAGGAGCTGACCAAGGAAGGTTTAACGGCTGATGAAATAAAGACCATTCGCAAGGAGCTAGCTTCAGCTACCAGCACTAAAGAGGCAACGCCTTTGACTAGGTCTGAGGGCATTACGCAGGGCTTTAAAAACTACACTAAATCTCTTAGTACAGAAGCCCAGCAATGGGCAGATGCGGCTAAGACGGCGGCGTCCTCTATGAATTCTAGTTTTAAAAACTTCTTTTTTGATGCAATGACAGGACAGCTAGAGTCTTTGGGCAAGTATTTTCAGTCATTCTTGGAGAGTGTTGCTGATGCAATCTCCCAGGTACTTGCTAACCAAGCGACTTCCGCCTTAATTAGTGCTATATTTCCTAAGCTAAAGACCAACGCTGTTGGCGGCCGCCGTTCTACCGGTGAGAGCTTTATCGCTGGTGAAAAAGGGCCTGAATTTATCAGCCTGGACGGTGCAGGTGCATCCATTACTAGCAGTCAAGCTACGACATCTCAGTTAGGAAGTAACTCGGCTAAGGTAACGGTGAATGTGATTAATCAAACAGGCCAGCAGGTAACTGCTACACAATCCACCCCGACGCTTGATGATCTGGGAAACATAGTACTAGATGTTTTCCTTAATGCCGTGTCTACAAATAAACGCGGTGTTCGTGACGTAGTTTCGGGGGTGAGATAATTGACGACGACCTGGCCTAGTATCCAAAAACCGGCGTATAACTTCGCGGAGGACCCTGAAGATGCGGTCATACGGTCAGAATTTGATGCAGGATATGAACAAACACGTCCGCGTTTTACACGAAACAGGACGACATACGGCTTAAGCTGGAAAGCAATGAAGACCGAAGATAAAGCTACGCTTGACTATTTTTATAAAAACACGTTAGCGAATGGCGCTCTTATGTTCACTTGGACGCACCCCGATGACGGTATCACGCACACGGTAAGGTTTACCGGACCACCGACGTATAACCTCATAGCCGTTGGGCTATGGAGCGTAGAGTTGAAACTTCGAGAGGTGTAGTCATGAATAATCTATCAGCAGCGGCTAAGCTGCTAAAAAACAAACTGGCTGACGATGGGGCGTACCTCGTACTATTAGAGATTGCCATCTATGGAACGGATATAGTGCTAAGGCTTGCCCGCAACACTGACGATGTGCCCTGGAACGGGCAAAACTGGCAGTCCTTCCCTTTTTCTTTGGCGGACCTTACAGAAACGTCTGACGGCGAAATACCGGAGGTCACCCTGCAGGTTTCTAACGTTGAACGCATAGTTCAGGGATATGTAGAGCAGGCTGACGGCGGAGGGAAGTCAACCGCTACGATACGTGTTGTTAACTCTAAATTATTGACCGAGACGGAACCCCTCCTGGAGGAATTTTTCACAGTTACAAAGACGTCTTGCAAAGAAGACTATGTGTATTTCACGCTTGGCATGGGATATAAGAAAGCTCGGCGGCCATTAGGCAGGTATATGAAGAACCATTGTTCTGCAAAGTATGGCGGTTGCAAATGTGGGGTTTCGGCGGCTACCATGACAGCGTTCCCTGCCTGCGACCACACCCTAGTCAATTGCCGGGCAAGAGGGAATTCCGCACGTTTTGGCGGTCAGCCGCTTGTTGGTCAGGGGGGATTATATGTATAGCGATTTAATCGGCATACCTTTTAAGGATGGTGGCCGAGATGTTAAAGGACTAGACTGCTACGGCCTTGTAATGGAAATTTATCGCCGTAATGGTATTAAGCTGCCGGAGTATTACGCGCCTGCTTTTGATGATGCAGGCGTTAGTGCTCAAATTGAAGAAGCGAGGACATTACCAATATGGCAAAAAGCAGAGGGTAGCAATCCCCCGCTGCTTGCGGTAATGGCTATTAAGTTTAATTCGCCGCTGTGCAATCACACGGGTGTTTATATAGGCAATGGCTTTTTTATCCACACCCGCGAGCGTATAGGTGTGAACATTGACCGCATAAACAGCCCAGCATGGAGGCGCAGAATAGAAGGCTTTTACGTGTATTTGGGGGTGAAGCAGTGCAAACAATAAACATTGTCATAATCAAAAACCCCTTTAATGTGCGTGACAGGGACATTAAGCAGGTGCCTTACAGTGCGGTAAAAACGCTGGCGGGCTATATTGCAGAACTTGGTATTGAGGATGAGATTGCTGTCGCTGTAAACGGTGGGGTGATACGTAAAGAGGATTGGGGCAAGATAAGCCTCGCTCCAGGGACCAGTATCGTCATATGCCCCGTCCTTGGCAAGGGAAGCAGTGGTAAAAGCGTACTTACTATTATCGCCGGCATAGCCCTTTCCGTTGTCTCTATGGGCGTAGGATCTGCGGCAGCTGGGGGCGCTATGTTTGGCGCTAGTTCGGTTGGCATGGCCAGCTGGGGTTTTACGGCTTATCTAGCTTGTGCGGCCGTTATGTATGTTGGCGGAACATTATTAAATAATATGAGCAGCAGCGTAAGCATTGACGATTATTCGACGTCTACAACTTACTCCTGGTCTACCCCGACAACGCAGGCACAGCAGGGTGTGCCGATCCCTATAACCTACGGCACTGTCAAGGTGCAGAGCCCTAACGTGCTGTGCGCGCATATAACAACCGATGGTGATAAGCAGTATTTAAATTTACTGCTATCCGGCGGAGAAGGTCCTGTGACAAACATAACCGATATTACTATTGACGGCAATCCAATCGCTAATTACGACGACGTGGAAGTAGCTTTGAGGTATGGCACGAATGACCAAGCCGTCATTTCTAATTTTGCTGATAGCTACGCGGATCAGTCACTTTCTTACAAACTGACTACTGACGATTATGCTACCCAGCGGATAGAAGGTAATGCAACAGAAGGCATAGAGCTGACATTTGAGTTCCCTAGCGGGCTATTTCGCTCTAATGACGCTGGTGGGCTAGAAGACACATCAGTCACGATCGGCATGGAATATCGGAAGTACGAAGCTGCAGACTGGCTTAGTTTTAAAACGGGTTCTTTAAAAGTGACGGGTTCTTCCTCGTCAGCTATTCGCCGAGTCGTGAGGGTTGACAACTTAGAGCAAGGGCAATACGAGGTTAGGTGTAAGATTTTAAGCCAAAGCGGTACTACTAACCGTTATATCAACACTTGCTATTGGACGGTTGTTTCGTCGATAGTGTATGACGATTTTAGCTATCCAAATATGGTGCTGGTCGGTATCCAGGCTCTGGCCACGGACAAACTATCGGGCAGTAGTCCAAATGTAACGTGGAAGCACACGCGCGCGGTTGTGCAGGTGTGGAACCCGAACACTGCAGCGTATGAAGAGAAGCCCGCAACTAATGCGGCTTGGGCGTGCTACGACCTAATACATTGCTGCCGCAAGCTGAAAAACAGCAACAAGGGTTCGTATGAATACCTTGTTGAGGGCGCGCCTGCGGGCTTGATACTCTATGATGATTTTTTAGCCTGGGCAAATGCCTGCGACAGCAGAGGCCTTGTGTGCAATTACATCTTAGACGCCAGCGGTGATATGGACGCAGCCTGGAAACCCTTTGAGGCGGCAGGTCGTGGCAAGGTAGTACGGCGCGGTACGCGCTATGGGTGTATATATGACCATGCGTCCGACCCTGTACAAATGTTCAGCGTCGGCAATATAAGAAGCGGCACTTTTAGCCTTGACTACCTGCCTGTCGATGATCGTGCGAACTGCGTTGAAATCACATACAATAACGAAGACAAAGACCATGAGAGGGATTCCATGATGGTCTATGGCGAGGATTACGATGAGAGTGATAGCATTGACAGTCCAACGCAGATCACGCTAGATGCCATTACCGACCCGGACACAATTTACCGGGAGGGTAAGTATTACCTGCGCAAAAACAAGTATCTAATCAGGACGTGCACCTTTGAGGCTGATGTGGATGCTATAGCCTGTCAGGTGGGTGACAACATCTTAGTGCAGCACGACATCCCGCAATGGGGCTTTGGTGGGCGTCTAGTAAGTGCTACGACCACGCAACTAACGCTGGATAAGGAGTTAGCTCTTGAAGCAGGAAAGACTTATGAAATCACGGTCAGACTTCAGGACGATACTCTCGTCAAGCGGTCAGTGTTAGCGCCTGCTGAGACTACTACTACTACGAATACGATAACGGTTGCTACGGCTTTTACTACGGCACCGGCGCAATACGACATCTACAGCTTTGGCGAATACGGTATAAGCACCAAGCCCTTTACAGTGGCGAGCATCACACGAACTAATGACGAGGTGCGAAAAATCAGCGCACTAGAGTACAACGAGGCTGTTTATACGGAAGCTACAGATGTGCCGGTCATCAACTACTCTCAATTGGACAGCGAGGTGGCAGTGACAAACTTGTCCCTTGGCCAGGAAAATTTCCGTCAAAGTGATGGCTCTGTCATGTCAAATCTTTATGTATCCTGGTCAGTAGCACGAGGGAAAATCTCTGCTTCCTTTGAGGTTTTTCTTTCGACAGATAACGGCGCAACGTACAGGCTATACGCCAAAACGAGTGAGCAGAGTATCGTCATAGCTAATGTAAAAGAGCTTAAAACCTATTACGTTAAGGTCGCTGCAAGATTGAGCTATTCAAGCGCTGCGGTGGCAGGCATAACGATAGCAGGTTCAGTCGTAGACCCGCCAAGCGACTTAGCAGCCTTTTCGGTGTCTTTCCTTAATGGCAAGTATGTTTTCAGCTGGAAAAAGTCAGAAACAGGCAGCGAAATTACAGGCTACGAAATACGCAAAGGTACTACATGGGATAGTGGGCAACTAGTAACACGGGCGGTAGGCGAAGACGCTAATTATACGGATTCGCAGGCAATCCTCGGAACCGTTAAGTTCTTTTGTAAACCATACAATGGTGGCGGTTATTCAGAAAATGCTTTAAGCGATCTGATAGCTATCGATTCGCTGCCACAAGTTAAGACGCTATACAGGCAGAACAATTTCGAGCAGCTTTGTTCCGTGAGCGATAGCAATGGCGAAATAGACAGCGCTTTTACTTATCAGAAAACAGATCTAACCTACTACGAGTTGGCAGCGATGACATACGCTGAAATGCTGGTTGGCGATATAGTCGGTAAGCCGTTAGGGAATACCGTGCTGCTTGGTCCGATTATTACGCTTGACGTTTTAGCGCAGGCGTATATCTCAATCAAAGAATACTGGATGTGGCCACCTGATCAAGCAACTATTTACGAAATAGCCACCTCTCTCGACGGCGTGAATTTCGGTGACTTTAAAATGCTAAGCCCTGGGAAAATGCCAATCAAGGCTTTTCAGGTGCGCATTACGTTAGCAGGAGTAGAGAGACCTGCCATACTGCAGCATTTGGATATTGAGGTTAATGCCTCACAAACCACTATTAACTACTCAGGACTAGCAATACCAGCAGGTGGCCTGGAGCTGATTTTTAGTCAATCTTTTGCTAATCCTCCTGCGGTGATAGTATCGCCAAACGTCGATGCCTTAATGGTTAAAAAAGATGATCCTACGGTTACAAGCTGCAGGATCTATTTATTAAGCACTGCGGGGGTGGATATCGGAGGTATCGCTGACGTGGTAGTCGTGGGAATATAAAAAGGGAGTGAGAATATGTTTAAACCCAGTGCGTTAGGTAATAGCGGGGCAGAAGTAATAGCCCAAGTAATTGAAAATGACGTGCAGAATCAAAGCGTTGATGATAACGCTGTCTTAGCGTCAGGCATCGCTGAAGGGACGGTTGTCAAATGGTCAAAGAGCCTGTTGAAATGTGTAATATGCGATGGTACGGTGGCCTTGGGAAGTACGGACACGATAGGGATTGTATCTTACGCAAACGGTACCAGCGGGCAGGTTAAATTCTCGGGTGTTTATGTTGATAATGATTTGGCAACACCGGGCACTTATTACTGTCAAAGTAATGGGACGATAGGTACTACAGTTACCAAGGTTTTTGTTGGCACGGTAACCTCCGCCGGCCGTTTAGTTATGCCGGGTGGTGGCGGTAGTATAACACCAGCAACGCCTACGAGCCTTGGTGGAGTTATGGCCGGAGTCGGACTGGCTATTACTCCGGAAGGCCTTTTGAGTACTGCTTCATACCCATCTTGGTTTACGGACCGTGGAGATGGTAGCGACGGTGACTATGCACCGACTGAAAGCACGACAATTGCCGGTGGTACGTACAATTTTAAAAGCGTAAACATTCCTGCAGGAGTGGTCATAACACTTATGGGATGTGTTGAAATTAAATGTTTAGGAGCATTTACATGCGCGGGCATTCTTACTGCCAACGGCGCAAATGGTGTTAGTGATACTAGTAACAGCGTGGCGTCTTGTGCCGGTGGCGGTGGTTGCAATGGCTATCTGACAAACAAGGGTGGCGATAGTACTGTAGCAGGTAGTCCTGGTTATGGCGGAGGTGTAGGTGGTGCTTCTGGAGCTGCACCTAATATTGGTGCTGTCGCTGGTGGTAGTAATAATGGAGGTAGTGTGCTGGATTTACTTAGCCCTATTACAAATAAAAATTATCTAATCGCCGATAAGCGAATTATTTGTGGCGGAGGCGGAGGTGGTGCTCCTGGGTCACCTGGCTACGCCATGTACGGCGGTGGCGGCGGTGGCGGTGGTGCAAGTATTTATATTACAGCCCATAACGCTAATGTTTCAGGGGGTATTACTGCTAATGGTGGTAACGGTGGGGCTGGATACAATAGTGGTGATGTTTACAATAGGTCTGGTGGCGGTGGCGGCGGTGGTGGTGGGGCAGTGGTTATAGTCGCTGATACCATTTCCAACACAGGCACAATTACTGCCAATGGCGGCACTGGCGGAGCGCAGACTAACAACTCTTCTTATGTTGGGGTAGCCGGTTCGGCAGGCATTGTTTATCTGAAGGAATTGGGGGCGGCATAATGAAAATTGCAATATTAGAATATGGAATTGTAACCAATATTATAGAGGCGCCTATGATTTATGCTGACAACCAAAAGCTATGCTATGAATGGACACAGCTTCGCGAACCCTATACCGATATTGAACCATTAGAACATGCTAAATTAAGATATATTAAGGCCGCTAAAGCTTATAGGGACGTGCAAGAGGTTGCTGCCATAACCTATAACGGCAACGATTATGATTACGATGCTAAAGCACGCGAACGATTAAATATAGCACGTCAGGCTTTGGAAGATTCGGGAAGAGAATCAATAATCTGGACTACGGCAGACGATACGGATGTTACCTTGACGGGTACAGACTTTGCCGCTATCAACAGTGTAGCCGCTACTAGATCTAACATGTTACATGTAGCTTATAGAGCCACAAAAGCAAAATTAGAAGAAGCTGAAAGTATTGAGGAATTAGAAGAAATTTATCCATTAAAGGGTTAAGGTGGTGATCCAAATTTCTGAAGTGTTTTATTTTATGTCCAACTTATATTCAAAGACAGAGATTAAAATAATCGCAGTTTCCGGAATTATAGGTGGCTTTATTGCGGCAGCAGTTGGCGGCTTTGACAAACAACTTGTGGCTTTATTTATCCTCATGGTTGTAGATTATGCAACCGGGATGTACGCAGCCTGGCACGAACATACCATTTTTTCAAAACGTGGGTACCAGGGAGTTATGAAGAAGCTTTCTATATTAGTTGCTGTTTCCTTCGGCGTTTTGGTAGATATGGTCTTAAAGACGGATTTTTGTAGATATACAGTGATAGCCGGGTTCGGTGTCATGGAAGCTATATCTATTATAGAAAATGCTGACCGTGGGGGTTATGGCCATGTGATACCGCCAGTCATAAGGAAGCATTTAAAAGAATTGAAGTGATAACATGAAAGAAAAGTTACTAGAAATGCTAAAAGAAAATGGAGAATGGTCATTTACACGCTGGATAGCCTTTGTTGGTTATTCGGCGTTTTTGTTAGGCTCGTTTTACCTGCTTTATAAGGGACAAAAATGGGATAACTATGATACGTTCGCTAATTTAACCGGCGGCGGTGGTGCTGTGACGCAACTGGTAAATAAATTCATTAACGGGAAATATAACACAGCCTTGGGAGAGCCGGGAAAACCGGTAGTGAAAGAAGAAGGAGAGAAGCAACATGAGTAAATATTTTACGGAAGCTGAAGAAGTTTGTAAGTGCTGTGGTCAATTACCTAAAAACGGTATTAGTGAGGTTTTGCTTTCTAAATTAGATCAATTAAGAGAAAAAGTTGGAGAACAGATACATGTTTCCTGCATGTATCGTTGTCCAAAGCACAACGCAGAGGTTGGCGGTGTTCCAAATAGCCAGCATGTTGACGGAACTGCAGCCGACATCTATTGTGATAACCTTTCTGTGGATGAATTAGCCGACTTAGCCGTGGAGGTAGGTTTTGATGGTATTGGACGATATTATGGAGAAGAATTTGTTCACGTTGATTGTCGGGACGGCGGCGAAAGTCCAAATGGGTACACATGGGAAGGTTAAGAAAGGTGGGTATAAATTGGATGAAAATAAAAAAACTATGTTTATTGTTGTTGGTTGTATACTTATTGCTATTTTGCTTGCCTGGTATGTGCTCAGCGGAAATGAACCAGGAGGAAAAGCAGAATTTACAAACGTTGAAAATCGAATTAACAGAGTTGCAGAAGAACAACGCGCAACTAGCGACGAACTCGGAAGAATCGGACAGGGCCTTAACGATAGCGCAGGAACAGCTGACAGCATCTCAAGAGCAAACGCAAGTGTTGAAAACGCAATTAGCGACGCTCAAAGAGCAAACGCAAGTAGCCTTGACATCATCCAAGACAGCCGAGAAAGACTTGCAAGATGCCAATCAATTATTGCGGACCTGGAAAAAGGAGCAGGATCAAAAAATAGCGGAGATAAAAAAGCAGAATAAGGCGCTCAAAATATTACTTGTCGGACTTGGAGTATTTATGGCTTTCAAATAGGTTGAAAAGTTAGGTAGAAATACAAGGAGCCATCTCTAAAAAACGCTTAGAAGCGAATTTCAGAGGTGGCTTTTGAGAGTAAAGTTAGGCGCTAAGCCTTATTACGAAGTATGTTTGGTAAAAGTCAATGCAGTTCGTTTTTTTACCGCTTAATACCACCATAGCGGTAAAAAGCGAACCGGCAAGTGTATCATTTGCTACCTTTATCTGTTCGTTATAATTATATTTGATATCAACATGGTCGACATAAACAACTACTTCTCGGACGAATATGGAGAGAATTTTCTCTTTGTATTCGTCCGTATTTTTTTCGCTCATTTTCTCAAGGAAGAAGGCGATGTGTTCTTCTGTTAACAGTTCCAGCGGGTGATTGATAACTTGTTCAACGTGCATCTTTTTTTCTAAGAATGACCTATCCTGTTCCAGTTCCTTAAGTCTGCTTACTACCGTTTCGGATGTTATACCGGTTTCTAATGTCTTCATGAGGTTAGATATGCGGCTATTTTTATCCTTGAGCTCGTTTTCCAGCTCTTTGATGTAGTTGGTATCACCCGCAGTTTTAGCAGCCTTGGCTGCGAATTTAGCGATAATCTCGATATTTTTATGGTCGTGCAAAAGCTCTTTGGCTGAGTCGACGATAGCGTTCTCAAGTTGGTCACGTTTTAAAGCCTTCATATTGCAAGTATTTCCGCGACGACGATTGTAGCAAATATAATAATGATGTGGCGTTTTATTGCTACTCGACGTTCCGGACATACCAATCATGCTTGCCCCACACTTACCACATTTTATTTTCCCTGTTAGGTAATAAATACTGCTGGTTGTATTCGGACTATTTTTTTGCCTTTCAATTCTTTTTTGCGCCATATAAAATTCTTCTTCTGTTATTATTTCGGGTATAGATTTAAGGCGTACTATATCCCTCCAAACGAAGGTACCAATGTATTTTTCATTACGTAACATTTTTTCTAAACTGGAGCGGTTAAAAGGCTTGCCAGTTACCGTTTTATACCCTTGGGCATTCAGGTGTTTTATTATATTGCTTATAGTTTTGCCCTCGTTATACATTGCAAATACTGTGCGCACAATGCCTGCGGCGCTGTCATCAATGACCAGACTTTTATCGGCGGATAGTTTATAGCCTAAGGGTACTTTTCCGCCAGGCCACCGGGAATTTAAAGCGTTTTCCGTCATTCCGCGAGTAACTTTCTGCGCAAGCTCTGCGGAGTAGTATTCATTGACCCCCTCTATTACCGCCTCAAGTAGTATACCACTGGGGTCATTGCTAATTCGTTCTTTGACAGACAAGACTGTCACACCATTACGCTTTAAAAGGGTTCTATACTTAGCGGAATCAGCTCTGTTACGGCTAAAGCGGTCTAGCTGATAAACAAGGACGGTGTCAAAGGCTTTTTGCTTAGAGTCTTCAACCATTTGCAAAAAAGCAGGTCTGTGATCAGTCTTTGCCGACATAGCGCGATCAACATAATGATTGATAATCGTTATCCCCTCTTTTTTCGCGAAAGCCTCTCCCTCACGGATTTGCCCCTCTATGGATTCTTCGCGCTGATTATTGGATGAGTAACGAGCATACAGCACTGCCGTTCGTTCAGGTCTAGCTATTTGTTTTTTCATTTTATGCTTTAGTCCTTTTCAACTTTGTCAACTTTGATGGCAAAGGTGTAGTAAATGATTTTCCCATTAACTTCCAGTGGCAGCAGCAATTTCCTTGATGTCCCAACAAGCTTTATAGCATCAGAATATTTACCCGGGTAAAGATTGTCCCTATTAAGCCATTGATTTCCCCAGAGTTCAATAGCATTAGAGAAAAAAACAATATCACTAATAAAAGAATTCGGGGCTATTATAGTGGGTTGCAGCTCTTTGCCTTGCACTATGTCTACATATGCTACACCACAGTGACCAACACGATTTGAGCGTCCATCACGTGCTATTAAAGCCGCGTCATTCCAATTAATCTTTATTACTGTATTTGTCTTGTTCACTAGCTTAAAAGGATAACCTTCTTTATTTGGTTTTTCTCCCAGTTCAAAGGTCATTTTGATATTATCATCTTCAAAGGTTACCCCCTTGCTTCCCTGTGGCTCCGGCATAGAGAAATAGTATTTTGACCCTGCTTCTGCGGTTGAAAAGGATATTAGCATTATAAAAGTCACTAATAACAAAATCATTCTCTTAAACATCACATGCACTCCCTTTTTTATTAAAATTTCTTTCTTAATTCAATAACTTTCCCTACTATTTTGATTATGTTTACCTCTTCTCCCGTAAAAATCCTGGGTGGGTATACCGGGTTAGCGGCTTCAAGTATTATCATACCTTCATGGTACCTAACGCGTTTCAGTGTACCCTCATTACCATTAATTATAACAACAGCTAATTCTCCATTTTCTACCGTACATTGCCTACGAACAATTGCAATATCACCGTCTGATATGCCGATATCCTTCATACTATCCCCCCTGCAACTAAAGGCCAATACTTCGTCATTAATCGCCTCATCTACACAGACATACCCCTCTGAGTATTCAAAAGCCAATCCGTTGGGTCCGCATTTTACGGAACCTATGATTGGTATTTTTTTACTCTCTACTGGTAGCGGTATATATCCTGGGATCTTAGTTACATCGATTTCATCAAATCTCGCAGACGAATCTTCCCATCCCATTAAGAAAACTGGGGTAGTAGAAAGAGCTTCCGCTATCGCTTTGATTTTTTTTTGGGGTAAACCTCTTCCGTCCTTTTCTATTTTGTTGATAGAAGATCGCGATTTATAACCTACTTTCAATGCGAGTTCTTCTTGAGACATTTCGAGGTATTCTCTTCTCTGTTTTATTCTTTCACCAATATCCATTTTCTCACCACCTAGAAAAAATTATAACATCGTGTTTAATATTTTTCAACAGTAACACGCAAAATATGTTGACAATAATTGAACATAATGCTAATATAACGCTGTAGACAAAATGACTACATGAAAGGAGGTGTTAAAAATGACCAACACGGCGTTGCTTGAAAGGATAATAGACGAAAAAGGTCTGAAAAGGGGCTATATAGCTAAAAAACTTAATATATCATATCCCTGGCTAGCTAAGAAAATAAGAAATGAAGTTGATTTTAAGGCTGTTGAGATTCAAATTCTTACTAATGTGCTTGATATCAAGGACACTAAGTTGCGAGATCAAATTTTTTTTGCCTAGTTTGTAGACAAAAAGCCTACACGCTAGGCAAAAACGGAGGTGATAAAGCATGAAAGCTATTAGTGATGAAGCAACTAATCTTGAGTTGTTAAAGAAGTGCACTCCCGGAGGCGAACGGGTATTGCTGTTTGATGCCACAAAAATGAGCAATGACATACTCGGCATATTAATGGAGAAGGGCTTTACGGTGGAAGAGATGGACCTCGTTTTTTCGCTAACTAGGTATCGCGTAACGGGTAAGCTAAAACAAGATAGCGCAGAACGGAGGTAATCGTCATGGAGGACATCAGGTTAAAAAATATCCACTGTGAAGCAGGTGTTTTTGATGATAAGTCCTGCTCAAAGTTTGCGAATGTAATCGTCAAATTTTTTCAGAACCCCGCGAACATGGCGGAATTCAAGGTTTGGAGGGATAAACGCAGGAAGGCACAAGCCTTAGAAAGGAGCGAGCAAAAATGCTACTAGCTAAATACGTTGGGGTAGAGGAGAACAACAGCTTTATTAAATACCAAGTTTATGAGTTGCAGGACTTTTACAACAACAGGGACATAACCGTAATGGACGCAAGAACCTGCCTCAATAATAAGTCTTACAAGGATTTAAACGAGTTTAAGAAAGACTGGGTATTCGTTTCCGAAGCTTCCTATACCCGAAATAAACGCGGTATTAGCGACGACCAGGCTTATTTTATAGCAGCAACAGCAATATCACTGATAACCATGGCGATCGTAATCGGACTGATATGGATGAGGTGACGGCATGAAGGGCTGGATATATTGCCAAAATTGCGGGCGTAAAATAAGCAAATTTAAAATCGTTAATCCAGGTGCACGTGTCGTATGTCTGTACGGCTGCAAACCTAAACAGCGGCGGCTGAAAACGCTGAAAAGGAATAAAGAGAGGAGATGCATTGGCTGATTATGAATAAGAAAGTAGAAAGAGATTTTATGGTCGGGAATTTAAGGTGTTTGGTTATAGGGCTATCCGGGGGATGGCGTTGTGGATATGTCGGTATCGACAAAGGACATCCGTGGTATTGCGTAGATTATAACGAGATAGATGTTAATGTTCATGGAGGATTAACCTATGGAGGCACTAGTCCAATTGGAGATGACAGCCAAAGATATTACTTAGGGTTTGATTGTACTCATTTGGGGGATGGGTTCGACATGAAACTAATCAATGACATGGCAGAGGATAGTAGAGAATTATCAGTTATCAAATTCAACGCGGAATTGTGCGCAGCTTATGGCAATAAAGTCTGGTCAACCACTGATGTGGAAAATGAAGTACTTAAATTAGCTAGCCAGATAATGGGTATAGAAAAAGAGCCTGCGGAGCGGGAACTCCAACAGACTCAAGAACCAAATAATTCACCTAAATTATAACACAAAAAGAGAGGATGTAAATAATATGAAAATCAAATTAGAAATCGAATCAGAGAGTGCAGAAGATTTTAGCAAAGAAATAGCGGGTTTGGTGGAGAAGCTAGGCTCTATGCTGCAAACTAAGGAGTCAATAACAACGAATGTAAGTGAGGGGTTACCTGCAGGCAGGACAGTAAGCGCAGAGGAACTTAGAGCCATGCCAGACCTAGAGCTGCAAGCAATGAAGCTCAGAACAATGACTATTCCGGAGCTCAAAGAGATAGCAACTGATACGCATATAGACCTTACAGGCAAACGTACTAAGGCGCAGATACTTGAAGCTCTTGGCGTAATTGAAGATGAACCAAGCCAAACACCTAATGAGGTTATAACCCTGACGAACGGAGGGGGCGCTAGTGCTCCGGTGCCAACGAACACTCAAATAAAGGAGGTCCTTGCCAAAGCGTTTGAACCGAGCCAAGCACCTGAGGCGGTTATAACTATCGAAGACGCAAGAGCCAAAGCAACTAAGCTTTTAAAAGCTAATCCTGCGAACCGCGAGAAAGTAGCGGCTGCTCTTAAAGCCTGTGGTGCCAACAAGCTTACTGATATCACAGCCCCTGAGGATCTAAAGAAATTTGTAGGGCTTTTGGAGGCTGAATAATGGGCACTGCGCATGCTTTCCTCTCAGCTTCGGGCTCTAAGCGCTGGATGTCTTGTCCGCCGTCTGCGATGCTTGAAACTAAATACCCTGACAAGGGTAGCGTATACGCTCAAGAAGGCACTATCGCTCATGAGCTGGCGGAAACTAACCTGCGCAGCCTTTTGGGGGAAATAGATTTTGCAACTTACGACAAAAAGATTGCTGCCATCGGGTCTGAAGGCAAGGACTTTTACAGCTTAGAAATGCTTGATTACGTCAGCGTTTACGTTGACATCGTGATGCAGAAATACGCAGAAGCGAAAAAACTTACAACCGACGCCACCATTATCGTTGAGGGAAGGCTGGACTTCTCGCCCTGGGTACCCGAGGGCTTTGGTACCGGTGACGCCGTCATTATCGCTGACGGCAGGATGGAGATTATCGATCTTAAGTATGGTAAGGGCGTGCCAGTTTCCGCCGAGAATAACTCGCAGATGAGGCTTTACGCGCTGGGCGCTTATAACAGTTTCGGACTATTATATGACGTTGATCTAGTGACTTCTACGATAGTACAGCCGCGGCTTGACTCAGTAACAACTGAGGAGAAGACCATAAGTGATCTACTGAAATGGGGCGAAGGTGTAAAAAAAATAGCGGATTTAGCTATCAAGGGCGACGGCGATTTTTGTGCCGGTGCTCATTGCCAGTTCTGTAAGGCGGCTGTACAGTGTCGAGCTTTAGCGGATTATAACATGGAGCTAGCCAAGTACGAATTTGCCCACGCTGACATTTTAACGGACGAGGAGATAGCTGACATACTGTTGCGTGAAAAGACCTTCAGTAATTGGCTGAAAGCTATTAGCGAATACGCTCTTACCGAAGCCGTGGACAAGGATAAAAAATGGCCGGGCTTTAAACTTGTAGAGGGCAGGAGTAACCGAGTTATTACCGACGCAGGAGCTGCAGCTCAGACACTTCTCGAAAAGGGATATAAAACAGAAGAGGTGTATCGACCGAAAGAACTCAAGACTATCGGCGATCTCGAAAAGCTAACCGGGAAAAAAAAATTCGTCGAACTATTAAACACCTACATCGACAAGCCGCTAGGCAAGCCGGCTTTAGTACCTGAATCAGACAAACGCCCTGCCTGGACGCCTAAGAGTTCGGTTGAAGAAGATTTTAAGGATAAAATTAATGACTAAAAAAGAAAGAAGGATAAAAATTATGACAACAACTAAATCAGCAACTAAGGTAACGACCGGGAAGGTAAGACTTTCATACGCAAATATTTGGAAGGCGCGTGCTATTAACGAGGGCGACGAGCCAAAGTATTCAACTTCCATAATCATACCGAAAATGGACAAAGCAACACTGACTAAAATTGCGACAGCCATTAAAGCGGCCAAAGCTGAAGGAAAAGAGAAGCTTATAAACAAGCAAGGTGTTATGCCGGAAGCCATCAAGGTTCCACTACGGGACGGAGACACTGACGAAACAAAAGCCGGTGATCCTGCTTACGCAAACAGTTATTTTCTTAACTGTTCCAGCCGGCAGCGCCCTAAGATAGTTGACAGGAACTGCGAAGCTATCTTGGACGAGGAAGCTGTCTATTCCGGGTGCTATGCCAGGGTATCTCTTAACTTTTATGCTTTTAATACGAACGGCAACAAAGGCATTGCCGCAGGACTTGGAAATATACAGTTCTTGGCCGACGGTGAACCGCTTGGCGGTTCTAGCAGACCTGAAGACGATTTTGCTGATGCGCCCGATGATGAAGTTGCCGATATATTAGGCTGACCCTATGAAGCGCTTAGGGATTGACCTTGAAACTTATTCATCCGTCGATATCAAAACAGCTGGTACGTACGCCTATGTAAATTCACATGACTTTGAAATCTTGCTTTTTGGTTATGCTTTTGACGATGACCCCGTTCAGGTAGTCAGCCTTGTAGAAGGAGAGGAGCTGCCTGCAGATGTTCTGCAGGCGCTTTTTTCACAAAAAGTGCTAAAAACTGCCTACAATGCTAACTTCGAGATGACTTGTTTGGCCAAATATTTTAAGCGCCCGATGATTTTGAATCAATGGGCTTGTACCTCAGTTCTTGCTCTTACCTTAGGGTTACCGGGTTATTTAGATGGAGTAGCAAAAGCCTTAGGTTTTCCGGAAGAAAAACAAAAAATGTTTGAAGGAAAACGGCTCATTACTTACTTCTGCAAACCTTGTAACCCAAGTAAGATAAATGAAGGAAGGACAAGAAACCTTCCGAAGCATGACGTTGAAAAATGGGCAAAGTTTAAAGAGTATAACGTCCAGGACGTTATTGTTGAACGAGAGATATTGCATAAGTGCGAAAAGTATCGCCCGAACGCTTTTGAGTATGCGCTTTGGCAGTTTGACCAACGCATGAACAACAAAGGTGTTTTGCTGGATCAGCCTTTTATAGAAAACGCTATCAAGCTTGACGGCATAGCTAAAGATAAAGCAACAGAAGAGCTAAAAGCTATGACAGGCTTAGCTAATCCTGCCTCAGTTATGCAGTTCAAGAGCTGGCTGGAAAAGGAGCTTAACACAAAAATAGAAAGCATAGATAAGGCGCATATGGCAGAGCTACTAAAATCTGATATACCGGCAAAAGTCGTCAAAGCGATAAGGCTTAAACAGCTGATAAGCAAAACATCAGTCAAGAAATACACAGCGATGCTGAACAGCGTCTGCGACGACGGAAGAATTCATGGCGTATTGCAGTTTTACGGTGCCAATCGTACCGGCCGATGGGCGGGACGGCTAGTACAATTACATAACCTACCACAAAACCATTTGGGGGATTTGGACGACGCACGTAATTTGGTTAAATCCGGTGATCACGATATGGTTGAGATGCTTTATGGCAATGTTCCTAACGTGCTAAGCCAACTTATACGTACTGCCCTCATAGCCGGCCCAGGCAGGAGATTCATAGTTGCAGACTTTTCAGCCATAGAAGCGAGGGTCATAGCGTGGCTTGCGGATGAAAAGTGGCGACAAGAGATATTTGCCACGACGGGAAAAATTTATGAGGCGTCAGCCTCTAAGATGTTCCACATCCCAATCGAGGACATAACTAAGGTGCACCCAGCTAGGCAGAAGGGCAAAGTTGCTGAATTAGCGCTTGGCTATCAGGGAGGACCAGGAGCCCTGGTAACTATGGGGGCCCTCAACATGGGGCTTGAGGAATCCGAACTTCAGGACATCGTTGATAAGTGGCGGGCCGCCTCGCCAAATATTGTGAAGTTTTGGCATGAGGTTGACGCTTTAGCCAAAGAAGCGATAACCCACAAAGGAACGACAACGTATAAACATGGCTTAGCCTTTTGTGCTGAAAAAGGGATGCTCTTCATTCGGTTGCCGAGTGGTCGAAGAATTGCTTACGTAAGGCCACGGATGGGCACGAACCGTTTTGGCGGCAGCACTATAACCTATGAAGGCATGAACCAGGAGACCAAGAAGTGGGTACGCTTAGAAACTTACGGCGGGAAACTGGTAGAGAATATCGTGCAAGCTACAGCTAGGGACTGCTTAGCCGCAGCCATGCTGAGGCTTGATGCCACAGGCTACCAAATCCTGTTTCACGTGCATGACGAAGTTATCATCGAAGCACCGCTGGGGGAGGGCTCATGCGAAGAGGTTGTACAGATAATGAGCCAAAACGAGCCTTGGATGAAAGGGCTGTTACTTACAGCAGATGGCTATGAAACACCCTATTACAGAAAGGATTGATTGAATTGGTAAATAAAAAATATAGCGACGCTTTTCGCACGGTAAAGCAACAGATAGAAACATTTGAAGAAATGCAAAAGGTGCTCGCTGAGAACGTAGATAAGCTATCGCCCGAAGAGAAAGCAGAACTAGAGGGTTATATAGATAACCAAAAGCGTCAATGCGAATTGTTTTTAAAGCTTGAGCCGGAACCAAAGCAAGAACCAAAGCAAGAACCAAAGCAAGAACCAAAGCAAGAACCAAAGCAAGAACCAAAGCAAAAAAAGGCCAAGGAAGAAGTCAAAGAGGAAAATTTTGAAGATCTTCTAGGCTAGCAAGAAAGGAGGCCTTAACTATGGAACTTATCAGAATAGAAACACCAAGACCTTTTACCGCTATTAGGGAAATCAGAGCGGACAGTTGCTATCGCACTGACGGCGTATGCCTGCAATATTGTGCCGAATGCGGTCAAGTTTTTTCAGCCGTTTTTGGATACGTGCCCGGTTGTGGCTGGTCTAGATGGCGCGGGGATATGTTCTTTTGCCCCGACTGTGGGAAACTGCATTCTCGCAATTATTTGTCCGCTACAAGATACAAGGGCCAAAAAAGCCAATGGCTGCCCTTCAACCTGACGATAACCTTAAAGGAGTTTAAAAGCCATTTCAGCCTGCGAGTGACAGCCAATTGCGTTAAGTTCACTGCTGACGGCGAGGACGTTGAGTACAAAATTATAAGGGAGTCTTTAATCTTTGATGTTAAGCAACAAAAAGTTGTTTTTAAAAGCAGTAACGGCGTAGCAGAGCTTGAATTAGGGAACCCTTACAGTGCAACACCTTTTTTAAACACCAGCCTTTTAAGGTACATAATACCGGAAAGCACGGTTTGGCAGGCTCAAAAAAAAGAAGCAAACTTACTGCTTAAGTACCTCCGGGACGGCATCACAAAAAAAATGAAAGCGATTCACGGCATTGACTTAAAAGCAATGAGCATTCCGGCCGGAAAGCGTTATGGCCTCTTCCTACTGCCCATAGTAAATATAGCCTGGCGCATGGCTTGCCCCGATGCGGGAAATCTCCCCCTGTATGAAATAGTAGAGGGCTCTTACCCCTCTTACAAAGAACTTTTAGAAATCCATAGGTTGCGTTGCGGGGCTCCTCCAGCGAGGGCAATAGATTTCCTCATTGCTCTTACCAGAAAAGGGTTGTCTTACCCGCAAGCGGTTGCCAAAGCCTATAAGTTGCCGGATACGAAGTCTATAGTAAAAATGCTAGCGGCTAGTGATATTTTTGATGCCGGAAGAATTAAAACGGGCTTTAACCTGATGAAAGATTATAAATATCGTATCTTCAGCGCTAGATTTCTACTGCAAGAAATTAATCTCTTTAGTTTGTCCGCAAATGACGAGCCATCAGAAATTATACGATTCATCAAAGAAGTGGCTTCAATAAGAGGAGACAAACTAGCCACAAAGCTGCTAAGTAACTACGTGAAACTGCAGACGCGCGATATTGCGGCCATGTACTACAAACTCAATGCTCAAAACAAAGAACGCTTTTGGGCAAAAAAGCTAACAGCCGAACGGATGCATGAGTGGCTCGTAGATGCGTGGGAGGCGCAAGCGTACCCGAATTATGACCTCGCTGTACCTGAAGCTATCGTGAGAAGATTGGAAATGCAGAAAGAAACAATAAAGTTTTTTGTACCGGACACAGCGTACCGGCTCAAAGCGGCAGGCAAGGAACTGCATAACTGCGTAGGATCATATGCCAACAGCGTGCTTGATGGGGAATGTTGCATAGTGCTGGTTGCGGACGACCTAGGTAAATTAAAAGTTTGCCTCGAGATTGACCAGCAAAATAACCTCCGCCAAGCCAAGCTCACCTGTAATAAGCCCGTATCAACGGACAAAGTTTTAAATGCTGAAGTGCTGAAATGGTCGAAAGAAGCAAAGCTTACAATTGCAACACTTGATGTAAAAGTTGAAGAAAATACTAATTTAGAGGCTGCGGTATGAAGTTAGAACACGACGGAAAAATAACAATAGCAACGGGGTACAGCCGGACAGCCAAGCGCTGGAAAAACAAAGAGATGCTTTGGTCAGAATTCCTGGCCAAGCTCTCTGAGACTACCCGGACCCGTGAGACCCTGGCCGAGTACCTCGCCCTGCCAAAGGCTGAACAGGACAAGATCAAAGATGTTGGAGGGTTCGTCGGCGGCTATGTAAAGGATGGCCGCAGGGTAGCGGGTAACGCAAAAAAGCGTTACCTCATCACCCTTGACGCCGACTTTGGTGACGACACGCTGCTATCAACGCTTGACGTGCTCTATGGCAACACCGCCTATGCGGTTTACAGCACCCACAAGCACTCAACTGAACGGCAACGGCTCCGTATCCTCCTGCCCCTGGCAGAGCCTGTCGGGCCTGACGCCTATCAAGCTATCAGCCGGCGAATCGCCAGCGACATCGGCATAGACCTCTTCGACGATACGACTTACGAGCCTGAGCGCCTAATGTACTGGCCTAGCACGTCGTCAGACGGTGAGTATGTATACACTCAAAACGACGCTGCTTGGTTGGAGCCGAAGGACGTTTTGGCCAGGTATGACGATTGGCATGATGTTACCACCTGGCCGGAGTCGTCAAGGCAGAGGGGCATACGACGAACGGAGGCGAAGAAGCAGGGCGACCCTTTGACCAAGACAGGAATAATAGGGGCGTTCTGCCGGGCGTACTCTATAGAGGCGGCAATTAATGCTTTCCTGCCTGAAATATATGAGCCATGCTCAATGGACGACAGGTACACCTATAAGGCGGGAAGCACCACCGGGGGGCTGGTCGTGTATGAAAATAAGTTCGCGTACAGCCACCACGGAACAGACCCTATAAGCGGAAAGCTGGTAAACGCCTTCGACCTTGTAAGGATACACCTTTATGGCTTGCAGGATGATGATGCCGAGCTGGCGGTTAACAAGCAGCCAAGCTTCAAGGCTATGAGCGAATTAGCCTCGCAGGATAACACAGTTAAAGAAGAGCTTGACCGCTCCATGCTTGAGGCGGCCAAGGAGGACTTCGGCGAAATAATGGACGATACCTCCTGGATGAAGGACCTTGACAGGCAGCCTAAAACAGGGCTGATAGACGCGACGCCGAAGAACGTAAAAATAATACTGGAGAATGACCAAAATCTTGCCGGCAAGGTAGCTTACAATGATTTCTCCTTTGGGACGGTCCTGTTAAAGGACGTGCCATGGAGAGGCAAGGTGCAGGGAGAACTTTGGGACGACCGGGACGACTCCTGTCTGCGCAACTATCTATCTAATGTTTATGGGATAAAAGGCACGCAGATCATAGCGGATGTTTGTGCTGAAGTGTTTAGCAAACAGCACTTCCACCCTGTAAAAGATTATATAAAGGCTCTCAAATGGGACGGGCTGAAAAGGGTAGATACTCTATGGGTTGACTACCTCGGAGCCGAGGACAGTGAGTACACGAGAGCTGTAACACGCAAGCACCTTGCGGCAGCGGTATCAAGGGTTATGCGCCCGGGCTGTAAGTTTGATAACGTCATCATCCTGTGCGGCCCGCAAGGCATAGGCAAGAGCACCATGCTTAAGAAGCTCGGCAAGAACTGGTTTTCCGACAGCATAACCTCGGTGCAAGGAAAGGAAGCATACGAACAACTGCACGGCGTTTGGATCGTCGAGATGGGGGAGCTTTATGCTACTAGGAAGGCCGAAAGCGAAGCGGTCAAGCAGTTCTTGTCCAAGACGGAAGACATCTTCAGGCAGGCTTACGGCAGGCGTACGAAGGCCTTCCCGCGGCAGTGTGTGTTTTATGGCACCACAAACGATACCCTGTTTTTAAGGGACCGTACCGGCAATAGGCGGTTTTGGCCGATAGAGGTAGGCACGCAGCCGCAGGTCAAGGATTTCGTGGATTTTGATACAGAGGTTGACCAGGTCTGGGCTGAAGCTTACCAGATTTATAAAGCCGGCGAGAGCCTGTACCTCGACGCTAAGACTGAGAAAGAGGCACGCAGACAGCAGGACAGGCATTCCGAAGAATCGGAGAAAACAGGGCTCATACTGGAATACCTGGAACGCAAGATGCCGGAGAACTGGGCTGATATGAACCTGTACGAGCGGCGGGAGTTCTTGGAAGGCGACGAGCTGCAGCAGAAAGGAACCGTAGAGCGTCATAAGGTATGCGTGCTTGAAATATGGTGCGAGGTTTTAGGAGGAGACCCTAAGAACCTTAACAGTTTGATGTCCAGGGAGATAAACAGCATTTTAAGAAGGCTGCCTGATTGGAATGAAAATTCGCAAAGACTAAGGTTCGGAAAACTCTATGGTATACAGCGTGGCTTTGTACGGAGGACAGATTAGTGTGCACAAAAGGTGTGAACAAAGAGCCAGGTGTGAACAAACTTTATCTATCTAAAATGTATTTTTAGACCGGGTGGTTGAAATAAGCGGAAGGGTTAGTAGATTGGCGTGCACAGTGTGCACAAAAACGTGAACAAAATTTTTAACTTTGTGCACACCTTGAAATAAGTAACAAAGCGGTCTTGAGCTATAAGTGTGCACAATGTGAACAAAAATATTACTAATAGAATATTTAGTTAATATATACGTGTATACGCGCGTAAGGAGTATAGGTATATAGAGATAAGGGAATATTTTGTTCACATTGGCAACACCACAAAATATTTAAGGCAGGTGTCCGTATGGAGTGTACAGAAAGAGAGATAGAAAGTTTTTTGGTAAATAGGGTAAAAGCTTTAAAAGGTATGGCCAGGAAATGGGTAAGTCCTGGGTGGGATGGTGCACCGGACAGGATAGTTCTTTTACCCGGCGGCAAAATTGTTTTTGTCGAGCTGAAGAAACCAGCAGGACAACCGAGGCTTTTGCAGCTGAAGCGGGCGAAGGAATTAGAGGAGTTAGGCTTTAAAGTGTTCTGCGGTGTGAATTCAAAGGACGCAGTTGAGGCAATGCTTGAGGAAGTGAGCCGATGAGGTTTGTACCACATAAGTACCAGCAGTACAGCATAGAACGCATAATAAAGAACAAAGCGGTAGGACTATTCCTTGACATGGGGCTAGGCAAAACCGTGTGCACTCTGACTGCTATCCAGGCCCTGATGTATGACTACTTCGCGGTCGCAAGGGTTTTGGTCGTAGCGCCTAAGAAGGTAGCCGAAAGCACATGGGACAGCGAAGCGGCTAAATGGGAGCACACCAAGGGCCTTAAGATAGTAAAGGTTTTAGGAGACGAGAAAAAACGAAAAAGGGCTCTTGCCACAGAAGCAGATATTTATGTCCTTAACCGTGAAAACGTGGTTTGGCTTTGCGAGTACTACAGGTGGCACTTGCCGTTTGACATGCTGGTGCTTGACGAGAGCAGCAGTTTTAAGAACCGCAACGCAAAGAGGTTTAAAGCGATTCGCAAGGTAAGGACCTTCTTCGACAGGATAGTCGAACTTACAGGGACCCCTACCAGTAACGGCCTGTTAGATTTGTGGGCGCAACTTTATCTACTGGATTATGGCAAGAGATTAGGCAGGACGATATCATCATACAGGGGTAAATACTTCATACCTGACGCAAGAAGCGGGCAGATAGTTTACAGCTATAAGATACTGCCTAATTCGGATAAGCTGATACACAAGGCTATCGGGGACATATGTTTTTCGATGTCTGCCGCGGACTGGCTGGAGATGCCGGAAAAGATTATTAATATAATACCTGTCGAGCTTGATGCTGCTGCACGGTCAAAGTATAAGGAGCTGGAAAGGGAAAAGATTCTGGAATTTCAGGGGGCAGATGTTACAGCCGGTACCGCCGCGGTTTTATCCAATAAGCTTTTACAGCTTGCGAATGGGGCCATATACGATGATGACAAGGGAGTCCGGCAGGTGCATGATGCGAAGCTTGAAGCCCTAAGCGAGATAGCCGATACCAATGACAAACCAATATTAGTTTTTTACAATTTCAAGCATGACCTATCGCGTATTAAAGCTAAATTCCCCTATGCAAGGGCGCTTATGACGAATGAAGATATGAAGGATTGGAATGCCGGGAAGATTGGGATGCTTTTAGCGCATCCGGCATCAGTGGGTTATGGCTTGAATCTCCAAGCAGGGGGGAGCGTTATCGTTTGGTTCGGCTTAACGTGGAGCCTTGAACAGTATGAGCAGGCGAACGCCAGGTTATACAGGCAGGGGCAGAAGGAAGCAGTGATAATCCACCACCTTGTCGTTAAGGGCACTATTGACGAGCAGGTGATGGCAGCGATTGGAAGCAAGAAGGCCGGAAAGGACGCCTTGCTTGAAGCCGTTAAGGCCAAGATAAAGGAGTATGGAAAATGAAAAAGTCTAAAACAAAAATTAAGCCGGGTCGCCCACCGTGTCCAACACCGTTAGGCATGTGTCCAATTAATAATCAAGGTCAATGCTGCTATTACTGCGCCGGCAAAGAAAAATGTTCGTTGGGAGTTTGCCACAGGCTGCCAAGTAAGTGTGGACTGTGGTGGAATAGAGGCAAGAAATTATGAAAGGGGATAGGTAATGTTAACAATATACGTGGCGCATCCGTATAGCGGGGACCCCGAAGGCAATATGAAAAAGATTGACGAAATCATGAAAGAGCTGACCGCAAAGAACCCTAACGACTGTTTTATATCGCCCTTGCACAATTTTTCGTACGACGAAGGGTCATCGGAAGCGCAGATTTTAGCCCGCTGCTTTAAATTGATTAGCAGTTGCGACGAGATTTGGGTGTACGGTAACTTTGAAATAAGTGTAGGCTGCCGTGCGGAAATGGCTTTTGCCACGTTTTTGGGGATAAAAATTAGCAGGAAGTGGGGGTAAATGATTTGATTAGCCAAGAAGCTTTTGCAATTAAAAAAACATTACAGCAGTCATATTACGTGCAAAAGTTATTAGATGCGGATATAGACAAGCGTGATGAGCTGAGGTCAATAATGGAAAAAGTCAACTCTCCATGGTCAGCAGTACCTTCTAGCGGAGGAGGCGGTGGGGATAAAATTGCTAACGCCTTGGGAATGTTGGAAGAATTGGAACGGCAGATAAGCGCAGACATTAAGAGGTTGTCTGACGTGCTGACTGTTAATCGTATGCTTATTGACTCTTTGGACAACTACAATCACCGCATCGTGCTTACCAAGCGCTATGTAAATTTTGAGCCTTGGCCGGTTATTGCACGGGAAATGCACTATGACAGAGCAACAATTATAAGAATAAGTCAAGCCGCGTTAGAATGTTTAGCTAAAAAAAAAAATAAAAGATGCGACGAAATGTCACTGTCAAGTTGTGTTATAGTTAGGGTAGAGAAATTCGCAAGAGCCGCTAAGACTAAAAAACTTAGTGGCTTTTTTAATGCGACGAAAGGGGTGTGAGCGAATGGCAAAACTAACTAAAAAGCAGGCAAGACTTGTAGAAGAATATTTAGTAGACCTTAATGGTGCACAGGCGGCCATTCGTGCCGGC
>Ga0183095_10465_pt3 | contig 38184 bp, 26 predicted proteins | sample BioMet4_FD_130346 | JGI IMG/M metagenome (GOLD analysis project Ga0183095, IMG submission 130346) | Microbial communities from bioreactor (seeded with sewage sludge) at LBNL, California, USA - Biofuel metagenome 4 (v2) (version 3) | ecosystem: Engineered > Bioreactor > Anaerobic > Unclassified ...
GGAGTCACCTGGCTATAAACCCGATGATTTTCCTTTTATCCACGAGCTGCAATTGCACAGCGCCAAAATTTTTGCTGGTCTTGCCTGGCCGTTTTACTTGCCTGGAGTGTGCGGGCGCATGCTGCCGACATACAGATACGCGAGACCACTCAAACCACGTCTCAAGGGACTGTCGCGGTTAAGGCTTTTTTTGCCGCCAGCCAAGGCCAGCACGCTGCCGTCGTTATTCTGCACGGCGCCAGGGGCTGGAAAAATTTCGAACGTTTTACGAACGCAATGCGGCCAGCCTGGCGCGAGCGGGCTTCAACGCATATCTACTGTCTTACTACAACGGGCAGGATGTGGCCTGCTCTAAAACTGTTGAACAGCACCGCGCAAATTTTGCCAAAAGGATAACGGCCTGGTCGCTGATGGTCAGCGATGTGGTCACGTCTATCCTCGCGGATGGCCGCAATACTCGCGCCGTTGGCTTGGTGGGGTACTCGCAGGGGGGCTTTTTGGGCGCTGATGTCGCCAGCAGGGACGACAGGGTTTCGGCGCTGGTGATTTTTTACGGGGGCATTTCCCCAACGCGCAGCCCCGGCAAACGCCGCCCCCCCCACATGCCGCCCCTGCTGGAACTGCACGGCGACGCCGACGCCACCGTGCCCATGGAGCGCGGCAAGGAGCTGGTAGACATGGCCCGCAGCCTGGGCCAATCAGCGGAGATGGTGGTATACCCGGGCGCGGGGCACGGCTTTGGCGGCGCGACCGCCGCGGATGCGGAACAGCGCACTCTGGCATTTTTTCAGACGCAGCTGGCCGGGCATGATCTGTTGCCGTTGCCATAATATGAACTAGTTTCGATTTGATCTGACAGGTGCCCCTTGAAGGAAATGGGAATCTCCGTTTTTATGGAAGTGTAAACGCGCCAGCAACACGGCTGCCCGGTTAAGGCCATCTTTTTCAACCCTAACCTGTACCGCACCCACCCCGCCGACAAACCATCAGGGATGATGCAGCCCCCCAAAAAACACTGCACTGGTCACTACCCTCCACCAAGGCATGCATGACGGTATGTATTATGGTCGCGCACTCGCTAAAAACATACCCATTTTAGACGCGAAAACGACGAGCTGCGACCTAAAGCAACTCGCCGTTTTTATTATGTATTAAGGGGAGGGTGGGATTCAACTACACCTATAACTATCCGATATGTTTTAAAATAAAAATGAAATGATAAATTTGTGTCCGGTTTCATATCCATTATTCGTAGCGCTCGCACGAATAGGTATGCCCCTGCCGGACCGCTATTGGGTGAACTCTCGGCTGAGCCTCCAGTGAGCAATCAGTCATGATGCGCAAGGTACACGGACATCCCGAAACGATTCACTCAGTTGAAGGGCTGCGCTTCTCCTGTCACCCATATCAACTAGCCAATCAAGTATTCGCAGAAACTTTTGCGCGAGAGTCAATGGCATTGGCGAATCTCTATGTGCCATATCGTGCACAAGTTCCGCGATCCGGGCCGGAGCAAGAACGTCGTGCCATTGCACTAACCCGTTTGAGGCATTTGAAATGACCGAAATAAGTTGATCTGCAAATGCTTCAGCAGGGTAATTGGCTTTAGAGCGTTCGCAGAGGGTCAAAAACATGGACATTACCGAGCCGGACCATCCGGCAACTCGGATAAAGCGATCAACTATCGGCAAAATAAAGTTTATTTCTGACCAGTCTCCATTGACATAGCGGGCTGCTAGTTCTGCATACTCAACCGAGACAAACATCAATGAACGCGCGAGATCTGGCAAGTCATAGTCCCAAATTCTTCCGTCAGAATATCCATTCTGAAATACTTTGTCGCAGAGCGTATGCTCAAGGCAAAGCTCAAGAACAACTTTTGCATCTATGTGTATAATTTGTGCATCATACACATATTTACAAATATATATATCCACAAACGGAGCTAACAGAGCCCAGCAAGCCTCCCCTTCAATTTTTAAAATCGGATCCAACAGCCGTGATCGCAAAATATCAAATGATATTGCACCAGATGCTGATCCTAGCACCCGTCCTAAAGCATGAGTCCATTCATAGAACTCAGCCGCAGGGCGGGTTTTAAATGTTTCCGTCTCCCAAGGTGGAGAATTTTTTTGAATCGTCCAATCCAAAAGGTCACTCAAAAAGTCAACGAGAGAGGCTCCTGCTTGGCTTTTCAGAATTTCACCATAAGGAATGTGCTCAAGAAATTTTTTAGCACGGTAATGATTCCACCGGATGTCGGGTTCCGTCCAGTCATCAGCGGGGCCATCGCCGTTGCCATGAGCGAATCTACTATTAAACTTGGAGGAGGGGGAGTTAAGTTTCCGCCGTCGTACCTGCCGATTTTCTTGAGGTATTTTTATCCAAGCAACAGGGAGAGGAGAAAGTGCGGGCCAATTTTCCCCATTTTTATATAGTTCGATTGCTCTCTGTAATGCTGAGGCGACCATTTCTGAGGAGGGCGAGACTTCATTATAAGGGCGTCTCTCCGAATGACATAACGCAAAAGCTAAATAAATTCCGCACCATGACAGTTTAGGATTTTTATCCCATAATTTACACAATTCATCAAAAGCAGCTAGAGATACTATTTCCAGAGGATGTGTCAGTAACTCTAGAAGCTCTTGCGCAGTCGTTTCACTTTCAGTCCCTTCGCGCAGTTCAGCGGCAAGCCCATGCGCGAGGAATATTGAATGGTGCCATGGAACATAAGAAGATTCAGACAGTAGCGGGCTAAAAGGCTGCTCAACAAATCGTGCCACTTGTTGCAACACATCGCGAGCCCAATCAAGTTCCTCGGGAGAACGCCCTTTTCGAAAATTGAGAACTATGGCTGCGGTTGCTGCCACAGCCCCCCTAGGCATTCCCACTAGGAAGTCTTCGTCTGCACTTTGGGAAACCCTAAATAGTCCATTAGCAATTATCTCGCAGGCCGAGGCAATAGCCTTCTCAACAGTATATGTTTCATCAAGGGAGCTTTTCTTTAAAGATTTTTCTGCCCACATGTATAGGCTGCTCTCCTCCAACCGCTTAGATGCCTCTTCAGCCTTAGCCATGCTTTCTGGCGCAGATTTTGTCGGACTGACATAAACGATTGCGATTTGGTCTGGTGCTCCATCAACTCGCTGAGCGTGGTAGTTATTCCGATCCACTAGCTCTGCGTATTCAATAGCTTGTGCTGTAAGCTGCGCATTAATTTCAGTGTTATCCCGATGTTCTTCATATTCAAATGGCAATTCATTTTGAAAGCCGAGGATGGAATCTCTGGTTTTTTGGTCGTAATCTGGGTTAGAGAAAAGAATGAACCGTGGAATCATCCAACTTAGAGTTTTTCGACGAACTTCCTTGCCATTAAGCTCTTCAACTGCTTCAACATGGGACTTATCAGAGGTTTTCGTAAATCCAATCAAATTTGATGACGGTAAGCAGTCACGTACCCATCGTTTTTTATCCATATCGAGCAAACGCTGTGAACTGATAAGCGGAAATACAGTTTCTGATACGGTTTCAGTCTGGAGCGCAATCATCGCCGCGACACCTAGGATAGCAACGCATTCATTCTCTTCTACGACAGCCTTAATGAGTTCATCTACGGGGACTCTACGCTCAAGCTCAGCGCAACACCATTCTTCTAAAGCCATCAAAGCGCAGCCAAGGATATACGGAGGCCATACGGACCTGCACCAAAGATACTCGCGGTCATTACCCCAAAATTTTTGCGCCCCCCACGGGAATTTTATCTCGAGTGGAATTGGAGTGCTACGATGATCATATGACCAGCGGTGCAGCTGCCTCCATGCTGTGATTGCGTGATTACATATTTCTCTGACCAGCCGTAATCCCTCTTGCGGCGCTGTTTGAAAAAGCGAATGAAAGGGGTCTCTAAGAGGAGATGACGGGAAAAATCTGTGATCATCAAGAGAAAGCTTATCCCAATCATGTGAACCCAAATGGTCAGCGAAGAGAGTAGGAAAGGATAGCTCTAGTTCTAGTCGTTCTCGTTCTGTGCGTTCATCTTCGGGTTTGGCAAGAAGAGATTTGCGCCATTCAGAATTGGCTTTCTGTCGCCGAATATCACGAGAAATTCGATCTTCTGGCAACTCCTTTAGCAGGAATGCGAGTGAAATATCTACAAGCTGCTTGGGTAATGTTTGAGAAAGAATGCCTGAATAGGCTATGATGTTGTGAAAGCTTTTTTCTTCAATTCGGCTTTGATTTGTGACTCGTTGTAAATACTCTGAGACGAATTCAGGCTCACTCCTTGCTGAAAGTAAAATCAACCTAACCAAAGATTCATGAAATGATGGTAAGTCTTTTATATCATCCCAACCCATTGAGTCTCTAGCGCAATTTCGAGATGCCTTGAGTTCATCTTCTGCTGAAGAAAGCCATATAGAGCATTGTTTCAAGATAGCATGAGAAGTCGGATTTTTATAACCAGAGAGGGCATGTTGCCAAACCTCAAAAATGGAAATTATCTCTGGATAGAGGCGCTGCGGAATTTCTTGAATTCGCCTAATGATAAAGTCGATAAGGCGGCGCCATGTTGTTAAGTCTGATGGCCATGCAAAAAGATAAGCCATCCGAATCAAATTAGCGTTTGGCACTATTCCAGACATGACGTTAGAGTTTGGTATCGTCTTTTCAGCCTGAAACCACACAAGTACTTTTTTGAATAAATAAAAATCATCAATGAAAGTTGTTGATGCAAACAGAGCATCTGAAGCATCAAACTCCGAGGTTCCAAGAGGACCCAGTAGCCAAGCTCGTAACCATTGAGATCTTAACTCAGCAGACTTCAATTTCTCTAGACAGCCGCCCCAATCGTTTCCCTTGGAATATTCCCATTGAGAAACTAGTTCTACAACACGTGCAGCGGCGGGAGGTTCACCGCAACTTTTGATTATATCCATCCACTGAGGACCGGCCTCTGTGAGAACATAAAAAAAGGCCCACTCAAAAAAAATATCATGTGTGAAACGAACAGATATGCCCTCGCGAGCATCTTGAAGTATGCCATCTACTCTCAGTTCAGCTAAATGGTTGATCGTTGATAGCCTGCCAAGAGAAATTGGCTGGCTGAGATTGCTGGCACGAACTTTTGCCAATTCAAGCAAGGTGCGCTGCCGCTCTACAACGATTTGTCCGATTTCGTTGTAACCACCTCGTCGCCACCAGTTTTCAATTAAGTCAATCTCTGATTGGGGAGCAAATGTTGAATTGCGAGGATCGGCTAGGCAGCCTTGATTAAGAATTTTTGCAAAAAAAGGCCTTCTAACAATATTTCGCACCTGATCTGCGCCAAACAGAAGCGAACGTAACTGTGGTTTTTTATTTGCCAATATTTCCGATTCTTGATCGTCAAATATCTCTACCTGAAGAGTCTCAACCCTCAACGTGTCAATAAAATCTCCCAACCAGTTGCGAAGAATTTCGACACCAGAGTCTCTGAGTGACACCACGATACGCCAGTCACTCAATAAAGGAGAATTTGTGATAGTGTTGAATAAATCAAGAATGACAGATTGATACCTTCTTTCTACTCGATCTATCGCATCTATAAAAAGGATATTGGTGCCAGCTGCGCCGACTTCTACAAGAAGTCGCTCAAGAGGTATGTTTGATAGCCCATGTGATGTCGCGTAGCTAATCCAACTTGTTCCTTCGAGCTGCTCTGCTTTGATGAAGATCGTCGGACCATGTTCAAGCGAGCGCTCCACAGCCTGCCGCATTATGACGGATTTACCACTTCCGGGGAGGCCTCGAATCTGGAGCAAGCGTGCTGCTGATAGTTTAGTATTATAGTCATCATGCAGCGCACTTCTTTCAACATTAATTCCACTAATATCATCAGGGATAAGACTCACATAGCTTCTAGCTAGTTCAGTTAACTTGTTTAAGTCAGAAACGATTGAGGGGGCTCCACGTAGTTGCACGAGGTGCGATACGGACGTTACTAGCCGTATTCGGTTAAATTGGCCAGATTTCCCAGCAGACTCGCGTGCCCACTGAATCATTTTTCCCCATACAAGGGGAGCTTTGCATCCCTCGTTTGGGGCTAAACATTCCCTTATACGATTAATAGCTTCTGGAGAATCCGTGTTGCCTTGACGGAGAAAGTCGAACTGAATAAGCACGAAGTGGGCAAGAAAGTGGTGGGCTTCGTCATCTGCACATGGTGTACCATTTATTTTTTCTAGCAAGGAAAGGATAGCATCTTTAACATCGCGTATTTCCTCACTGGCACTCCCCTTTGGCGCAAAACGGGCATTAAAATGTTCAGTAGTGAGGCTTTCTCGTGCCCAATCGCAAAGAGTTTTGAGGGCACGTTCTTTAGCGGAGGAAATTGTGCCAACAGCTGGACCGTAACGATCAATGCCAAACCGAAAATCATTTTTTTTGAAAGTTGCCCAACTGTCGCGAATAATATCCCGAAAATCATTATTTGACTCAGCATTGCTGACAGTGAGCGAACGCTTAATTTGCAAGCTAAGGCGTGCTTCATTTTCTGTCGTATCTTTAAAGTCAACAATGACGTCATCAAGTGGTTCGCCGAAGTCACGCTGTTGAACCGAAACACGACATACAATTCTATCTTCTATCCCGGGCGCATATGCTTCGGCGAGAAGGGCAGCAAGATAAAAAGCTGCCACATTACCTTCATAGGTAAATCCTTCTCCTCCGGCTAATTCTGGTGATTGGGGCATAGTTTTATACAGTAGTTAAAGTCACATGCAAAAATATGAGGCACGCCAAATGCGGACAACTTTGTTATAGCATAAGGTAAGGCTCCGCATAGCGCAATTCGTTACCGTATGGCCTTTGAAGCGTTTGTACCCAATTGGATTAAACTGGTTTGCCAAATGATAGAGGGCGACCTTAGGCCCCCCCTCTATTCTCTGAACAAATATTATATCGTAGCTCTAGCCCGCTGCAACGCGCTATAAGGAACAATCCTTTCCATATCCGTGCGCTTCTGGGCATCCATCGAATCTGCTTCATACTACGCCTGCAAGTTGACCCACAAATTGAAGTCAGTTTCAAAAAATTTTGCAAGCCTCAGGGCCGTGTCTACAGAGATGCCCCGCTTCTCGTTAATAATCTCATGTACCCGCGAGGCGGGAATCCGCAGCTCCAGAGCAAGCGTGGAGGCAGTAAGACCAAGTGGGGCCATATATTCTTCGCGCAATATTTCGCCGGGGTGAATAGCAATCATAAAATATCTCTAACCATGCGTGGTGTTTTGCTGTTTTCTGCCAGTAGCTTTGCCGCTAGTGATAATCCACCACTTCCACATCATACGCGTTTCCATCTTCCCACCGAAAGCAGATGCGCCACTGCATGTTAATGGCGAGGCTGAATTGTCCGTCCCGATCTCCCTTCAACTTTTCCAGCCTGTTGCCTGAAGTGATTCTGAGCGAATTGAGCTGGCCTGTCGCATGCAGATTGCGCAAATCGCCTGTGTTCACGCGTCGCTAGCGGGCACTGCGCGGGCCAATTTCATTCGCCTGAGCTCGATGCAACCTCCTCTTTTCCGCCTCGTTTCCCTGAGCTGTAATTGTTGCGTGTCGCGCTCTCAGGAAAAAGGAATGTTTGTGTAATATATCACATCGTAGTTGCAAAAAATTTGTTGTTCAATCAATCAAGATATTATCAAAAATGTAAAAAAAATAGGTGTAAATTTAAAAATGAACAGAAAATAATACGTTATGTAAAAAAATAAGAATAGAGAATTGAGTAATTGTTGCTATTTTCTTGATATGTCAATCGACGTAGTATACTTTTGTTCACAGAACATACCTTAATCCATACATGACAATTTACACTATAGTAGTCATGTATAACAAAAGGAGTCACGAATGAGTACGGAGCTTAAGAGGATGCATATGGGACAGATCACCTCATTTTTTATTCCCAACGTCACTCTCGTCGGCGAGGGGTGTTCCAAAGAAATTCCTGATCGCCTGAAAAACATTGGCGGCGTCAAGCCCTTGCTTGTTACCGACCCAGGCATTGTCAACGCCGGTATACTCAGGCAGATCACCGACATCCTTGATGCTGCAAAAATGAAGTACGCCATATATGACAAGACTGTTCCCAACCCCACCGACAACAACGTTGTTGAGGCCTTTGGCGTATATAAAAAAGAAAAATGCGACAGCATTATTACGCTTGGCGGCGGCAGTTCGCACGACTGCGGCAAAGGCGTGGGTTTTCTTGCAAGCAACGGCGGCAAAATTCATGATTATGAAGGCGTGGACAAGTCCAAAAATCCCTTCCCGCCGTATGTAGCTGTCAACACCACGGCGGGCACGGCTTCGGAAATGACTCGTTTTTGCGTCATCACAGACACTTCCCGCAAGGTCAAAATGGCAATTGGCGACTGGCGCTGTACCCCCAGCGTGGCCATTGACGACCCGTTGCTGATGATGGGCATGCCCCCGGCACTGACCGCCGCTACGGGCATGGACGCGCTGACCCATGCCGTGGAGGCCTATGTTTCCATTGCGGCGACCCCCATGACCGACGCCTGCGCTGAAAAATCCATGGAATACGTCAACCGTTATCTGCGTCGTGCAGTGGCCAACGGCCGGGACAAAGAAGCCCGCGAGGGCATGTGTTACGCGCAGTATCTGGCCGGCATGGCCTTCAACAACGCAAGCCTGGGGTATGTGCATGCCATGGCGCACCAGCTTGGGGGGTTTTATGACCTGCCCCACGGCGAATGCAACGCCATTCTGCTGCCGCATGTGTGCGAATACAATCGCATTTCCAGCCGGCGCCGCTTTGGCCGCGTTGCTCAGCTACTGGGCGAGCTGACGCAGGGCATCAGCGCCGATGAAGCCTCGCGCAAGGCCATTACCGCCATCAACATTCTGTCCAGGGACGTGGGCATTCCTGAGGGCCTGGTTGCCCTGGGCAAAAAGTACGGCAAGGACGTGCGCGAAGCCGACATTCCCACTATGACCGCCAATGCCCAAAAGGATGTCTGCTGCTTTACCAATCCCCGTACCATGACCGATGCGGACGTGGCTGCCGTGTACAAGGCGGCCATGTAATAACGGGCTGAATACCGGTATTGCCGACTTTGCCCGTTGCGCAGCGCAACGGGCAACACGGCGTTACCCGGAAGATGCAGTGTAAAAACCGGCGCGAAATATCCACGCCGGTTTTTTGTAGATAGTGGCACAATATTTTACGTTATCAACCTACTGTATTTTTAACATTCACCAGTGCAGCAATTAAAGAGTCAGTTTGGCCGCTGGGGTAGTGTCCAGAATTCTTCGCACATTTTGCAGCAGCCAGTCGGTGAAGCATGGTTTCGTATCAAGCCGCGAAGGCTCAGATTTTAAGCCAATATTTCTTGGTTCATGTTCATATACCGTTGCGAGCCCCCACTTTTGGCCTGCCACATAGCGCAGGCGGGCAGCCACCAACATCAGGGCGGCGTGACCATCCGGAAAGCTGCCCACAACTCTGGTTCAGCGGCGTATTTCACGGTTCAAACGCTCAAGCGGATTGTTCGTCCGAATGTGCCGCTAGTGGGCCACGGGAAAATCATAATACGAAAAAACGGAAGCCGCTGGCACTCACGCCTATGGCTACAAGCACGGATACGTTTTGAACTTCACCGCCCCAAGAGCGTTTCAGCCATATTCCATCCACAAAAATATACGGTGACTTTGGCTCAAGTGGCCGATTACGCCATGCTTCAACCCGCTCAAAAATCTTCTGATTCAGGGGCTGACCCGGCTACCCAAAAGAGCCTAGGTAATGTCACTGACCTTCCCCCCGAAAAGTATGCCATTGAAAAGTTTGTGTTCCTGACATAGGAGCACAAGAATGAAACGTTGCAGGTTCACCGAAGAACAGATTATTGGGATCTTGCGGCAAGCCGAGGCTGGCGTTCGCGTTGCCGATCTTTGCCGTTGGTATACGCAGTGGGGTAAGGTCAAAGATTAACAAGCTTACGGAAGACCACCAAGCTTCACACGGAAATTTGCTCTTAAAAAACAAAAAAGACTTAACACATGAAGATAAAAGACGTCTTACTGATGCACTGGAAAAAATGCGGGGAGCCATTGAAATGATGACGCAACAGCTTGCAAGCTAAAAAGTTTGCCGAATCACTCACAGCAAACGAGTCCGCCGCCATTTCAGTGAGCAATTATTTTTCAATTCACCCCTATTAATTGAGCATCCCCTATGAAAGAATTTAAAAAAGAGGCATCTTCTAGTAATCTTTCCGCATCCCCTAAATTGGCAGCTTGCTTTTGGGCTATATTGACAGTCATTCTTACAGTGATGGCCGCTACGCAGGATGGTGTTACTTTTTTTGTTTATGTGGCATTATGTTTGTTATGGCTTGAATTGTGTTCGACGGGATACAAGTGGTGTTTTATTGAAGAAAATTGGCCATCCTTCATTTCCGCTGCATGGCTTCTGGCCTGTACGTTGGGCGTGTGGTTACCATTTCAAAGCGTGACACCCTCTTCAGCAAAATTCGTTTTCATTTTCCTGGCAGGGTATTCAGCTTTGCGGCTTGGAATGCTGTCTTCGGTTGTCATGCAGCCGCTTCGTCTGCCAATAGCGCAGATATGCCGAGTTGTGTCACCGGAACATATCGCTCCGCGTACTCATAAATATGGAATCTATGCTGTAAGTATATGCTCTGGCATAGTTATCTGCTGTATTTATCTTTGGTTTCGTTCCATCCCTATTCTGTCCAGTAACCCTGAATTTGCGCGATACCAACATTTTAACGGCCCATTTACAAACAACCTTTTTCGCTTTTCCTTTAGGGTGTTTTCTTCTCTTTCACTAGTCACCTCCCTATATATCGTTGCGATGTTTAACGTTCGCTTAAAAAAATTAGAATTGTTTGTTTCCATATTTAGCGTTGTTCTTGCGTCCTTGTGTATGATTGCAAGTGGCAATAGAGGGGATATTTCAGTATTATTTCTTTTTCTAATGATTCGCATTTTCTTTTGCCTGTCAAAAAGAAAGAAAGTCATAGGAGGCATGCTTATTGGCGCGATAACCCTCTCAGTGTTCTGCTTGTTTACTTGGTATCGGAATATAGACAGAATAATCTCGTTCGTCACAGTTTTTCCTGAAATACCCGATGGAGTCCTACTCCTACAAGCTGCCCACACTTATGATGTACCGTTTGCATATGGCAAGACCTATCTAGCTGCGGCTCTGTCGTTTATCCCGAGCTCAATCTTTCCTTTCAGAGAAACCTGGGGGTTTGGGCGCTATGCCCTTGAAATTTTATATCTAGGGCAGAATACGCCTATCGCACCAACATATGGGGGGTTACGCCCAACCTTTGTGGGAGAGGCATACCTCAATGGAGGATGTCTCGGGGTTGTCGCATTCGGTATGGTGCTGGGCATCATTCTTGGAATATGGCGTTGCAGCTCGCAATCCATTAAGATTTTATCTGGCACCCAAGTGGTCTTTTTTTTGCTTTCACTATGCTCAGTGATGGTTTCAGATTTTTATGGTGTTTTTCATGGGATTGCTCTTACCATCATGATTATTTGGCTTATCGAGAACGCCTCTAGGTTGCGGCAATGATGAAAGGTCGAAGCAATGGAGAAACTGGCAAAATTTTGCAGGGCATGTGCATAGCCGTTTTTTGCAAGGGATTTGCCGTTGTTTTCAGCTATCTGCTTCATTTTGTGCTGGCAAGAATGCTGGGTAGCGACGGGCTCGGACTGTTTGCCCTGGCCTTTGCCATAGTGATATCTGCATCATTTTTGGGCCGGTTTGGACTTGACTATGTGCTGTTGCGTCACGCGGCCCTGTACTCGTCCAGTGGTCAAATGGGAGTGCTTGCGGCATGGTGTAGAAAGGCAAATTTGTTTGCCGGAGGCATGGCCCTGACACTAACCATTGGCATTGCCGTCTTGGGTCAATGGTTTTGCACCGAGGTTTTTGGCAAGCCAGATCTTTATATGCCTCTTATTGCCATGACAGCGGGGCTGATACCGCAGACGCTGCTTTTTTTGCAGGCTGAAACCCTCAAAGGCGCAAGCTGCATCAGGGCATCTCAAATGCTTCAGGGCGATGGCGGCGGGGTTCTGGTGTTTGGCGCGGCTCTGTGCCTGAGTTTGCCCCTGGCCATCCCCTACGGGGTAACCGGTGCTGCCATGGGGTTTGCCCTGGCAAGTTGGGTTGCCTATTTTGCTGGCTGCGGCATGTCTGCGCGCCTGTTTGCTGGTGCACACCCGCAAGACCAGCCTGCGTTTGCCAGCCTGCTTAAGCTGGGCATGCCGCTATTTATTGCTTCCGCCCTGTCTCTAGTGGTTGCGAAGGCGGGCATTCTTTTTCTGGGAGCGTGGGCCTCTGCTACGTCTGTGGGCGTTTTTGCCATGGCGCAAAAGCTGGCCCTGCTTGGTTCAAATATCCAGACAGCCTGCTGCACCGTTATTGGCCCCAAGATCGCCGTTTTGCAAAAAAGAGGCGATATGAACGAAATTGCGGCATATTACCGCAATGGAACGCGTCTCATCGCCGGGCTTACGGCTGTTGTGCTGGGGAGCGTTGCGCTTTTGGCTTCGCCCATTCTGGGTTTACTTGGGGCGGATTTTGTGCAAGGCAGCAGTGCCCTGCGCATACTTGTGGCCGGAGAAATGCTGGCGCTAATATTTGGACCTACCAGCATTACCCTGATAACCACAGGTCACAGCAGGGATCACTGCATTGCTGTGGGGCTGGCGGCGGCTGTGATGGCTCTGGGGGGGCTACTTATCCCCTCATACGGGCTTGAAGGGGCTGCCGCTGCCGTTGCAATCAGCACGGTAACGCAAGCAGTAGGACAGGCCGTGTTTATTCAGCGCAGACTAGGGTTCTTCCCCTGCATTATCGGGGTGGGATAACTTTTCCACATGGCTGCATACTGCCTGGAAAACCTGTTGCGGCGTAATGTTGTGCATACAAAGCCGATAGCTGCATTCCGCATAATCCTTTCCATCATAGCAAGGCATACAAGGTAGAAAAACGGGAGACTGCAGCGCAAGATTTTTGCTGGCGGGAAAAAGCTTTTCACTCGCGAGGGTGGGGCCAAACAACGCCACGCATGCACCGCCGCACATTCCCATCAAGTGCATCGTCCCAGTATCGTGCGTTACGAGCAATTGTGCCTGCTTGAGCACGTGCAGCAGTTCTGGAAGAGTTGTGCGATTGACAAAGGACACCACTGGTAAGCCCTGGAATGCCTCGGCCAGCTTGCCCGTCTTGTCAATCCCCACAATCCCCACCGTGCGGCCACTTTCAGACAGCATTTTGGCCAGTTGCACATAAGAATCAAGCGGCCATTGCCGCATTCTGTCTGTGGCTAAAGGGCTGGGACTTCCCGGCGCCAACAGTATGGCTGGCATTTCTTCAGTAATGCAGGGGGCGGATTGCACCGGCGGCAACACGATGAGAGCGTCAGGATCACAATCATTGCCAAGCGCCAGGCGTGCGTATTCAAACCCATGATAGCGGCCAGGAATAAGCCAGCGGCCATGCCGAAAGGAACGCACTTCTTTGCACCGCACACCAATGCGGAGGATGTGATACCGCCAGTCTCGGTACGGAATCAGGCAAAGGTCAAATTTGCGTCTGCCCAGCTTGCGCAGGACAGACCACACCGCACGGATTTTTTGTGGCAGGCTGCCGTGCAGGATGGCATCTTCGTCAGCGGTAATAATTTCCTCTACAATTCCCGTCGCTTCCAGTAATGGCCTCGCGGCACTGCCCACAACCCATACCAGCCGAGCGTCCGGCTTTACCTTTCGCAGCTCCGCCGCCATGATGCTTGCCATGGCAACATCACCTATCGCGCCGAGTTTAATGATTAGATAGAAAGACATCGCCATCCTAAAAAGTATTTTTGCACTCTAGCTCTGCGAATTGATAATAACCAGCGTGAAACTTGGGCTGCCCGACCGGAAGACTGACGGCCATAAATACAGCAAAAGGAAATCGTAGGAAAGTAAATTGTTGCGGGACGAAAAAAAGGACAACACTTGCCACAGTGCATAAGCAATTTTGTAACAGGCTCAGCTTACTCAGGACTTGCCACCGATAAACTGGACACTCCAAGCTTTGCCGTTGACTGGTTCGAAGAAGTGAACCAACTTCTTTGCCGCGGAGATGTCGGACAATACCCCTTGCTTTACTCCCCCCAAATTACAATCTATAAAAAACTGAAGCTTATGTCACGCATGCTAAAAAACATAGGGTGGATCATGATTTCTTTTGCCCCAATTACAACAAAGTCTTTCTTTATAACAAAAGTAATTCCGACAATTTTTACAATTACCTTTATATTAGGGTCTGTAGCACAATTATTTTTTTTCAGGACAAATGATTGGGACTTTAGTTATTTTTCTGTATTACCGTGGAATATTGCCAATGGGTATGGTTGGCATGTCCCTTTTCATGAGATAGACACTGGCATTCCATTCTATGCTCACCATTGGCAGCCATTTATTTCGCTTCTTGTTCCAATTGTATATTTGTTTGAAACACCATATGCATTATCAGTAGTACATGGATTGGCTATTGGCTCTTGGTTTTTTATTGTGCCCTATATTATAAAAATAATTTATTTAGAACGCGGGCAAGAAAATTATGAGCATGTCATTTTATTTTTTTTACTATTCATGTTTTTCTATTATCCACTATTAGGCCCATGGAGATACCAAACACACATAACAACATTAGTATCGCCTGCAATTTTTTTATCAATAATTGCACTTCACAAGAAGAAATTTAAGACTGCTTTCTTTTGGTGCGTTATTATTGCAAGCGGACAAGAAAGATCAGCCGTTGCGGTATTCTCTGTAGGAATGTATAGTCTGTTACTTTTAGGGCAAGGTGGTACTGGAATTATTTTGTGTAGTTTTTCAACACTCTATTTTGCAAGTGTTGTTAAGCTGTTGTTCCCTTTACTACGAGATGGGCAACCATATGCGTTTTCAGATTGCATTGTTGGCCCATATGATATTTTAAAAAAGATTACATTCATCTTCAACTATATATTATATACGGCATTCTTGCCTGTTTTTGGGAAAAAAGCTTTTTTGACTTTTTTCTGCTTGCTTCCACTTTTTTCGATGGCGCTAATTTCAAACCGAGAAGGTTTATATTCATTCCAGTTTCAGTATCAAGATATCTCTGCCCCGTTCGTAATTATTTCAGCCATATACGGATCACTTTGGCTGTCTGAAAAAAAAATTGTGGGGCGTTTTTCCAAAAAAATACTGGTTGTCTTTGCCTGTATAATTTTTGCAAGCTCGTTTTGGTTAAGTAAAGCATCACACCCACTATCACTCATCCCTTGGTATTTTTATAAAAATCCTGTTAATTCAGTAGTTTTACTACATGGAGACGTATCAAATCTTTTGCAGATATCAAATGGTCATGTACTTTATGTACAGTCGGGTATAGGCCCAATCATTTCGATGCGCAAAGACCGTTTTGTAGTACATCAAGGCAATCTTAATAATGAATTTACTAATAGCATCGTTGCAATTTCACCGATGTGTGATCAGTATCTACTTGGTGATTATGAGACGGCTCAGAAATTATTAACTGAAAATCCAACTTTAAAGCTCATTAGCGATACAGGGAGATTGAAAATTTTTGCCTCAAAAGATATAAAGTTGGTTAGTAATGATTGATTACTTTTAAGGTGAAGCAGAGGGGCGTTGCCATCTCTAGTGCAATATCTAGTGAATCTGAAGGATCTATCTTTGCAAACTTATGCGCTATCTTTATAGTTAAGTGTATTTGGTGTGTAATGTAAACTCTATTTGTGTCATATCCATTTTATTGTTGCTACGAGCTTTTTTTGAACTGTCAACGGACTGTTTCAGTGTACGTATCTGATGCATTTGTCTAATTCTTGTTTTGATGGTTTTATGTTGCGCAGAGATTCGCCGAAGTAGATTCTTTGAAGTTCTTTGTGGTGGTTTCAGAACTGCTTTTTGGTAAATAAAAAAATGTTTGTTTTTTAAGGATGGTTATATTTAATATTGAGTGTTATTGGTGAATAAATATCAATTCCCTTTATGCGTAGAGGTTTCTGAATGTATAATGCGTTAACAACTGGCAATGGCCAGAGGCATGAACGAATTATTTTTTTAGATGCATTGCGGGGCATTGCAATTATTGCTGTTATTTTTTTTCATGCCTACGCGAGGTGGCCAGAACTGTATTCCTATGGCGATTATTTTGTTGATATTGTTTTTTTTAATACTGGAATTGCAGGTGTAAATTTATTTTTTATGATTTCCGGCTTTGTTATTTTAATGACATTACGCAAATGTAGTAATGTTTTTCAGTTTTTAAAGCGTAGGTGGATTCGGCTTTTTCCAGCAATGTTGATATGCTCATTGATTATTTTTATTTCAGCGCCTCTTTTTCCTGAACGACCGGCTGGGTCAGTTTGTATCGGTGATCTATTGCCAGGTCTGACATTTTTAGGGAATGATTCTTTGTCAAATTTATTATGGAAACATTTTCAAGATATTACTGGCGTGTTCCCTCATGGAATTGAAGGTGCTTTTTGGTCTTTATATGTGGAAGTTAAATTTTATATAATTTTTGGTATTTTATACTATTATTTAGGTGAAGTTGCTTCAATCGTGTTTTTGTATTCATTGTTCATTTTGGCAAAGCTAACATTTTTTGAATTTCCATATCCACAGGAAGGTGTTGCGACATTCTTTATTTTGAGTATGCATCGCGTACAAAATTTTTTGTTAAGTTTAAATTTCGATGCTATTTCAGCCTATTTATATCTTCCTGGTTATGGTTTTTTTGCAACTGGTGCATTGCTCTTTAAATACTCGCGGTTTCAAGTTCAAAGTGCAACACCCAGTCCTTGGGTATTGGCGTCTTCTAAAAAAACTTCATAGGGTGTCTTAAACCCAAGGCATTTTCTAGGCCGCCAGTTCAAGCGGCACATTGCCGCTATGATCTCATCTTGCGTGACCGATGCCAAGCTTACCCCCTTGGGGAAGTATTGGCGTAGAAGGCCATTGGAGTTCTCGTTCAAGCCACGCTCCCACGAATGGTAGGGGTGCGCAAAAAATCCCTGAGCCTCGAGTGTAGCTGACACATCGGCATGGTAGCTGAACTCCTTGCCGTTATCATAGGTAATAGTCTGAACAAAGTCCTTAATGGGTGTCAAGAGTCCTTCAATGACCCGCCTTACTTCGCTGGCGCTTTTGTTGGGAGCCTTGCCAAACAGGAAAAGACGACTTTTACGCTCTGCAAGTGTCACCAAAACGGGGCCTCCTTTACTGCCTTCAACGGTATCAGCCTCCCAATCACCAAGGCGTGAGCGCTCGGCAACAATGGACGGGCGTATGTCTATGCTGATACGCCCCTTGATTTGACCTCGTCTGTCGGGTTTGCCATATCGTCGTTTGCGTTTGCGCTGGCAGCGCAAATGGCTGTGCAGCGTTCCTCCTCGTTTTTTGTCCGCCAGAATGTACTGGTAAATCCATTCATGACTGAGGGCAAAACCTTTGCGTTTGAGAACTCCAGAGATTTGCTCCGGACTGAAGTCCTGGTGCAGACACTGTTCAACATACGTCCATACCTCAAGGCCAATGCGCTTCTTCCCTTTACTGGTCTGCCTTTTCTGACTGCGCTTGTGTGCCTGCCTGTAGCGGTAGCCACGCGCCCCGGTATTTCGCGCAAGTTCGCGGCTTACAGTTGAGACGCTACGGCCTATCGCTTTGGCTATGGCCCTCAGTGACGTTCCACTTTTCACTGCCTGGCAGATGTAGTACCGTTCTTCCCTGGCAAGGTGTGCATAGCCCATACGCCCCTCAATCTTTGGTTGGATGGAGAGGCTAAAGGGCTATACCACCTTGCCTTTTCATTCAACTTTGAGGGTGTTGCACTTGCAAGTTGAATCCGCCACTACAATACTAAAAAAAGATTTTTTTACGTTACTGCAATTGGTGCTGGGATTATTTCTGCTTATCCAGGAAGGGAAATTAGGCTTGCCAATTTTATTCTTATGGCACTAATGATTATATCTGTTCAAAGTTCTATAGTTCAAAGGTTGCTTTCTAATAAGTTTTTTATTTTTATGGGTGCAATTAGCTACCCTCTATATTTATTGCATGAAAATATGATGGTCTCTATGATCGTGAGTATTGGGAAAATTTTTCCAGCTATTTCCCCTTATGTAATTCCTATTTTGCCGATTATTTTTGTTGTTGCTTTTGCTTGGTTTATTGCAAAATATTGTGAATGCAGGTTGAGGTGTATATTGTTAAACAAAATTTAACAAACGTAGAACACAATCCCTACCTTTCAAAAGATTGCCCCTCACCCTCATTCCCAGCTTCCACTGCCTCCTGCCGTAATTGATCTTGAATAGAAGCTAAAACAGAATCTATCTGATTAAAAATATCCAACTGGCATTTTAGTATTGCTTTGGCAAGCTTAAATTTGACCTTACCCGGTAATCCTCCCATTTTTAGGAGCAGCTACAAGTAGAGCCTATGACTCCTGTGCGAGCTTCATTGCTGGTGTTATGCCGCCGATGCCCATGTTGGGGCGCTCATTGTTATAACTCCAGAGCCATGCCGTGGCAAAATTTTGTATCTCTTCAAGGCTCTCAAAGAGGTATTGGTTGAGCCAGTCGTAGCGCACTGTCCGGTTATACCGCTCAATATATCCATTTTACTGTGGGTTCCCCGGCTGAATATAGCGCAAACGGATTCCCCTCTGTCTGGCCCAGTTTTGCAGTCTGGCACTGATGTACTCTGGGCCATTGTCGCAACGAATTTCTTTGGGGCAGCCGCGCCATTCAATAATTTGAGAAGTGGGTTCACTTTTTTGGACCAGTCAACGGCAAAACTAAGGTGGACAGTTCATTAGTTATGCGACCATCTAGGGCTAATCAGAGGTGGCACTCCCTCTGGTTTGTACTGCTGATATATCTCCATCGGCTTTCGGCCGTCAAAGGTCTTATGCGGACGCCGGTTATTGTAGAAGCCAAACCATGGAGTAGCCCCCATTTCGACCGGACACCCCTCTAACTCGGGAGGAGGTGCTGGAACTATGGCTGGAACTAGTGCTAAAACAAGTTCAACGGTGGAGATAGTAAACATAACGCCCCGTCGTCGCTGGTCTGTCGGTGAGAAAGTTCGCCTGATAGAGGCCAGCATGGCCCCAGGTCAGTCGGTTTCTCTGGTGGCACGAGCGTATGGCGTTGCTCCGAATTTGCTTTACCGCTGGAGAAAACAGATGAGTGAAGGCGGCAAAACAGCCATTGAAGCCAATGACGAGGTCGTCAGCGTTGCCGAAGTAAAGACCCTGAAAAAGCGAATCCGTCAGTTGGAGCGTGTTCTTGGCAACAAAACACTGGAAGTGGAAATCCTCAAAGAAGCCGTTCGCATTGGTCGCGAAAAAAAACTCATCTCGCGGCTGCCCTTGTCCGGCGTGGAGGATTTCCAGTGAAAAGGGTCACGGACGCCCTGGCGGTGTCTCGATCCAACACCTATGAACGTAGCCGCAGCCCACGGCCTCGTCCGGAACGATACAGCAAAGCGGAAGACGCATTCCTTCTACCGCTGATCGTCGAACTTTTGGGCGGACGCCAGACCTATGGCTATCGGCGTATCCAGCGGTTGCTTAATCGGCAACTGATTGCCGGTGGGCGCACTCCGGTCAACCATAAACGTGTATACAGGATAATGAGGCAGAACAACCTGTTGCTGGCACGGTTTACTGGCAGCCGATCAGACAAAGCCCACACGGGCAAGGTTTCCACACTACAAAGAAATCAGCGTTGGTGCTCTGACGGGTTTGAAATTGTCTGCGACAACGGTGAGCGGGTGCGCGTTATCTTTGCCCTGGATACTTGCGACCGGGAAGTGATGGCCTATTCCGCCACCACTGGCGGGTACAGTGCTGACATGGCGCAAAGCGTCATGCTGGCATGCGTTGAAAAAAGGTTTGGGGATGTCAAAACATTGCGGCCAGTTGAATGGCTCTCCGACAACGGCTCCTGCTACACGGCAAGAGAAACAATAACTTTTGCCGCCGCGCTGGGCATCGTCAGCAAGTTTACTCCAGCTCGCAGCCCCCAAAGCAACGGTATGGCTGAAGCTCTCGTCAAAACATTCAAACGGGATTACGTCTTCTGCAACGATCGATCGGATGCCGAAACTGTGATGGCGCAGCTTCCCGGTTGGTTTGAAGACTATAATGAAAATGCCCCACATAAGGCCCTGCGGATGCTCTCACCTCATGAGTTTATCCGTTCATTGCAAAACTTGGAGTGTCCTGTTTAGCGGGGGCAACTCCACCCGGAAGGACGCAAAGGAATGGGAACAAGACTCAAAAAGGGCTCTCAGTCAACTTCAGAATACGCCACCGAGTTTGATGTATTCCCATGCTAGCAGGGTCTACTTGCAGGACTGCAAGGTGCGATTAACGGCCAACACGTTTCTTGAGCAAAAACGCCACCTCTGCGAATTTGCGGCTTTCCTTACGAAGGATGTCGCCATGACTGACATCACGAAGGCCATCGCTACAAGCTTTATTCGCTCAACAGAAGCAGAACGAGGTGGCAAGGCTGCTGATCGCCGCATCCGCACGTTGAAAGCGCTCTGGAATTGGCACAAAGATGCTGTTCCAAGAAACCCCTGGCGGTTTGTTGCCAAGCCCGCTGTGGAACAATACGTCAAGTACGTGCCCACCCCTGACGACATCAGCAAGGTTCTGGCGGTAGCCAAACCGTGGCAAGCTGATTTGCTCAACACGCTGCTGCTCACAGGGGCCAGAGTAAGCGAAATTCTCAATTTAACGTGGGAAGACGTTGCCGACCAGTCGTTGAAGCTTTGGACGCGGAAGCGCAAAGGAGGGGCAAGGCAGTACCGGACTTTGCCCATAGGCAGCAGCTTGCATGCCATTATAACGGCCCAAAGGGCGATAACAGGCAACACGACCCATGTTTTCATCAATCCCAACACTGGAGGGCCGTATTCAACTCGCCAGCAAACCATACGGGATATGATGAAAAACCTTTGCAAGAAGGCTCAGGTCAAAAGCTTTGGTTTTCATGCAATACGGCATTTTTTCGCCGTGAGCCTTATCCAGTCGCAGCAAGCAAGGTTGACTGACATCCAGCTCCTCTTGGGGCACCAGAGGGCCACTACGACCGACATTTACCTGAAAAGCGTGTCGCCAGATATTAACCACTTGGCGGCTATCATTGAAAGTGCGGTTCAGCCAGCAGCTAGCCGCACACACGAGGTTGAAGCCGACAGGTAGCACTGAACGGTCATAACGCTTAAGGGCGAGTTGCCGTAAGCAACCCGCCCTTAAGTTCTTTATGCAACAGTGGCAGCTAGCATAATGGGAGACGGATAAAAAGATCATATTTGCGGGTCAGAGCAGAAGTGAGTTCACTTCTATACGACCTCGTTAAGCTTGAATGACAAAGATGCATACCAATTCAAAAGCTTCTTGTTAGATAGCACCGCTGAATGACTATAAGCAATAATAATTGATAGCTAAATGGCATTTGTTAACGGTTTAAAGCCATGGTAATACCTAGAAACAAATAGCATTAAATTCCTCCACAAGTGAATGTACAATTTTTAAGAATATTATGAAGGTTATCGAAACTGGAGATTACGAGATGAGCTTCACAGAAGGACTTGGTGTCATTGCTGCACTAATAACAATTATTGGCGTTATTTTAAAAAAACAGGATATTGAAAAAATATTTCCGCACAACATGAACAAAAATTTTGTTTGGACTATGATCATTATTTTATCAATAGTTATATTGTGCAACGAACAATATCCTTATATTTTTTCAAAAAATGCAGACGACCATACTATTGCAGTACAAAATGAAGATAAATCACAACACAGTAGCACATCAAGCAACAACACACACTATAACAATGTTGAAACAACCAACGAAAATAAAACTCAGATTGAAATACTACTGTCAAATGCAGCTAAAATATACAACACTCCCCAGCGAGACGCAGAATATGCCAACCTCGGTAAATATTTAATAAAATCTTGAAATTATACTTCAGTCAACAAGGCTATCGGAAAAATATACAGCTCTACCACGCGCGATGAATGTTATGCCGATGCTATTCATATGATTATCGAAAAATATGGTGACACAAAATTTTCTGTTTCTCTTGCTGACAAAATATACAATTCTTCAAAAAGGGGTGATTTATATAGAACCATAAACAACTACATAAAAAAAGATTAATGCAAAAAAACGAAAAACTAATCACGGCAGTATGTTGCAATGACCTGCGAACAACATCACGCAGAGACCACACATGAAGCCTAAGAGCGGCTCAAAATCAGGGCACAGTTGGCTATATGCCCAGATAAGCGCCTTGTTATGCCTATTTATGCCCATACTTAAAAAGAATGCCTACTGGCGAATTATTTAACTCTTTGCTTTCCCTTGCTAAGTTCTTTATTGACTCTGGCAAGTCTTTGAGCTTTGGCGCGCCTAGTAATTGATCGGCTATTATTGCGGCAATTCCCCATACTGGCACTCCCGTAGCTGCCGCCGTTATTGCTAACGAACCTACAACAAACCAAGAACCTATATCCGACCCTGCAAATTTCCATTTTTTTAATTTCAGTTCATTAATACTTTTCTTATGTTGTTCAAATGCAGCATGAATATTGTCAAAAACTTGGTCGCTGGTTCTGTGAAAATTTGCAGGATTTGCTTTTGTAAGTTCATCAATGCCTTTCCCAAGAATATTTCTTATCTCTTCAAGGGCGCCTATTTTTCTTATTTCCAACAAAGCATCATGGGGAACTTGCCCTAACCACTCCATTTCGTTTTCGGACAACGCCTGGAGCCCCCGTAATACATGCAAATTCCTTACGTTATCTCTTTCTTTATGTTCTGCATCGTATTCGATCTTCCATGCAAAATATTGCCAAGAAGTGGGAGCATCAATTATAGGGGTACCCTTCATTCGCCCTGCTTTAATTAACAACTCATTGCTTGTGTACATTCTTCCAAACGCTTGTGATGCGACAATTAATCCGGGATTATCAGTGCCCAATAGTTGTGCATGTTGATCCTTCATCGCCCGAGCGATTTGCCCTTCTGCACTTTCATTCCATTCAGTATCAAACAATATACGCGTAGGATCAGCGATCTCCGGCATAAGCTTATCTAGTGTATCAAGAGAGCTAGAAAACTCCATCAGGTCTTCAATTGACTCGAATGCTCTACCAAAAACTTTTCCAGCATGAATCAAAGCGTCCGACTCACCAAGTTGAGCAATGAAATCCTTTTCGTTCTTTTCTAAAGCAGTACGATCAGGAATGACGACTACGATGGGAGGAGTCATATCTGCGCATGCAAGTTCTTTATACTGAAGCAAATTTAGAGCATGCTTTATAAGGTAGTACGCTTTTTTGTTCGGCTCCCACCGTTCAAAAAGATCAAGCGATCGCATGAATGGGTCAGGCAGGATTATTGTGTCAGTATATATACCGCACTTTGATGCAATATTTTCGTTGTGGGATGGGAATAAATCACCACCAAATACACCTTTCAACATGCCATGCATGTCTTCTACGTGAATACGGGCTACATCACCTAAATTTTCCCAAAACTCTTTCAGCACTCCTAGAAAGTTCGGCAAATAAGCAATCAATTCCTTTACAGCCGAAATATTGCTTGAAATGTGACGCGCAACATCATGGGGAGTTACATCATGTTTTTTCATTTCTTGAAAAAAATGACCAAAGTTTTGTTCAAGAAATGCGAAATACGCATTTTGTATTTCGCTAAGCGAGAAGGAATTTTTTAACTCTTCACGGTCATGGTAATATTCAACAGCAAGAGCCATTGACCTCACCGATCCATCAACTGTACTTAAATCTACTAGCCCATCAGGACGATAGCGTACGGCTTTTAGACTATCAATTACTTCAAGGCCTTCTGCAATTTTTATTTTCCCTTCATCAAACTGTTTCATAAGTATCTGAAGTCGTCTTTGCAGTCGACCTTCGTACTCTTGCTGTTTTTTTTCTGAGGCCTCGTCCATAATGCTTCTCCTTTAGGTACAGCAGCCTATTTAAATGACATACTTATCAGGGGAGGGGGCCAATGGGGCTGAATCTGGCCGCAAGGCCAAGAAAGTTTGGTGTTTTTCCATAACGACAGAACACTAGCTAGCTGCGGATAGCAACTTCATGATGGGCAAGGACATTTATGAATGACTTCTTCGGCTAACATTCTATGGTACTCTTCAATTTCTTCGTCCGTAATGTCTAAACAATAAAAACCTAAAATTCCATGAGACTTTACAATTCTTCCCTTGATATATTCTTGTTCAGAATATTGTTTTAGGTCTTCATAAATTATATTACAATTTTTATAAATAACATTATCAAAACCAATTTTTTCTAACAACTCCATGTCCACATTTTCAACAGTATCGTTATAAATAAAAACATAGTTTGGAAAACAATTGTGGATATCAAATTGAGGTTTGTTATGACCAATAACGATAACATCAATGTTCTTAAAAATACGCCTGTCATTCGTTAATAACCCCTTCTTAGTGTGTGCAAAATAAGAAATAAATTCTTCAAAGCTAGTTGCAAAGTCAAAACACAACACTCCTACGTTAATAAAATCTTTTCTATTGTTGGTTTCAGAAAATTTATCATTTATTTTTTTAACTTCAGCCTTAATCGTTTGATAATGTGTGGATGATTCTAAAATAGTGTACTTTTTCAGCTCGCTACCGGACATAGCCTTATCTAACCTGCTATCCTTAAAAAGCTTCTTTATAAAAAAGTCATTAGTTATCTTCTCCTCTTTTAGGAGGGGGTCACATGTAATCCTTTTTACCTCGATATTTATTTTTTTAAATTCTGGAGTTAGCTCCAACATAAAATCTGTATCTTTATTATGCTTTGAAGATAATTTATAGTCAAACGCAATTTTTGGGAGAAAACTTTCTTTATTTACAAGAGACATTACGATACTAAACAATAAATGCACCTCAATCCAATGTTGATAAAAGCTTTCATAGCTTGTTTGTTGCCCAATAGTCCTTATGAATCTGTTTAATACATCTTCGCCAACAATTGTTAACAGTAGTGCAAATTCTAATATCTCAGCGCTATTTATAATATTCTTACGATTAAAAGGGTGATTTTCAGGAATATTTGAATTTCTTAGTCTTGTTGCGATATATTTTTTATTGTTTTCAAGAACTCGAACTGCATAACACATATCCACCACCTTACACTTAAATAGTTATACACCGCCAATATTATCAGCAAAAAAACTCATCTTACGATCACTTTCTAGAGATTAACAACTATATCATATCACCTGTGCAAATTAGAGCACAAGCATTTTTGACTGCGATTACAGGCAATGTAAAAGAGCTTTTGGGGTCTGCTCCCCTACCTACTCAAACATATCTTTGAAAAGTTTTATTCTTGACGTCGTAATCTTATCTCACTGCGGATACCTCTTGTGGCTAGTGATTGCAGGGGACAGGGTATTGCACTCTATTGCAAGAGGGATACGTCGCCGGTCAGCATATGGAGCAACTTTGGCTTGCAAGGAGCCAATAGCCTTCTTTGTCCTTATTGTCCCAAAGTGCCTCTATTTTATCAACAGATCGAGCCAAAGTATGCATGATGGTATGCATGCTGGCCGCGCACTCCCTAAAAACATACCCATTTTAGACGCGAAAACGGCGTGTTGCTATCTAAAGCAACACGCCGTTTTTATTACGTATTAATGGCGGAGAGGGTGGGATTCGAACCCACGTAGGAGCTATTAACCCCTAACTCGATTTCGAGTCGAGCGCGTTACGGCCGCTTCGCTACCTCTCCGCAGGCCACAAAGGGCGTTGGGCACCCCGCTTGCAGCCGAAGGCGGTATATAGCTTATCTTTGTATGAAAGGCAATGCTTCTGCCGCAAAGATGCCGCATACGGCCTTTATTTGAACCAGAGGGGAAACCGTTGGCCGTTTTCGCTCCATACCCAGTGCACGTCAGCCCCGCATAAAAAAGTTCTCTGCATACTTGGCCTCGGTTCATCCGGGCATTTCACATCAGCGTCCGCAGTCTTGGCTGGGGCTTAAATGCGCGGGAAAAGTCAACGTGTCATGTTTAGCCCGGCTCCGCCGCTGCCTCTGCAGCATCGCCCACCGCATCCGGCCCGGCATCGGCGCAAGCGCTCGCCGTTACGGCGCGCCACGGTGGCTAATGCTTGTCCAGCGCCGCCATCACCTCAAGCGCGTCGGCCTGTTCAGGGTCTGTCTGCAGGGCACGCAGGGCCGCATCTTCCGCTGCCTGTTTTTTGTGCCAGGCAAGATACAGTTTTGCCATTTTGCCAAAGGTGGAGGCGTGCCCGCCAAAGGTTCGCAGCACGGCCTTGTACACCTTCTCGGCCTTTTCATATTCCCGCAGTTCCATCCAGGCCGCCACGGCCCCGGTGTATGCCGCCGAATCGCGCGGCTGCAGATTGATGGATTCTTCGTACATGGCGGCGGCCTCGGCAAACAGTCCGGCAGCGGCAAAAATCTGGCCCATCTGCAGTCGAATGCCTTCCTCGTCGCCGAATTCTTCCACCATGCGCTTCAAGAAGGCGCGCCCCTTGGCCACCTGCCCCTCGCGCAAAAAGTCCAGTCCACTGCAGATGAGCTGTTTTTTGCGCGCCAGCCGTCCTTCGGCCTCCTGCTGCAACGACTGCTCCGCCGCAGTTTGCAAAATTTTCGCCAAACCATCCAGCACGGTAGAGAGCGCGGCCTCCTTGCCCGGCTGCAGGGTGATGCTGCGCGGCTTGCCCGTATGGCAGGGGTCAAGCAGAGGCTGCAGCATGCTGTGCCGCACCACGGTCGCCAGAAAGTCGCCGATCTGGATATCAAGCTCCGCCCTGACCGAGCGCACCAGTTTTATTTCCGCAAGCTGCCGCACGGCTTCGCTCATGGTCAAAAGCGCACGCTCAACCTCGTCGCGCCGCAGATACCCGGTGGCACGGGCGATGTTTTCCCGAATTTCTTTTGGAGCAGTGGTCAACATGCCAAACTCTCCTTCAGCCAGTGCTGCCGCACGGTTTGAGAGTTTTCCCGCAAAATACGCAAGGCCGCGTCTGGCACAAGAAAATCCACGTTGCGACCCGCCAGCCACAACTGCCGCACCCGCGAGGCGCTCACCGCCAGCCACGGCAAAGAAAGAAAATGCGCCAGCCCTCCCCCCGGCAATGCCACGCACGCGCACGAGGGCAGCACGGACGGGCGCGGATGAGCCTGCGGCCAGAGCGTCTTTGCTGCGGCGATAAAATTTTCTGCTGTGTGCCCCCTACGGGGCACAACGACAAAATTGCACAGCCGGGGCAGCTCCACCCCCCTGTGCCAAGTGGAAAGCGTGGCAAAATCCGGGCTGCCCAAAATAAAATAAAAATCCGTGCCCGGCTCGGCTTCACGGTAGGCGCACAGGGTATCCCAGGTGAACGACGGCCCCTGCCGCCGCGCCTCCACGCGGTTGCAGCGCAGCCAGGGCAGATTTGCCGCGCAGGCTTCCACCATGCGGGCGCGCAGCTCAAAGGGCAGCATGCCTTGCTGCGCCTTGTGGGGCGGCACGGCGCAGGGAACCATATCCACTCCCTGCACAAGGTCGCCCAGAGCTTCACGCACCTCAATGGCCAGACGCATGTGCCCTACATGGGGCGGATTAAAACTGCCGCCCAAAATGGCTCTGCCCGGCGGGTGGGAGGCCGTTTCAGTCATTTAACGGCGCACCTGCCCCTGCCCCAGCACCACAAACTTGGTGGTGGTCAGCTCGTCTACGCCCATGGGGCCGTAGGCATGCAGCTTTGAGGTTGAAATGCCGATCTCCGCGCCCAGACCAAGCTGCCCGCCGTCGTTGAAACGGCTGGAAGCGTTGACCGCCACCATGGAGGCGTCCGCCTCGCGCAAAAAACGCATGGCGTGCTCGTGGTTGTTGGTGCAGATGATTTCCGTATGGTTTGAACCGTAACGGGCGATGTGGTCCAGAGCCGCGTCCATGTTTTCCACCACGCGCACGGCAAGCACCAGCGCGTGAAATTCCTGCCCCAGGTCGTCGGGCCGCTGGGCCACGGCGGTCGGCCCCAGCAGGGGCAGGGACGCCGGGCATGCGCGAAACTCCACCCCCGCCGCGCCAAGCCTGGCCCCGACCTTGGGCAAAAAGGCTCCAGCCGCATCATGGTGCACCAGCAGACATTCCAGCGCATTGCACACGCCTGGGCGCTGCACCTTGCCGTTAAACACGATCTCCACAGCGGCGTCGAGGTCAGCGCCCGCGTCAATATACGCGTGGCACACGCCCTTGAAATGCTTGAGCACCGGCATGGTGGCCGCTTCGGTCACCGCCCGCACAAGGCCCTCGCCTCCACGCGGAATAATCACATCAATATAACGGTCGAGCTTGCACAAGGCATTGACGGCTTCGTGCCCCGGTATGGAGACAAGCTGCGCGGCATCGCCCGGCAACCCGGCCTGGACCAGGGCGTCGCACAAGGCTTTGGCCAGCGCGATATTTGAGCGCAGGGCCTCGCTGCCCCCGCGCAGAATAACCGCATTGCCCGCCTTGATGCAAAGGATGGCGGCGTCTATGGTTACATTGGGTCGCGCCTCGTAGATCATGGCGATAACGCCAAGCGGCACGCGCATACGCCCCACCAGCAGGCCGTTGGGCCTCTGCCACTGGCGCTCGGTGGCTCCCACAGGGTCAGGCAGGTTGGCCACATGGCGGCAGGCCGCGCGCATTTCTTCCATAATGGCAGGGGTGAGCGTAAGGCGGTCAAGCCGAGGCGCATCCTGCCCCGCTGCACGGGCGGCCTCAAAATCCGCTGCATTGGCCGCCAGAATTTCGGGCTCGCGATCCTGCAGCAGCTTGGCCAGGCCCAAAAGGGCCTGCGTTTTGGCATCGGGGTGCGCCTTGGCGATGGCCCTGGCGGCTTCCTTAGCCCGCGCTCCGAGGCGCGACATTTCTTCTGCAGGCGTCATGCGTGCTCCTTGTGGTAGTGGCCATGGCCGCGCAGGCAGCCTGACCAGAGGATATTTGTTTTGACAGAGGGGTTGATTCTGGCCTAAGAAAAAAGCTTCCGTCCAGCTCCGCCGATGATACGCGCGCAGGGCAAATGCGCGGAAAAACAACGGCGGTTCCGCCTCCCTGTAAGGAGTTTTGATACATGAATCCGCAAAAGAATCAAGGCGCGGAGGAATCCCCCCTGCTGCGCGACCTGCAGGCCGAAGTCAGCTCAGAAAGCGCCCCCATGCTCCAGTTTATGCTGCGCCACGCCGGCACCATCGCCAGTATTGTGGTGCTGTTCGTACTGGTGCTGGCCAGCACTGGCATCTGGCGCTGGTACACCACGTCCAAAAACGACGAGGCCCGCCAGTCGCTGGCCCGCATTGTGCTGCAAACCAGCGGCCCCGCACAGATCAAGGAGCTTGCCGCCCTGGCCGAAAAAGCCCCTGCAGATGTGCGGTTTTCCGTCTATCTTGCCCTAGGGCAAAGCGCCATGAGCAATGGCGACTATGGCGCTGCGGCGGATGCCTTTGCCAAGGCAGCCAAAGAGGGCGAAAGCTCCCTGACGCTGGTGGCAGGCATGAACGAAGCGGGGGCCCTGCTCAAGGCTGGCAAATATGCCGAGGCGCTGGCCGCGCTGCAAAAACTACAGTCGTCACTGCCCGGCGAGGTTACCGCTCCCCAGCTCAAGCAAATGACGGCCGAGGCCGCCGTGGTCGCGGGGCAGCCGGAGCAGGCGGCCCGTATGTATCTGGCCCTTGCACGCGAGGCTCAGGGCCTCAACAGCGAATATTTTCGCGCTCGCGCCACCGCGCTTGCCCCCAAGATTGTTGATGAAGAAGCAGCCCAGGCCGCAAGCCCGGCGGCGCCAGACGGCGGGGCCGATAAAGCCCCCGGCAAAGCTCAGTAAATATCTCTTCGCAAGCCCGCGCATGTGCAAACAGCGCGGGCTTGCGTCATTGTAGGCGGGGCCGCATGGGCCGCGCCATTTTGTATCCAGTTGCGGTTCAGGCGGCACGTCTGGGCCTGGAGGGAACATGAGCAATAATCCGCTGTTGCAGGGCGCTCGCGGCGAGCGTCACCTGCTGTTGGGAAACGAGGCCATCGTGCGCGGCGCGCTTGAAGCGGGCGTGCACATGGTCAGCTGTTACCCCGGCACGCCGTCCTCGGAAGTGCCGGACACGTTCCACCGCCTTGGCGGCGAAGGCCGCTACAGGCTGGAATATTCCGTCAATGAAAAGGTCGCCTTGGAAGTGGCCGCCGGTGCGGCCCTGGGCGGCGCCATGAGCCTCGTCACCATGAAGCACGTGGGCGTCAACGTGGCCGCCGACCCTCTGTTCACATCCGTATACACGGGTCTGCCCGGCGGCATGGTGGTGCTCACGGCCGACGACCCCGGCTGCCACTCGAGCCAGAACGAGCAGGACAACCGCACCTATGCCCGTTTTGCCCAGCTGCCCTGTTTTGAGCCCGCCTCGGCTCAGGAAGCCAAGGACATGACCCGCGAGGCCTTTCGCCTTGCCCGCGAGCTGCAACAGCCGGTGATGCTGCGCACCACCACCCGCATCAGCCACCTGCGCGGCGCTGTGGATTTTGACGACCTGCCCGCAGCCCAGCCCAAGGTTGAATTCAAGCGCGATCCCGGCCGTTTTGTGCCGGTGCCCGCCGTTGCCCGCAAGCGCCATGTGGCCCTTGACGGCATCATAGAGAAGGCCCGCCAGTTTGCTGAATCCAGCCGGTTCAACACCGTGCGCGAGCCGCAGACGCCCACGCGCCTTGGCATCATCACCAGCGGCGTGGCGCGCGACTATCTGTCCGACGCCCTTGCCGTGGGCGGATGGGGAGACCGCATGCGCGTGCTTGAGCTTGGCATGACCTGGCCCCTGCCCACGGGCATGATTACCGAATTTTTGCACGGCTGCGACCGCGTGCTGGTGCTCGAAGAAGGCGTTGACCTTCTGGAACAGGACATCCGCGCCCTGGTGCAAAAGCACGATATCCACGTGCGCATTGAAGGCAAGGATGCAGGCCTCACCGGTCAGGGCGAGTATTCCACAACCCTGGTTATGCGCCGCCTCTCCTCCTGGCTGGACACCCCCTGCCCGGCCAAGCCCGTGCGAAGCGTAGACCTGGATCTGCCCGGACGCCCGCCGAACCTCTGCGCCGGTTGTTCGCACCGCGCAGTTTACTATGCCGCGCGGCAGGTATTTGGCGACGACGCCTACTACTCCAGCGACATTGGCTGCTACACCCTTGGTCTGCTGCCGCCCCTGCGCACGGCTGACTTTTTGGTGTGCATGGGCTCCTCGGTTTCCGCCGGCAGCGGCTTTGCACGTGCTTCCGGAAAACCCGTGGTGGCCTTTATCGGCGATTCCACATTTTTCCATTCCGGCATGACGGGTCTGGCCAATGCGGTGTTTAACCAGCATGACATCATTCTGGTCATTCTGGACAACGGCACGACGGCCATGACCGGGCACCAGCCCAACCCCGGCATGATTCAGGACATGCTCGGCTCCATGAGCCAGCACATGGATATTGAAGCCATCGTGCGGGCCATGGGCGTTACCCAGTGCACCAAGGTGCGCTCGTTCAACGTCAAGGCCGTCGCCAAAGCGCTGGAAGAAATGAAGGCCCAGACCGGCGTGCGGGTGCTTATTACTGAAGAGCCCTGCGTGCTTTACGCCCGCCGTCAGCTCAAAAAAGCCCAACCCCAGGTGGCCGAGGTGGCCCAGCAGGGGCCGGAAGCCATGCGCTGCCTTGAGCAATTAGCCTGCCCCGCCTTTTACCGCGAGGGCGACAATCTTGCTGTGGATGCCACACTCTGCACGGGCTGCATGGTCTGTCTGCAGGTTGCGCCTACGGCCTTTAAGGCGCGGAAACGGTAGGGAGCGCAAATATTATGAAGACACAAGAAATGCAAAAGCGGATGCGTATATTCTTTACCGGCGTTGGCGGTCAGGGCACCCTGACGGCCACGACCCTGCTGGCCCGCACGGCTCTTGAAGCCGGGCTTGAAGTTGTGGCAGGCGAGGTGCATGGCATGGCCCAGCGCGGCGGCGTGGTGGAATCTGTCATGCTGCTCGGCGGCTGGCGCGCGCCCAAGCTTGATCTGGGCGAAGCCGACGTTCTGCTGGGCTTTGAACCACTCGAAACCCTGCGCGCCCTGCCCTATCTGCAGCCAGGCGGCGCTGTTTTTTCCAGCAGCGACCCCCTGCCCCCGCTCAGCGTTTCGCTGGGCAAGGCAGTGTACCCCGACATGCAGCAGATCATGGAAAGAACCCGCCAGGTCGCTGGACAGTGTCACTTTGTGGCCTGCCGTGATCTTGGCCTGCAGGCCGGATCGGTGCAGAGCGGCAACACCGTGCTGCTGAGCGTGGTCTGCGCCTCTGGCGTACTGCCCTTTGGCGTGGACGCTCTGGAAGCGGCCATAAAAAAATTCCTGCCGCCCAAACTGCAGGAATCCAACCTTAAAGCCCTGGAACTGGGAAAGGCCTACCTCAACAGGTAGCCAGCCCCGGCCAGACAAACTGAACACATCACAGGTGGAACCTCCCGCAGGAGGCTCCACCTTTTTTATACGGCGCAAGGCTTGCGACCCGCTCGCCCCGCCGGGGCCTGCTGCTCCGTCGCCGAATCTGCTCACGGATACTGCGGACGATGCAGGCCTTCAGCATTGCTGCATCTGTTCAATAAGGCCTTCAAGATTCCGCGCCTGAGCGGAAAGCCCCGCAACCGCGCGGGAGGCAGTGCTCATGGCCGCTGCCGTCTGACGCGACAGGTCGGTTACCTCGCCGATGGTGCGGTTGATCTGGTTTGTCGCCACTGCCTGCTGCTCGCTTGCCGTGGCAATGGCGCTGACCTGGCTGGCGGTTTCCTCCACAGTGCCCACAACGGCCTCAAGCGCCTGCCCGGACTGCTGGGCAGCCTCCGTCGCCACAGCGATGCCCTGCACTGCTTCTTGCACCGATTGCGCGCTGCAGGCTACGCTCTGCTGGATGGCCTTGATGGCCGTATCCACATCGAGGGTTGAAGCCATGGTTTTTTCCGCCAGCTTGCGCACCTCGTCTGCGACCACGGCAAAGCCGCGCCCGGCGTCGCCAGCCCGCGCCGCCTCGATGGCCGCATTGAGCGCCAGCAGGTTGGTCTGGTCCGCAATGTCTGAAATAACATTCATAATACGGGTAATGGCCTGCGCGTGCCCGCCAAGCTGCTCCATGTCGTCCTTGAGACGTAGCGAGGTAGAGCGCACTTTTTCAATGCTTTGCAGAGCATTTTGCACCACCTTGGAGCCAGCTTCGGCCCGTGAGCGCGTCGCGGCGGAGGAATCCGAAGCCACGGAGGCATTGTGCGCCACCTCGCCCACCGTGGCATTCATCTGCTCCATACCGGTAGCGGCTTCTGCCAGTCTTTGCGCAGTGCTGTCCGCGCTTTCTTCCGCCTGCCGGATGGTGTCGCTCACCTGCCCGGATGCCGTTGCCACCACATGGGTTACTTCCTCCAGCGCTTCGGCCACCTGCTGCATGGCCTCGCTTTTTGTCCGAGCGTCGCGCTCGGCGGCCTCAGCCTGCAGCAGGGCGGCGTTGGCCCGCACGGATTCTTCCCGTGCTTTTTCCGACTCGCAGCGCGCGCTGGCTATATGGGCCTGCAGCGCCTGAACCATGAGCACCAGCGAGGCATATACGCCCTGCTGGCGGCCAGAGCACTCCAGCTCGTAATCTCCTGCGGCCACTCGTCCAGCAATAAGCTGCAGCTGCGCAGGGTCTTTGCCCAGCTGGCGCTTGATGGCCAGCGTGATGCCCGCTGTTACGGCAATGCTGAACAATATGCCAACCAGGGCCAGAGCTGCCCCGGCGATTCGCGATTTGCGGGCTATATCCTGCGCGCTGGCCGCCGCTGCCTGACTGCGCTCCACATCGTGCTGCACCAGTTGGTCAAAATAGCGGGCAAGGCGAATAAAATCGGCCCTGCTGCGGGTAAACAGGGCGATGGACCCGTCCGTGTCGCCCTCGCCCGCAAGACGGATGATTTCTTCGCGGGTCGTCTCATCGGCGCGCATCTGGGCGACAATATTATTCCACAATTCTTCATCCACGGGTTCCCCTGCCTGCTTGCGCGTCTGCATCAGGGCCTGATAGGCTTCTGCATGGTGGGCAAACTGCTTGAGGGCGCGCTTGATGCGGTCGCGGTATTCGGCAATGGTTACGCGGTCGGTGTGCGGGGTAAGCGCCGCCAGATCGGATCGCGCCGAGTACAACATGGCGGCCATGGTTTGCACCGCCACAAGCGAGGGAAGATACTGCTGGTCCATGTGACTGACGGCGCGGTCGATGCGGTCCGTATTGACAAAATATACGCCAAACAGGGCAAGCATAAGCACAATGATGCTGCTGAACGAAAGAACTAATTTCGTGGTCAGCTTCATGAAGACTCCCGTGGGGCTTGTTTGTGTGGGGGCGAGCGCAGCGGAAAGGCAAGCGAGGGCTATGCTTCAAGCTGATAATTGCTGCCCTGTATGCGCTTGCACTGCTTTTTCAGCGCTGCCGCGGCTCGCGCCAGATCAAAACTGCTTTGATAATTGTTGGCTCGAACGCCGACAATGGTCAGGGACATGAGAGGAAAGCGCTCTTCAACATTACTGCGGCTTTTGCCCTCAATGTAACCACGCTGCACGTCTTCCGCGCTGTAAAATGCGGGGACGCTCTCGTTAAAGGCCTTGATGATGGTTTCGCACACGCCCTGCGCTGTGCGCCCGTCGGCAACCGCGATAAAGTCGTCGCCGCCTATATGACCCACAAAATCGTCTTCGGCGGCGCTCTCCTTGATAATGGAAGAGAGGCGCTTTAAGGCGCGATCACCATTTTTAAACCCGTATTTGTCGTTGTAAGCCTTGAAATTGTCTATGTCGAAATAGAGCACAATTCTGGGCAGACCAAGGCGCACGAGCCTCTCCAGCTCGATATCAATAAGTGCATTGCCCGGCAGCTCTGAAAGTGGATTGAGCTGACGGGCGTTGGCCACCTCAAGTTCGATGCTTTTTTCCAGCAGCTCCTTGACTGTTACAACGCCCTGATACCGGCCCTCGCGGGTGACGGTGACAAAATCGTACAGTTTGGCGTCGTCGCGCCGCATGGCTTGTCTGGCCACAAGATCAATTGTGCACTGGTGGTCAACACTCAAAAAAGATCTGTCCATTACGGCTTCCACGGCCTTGTCCGCAAAAAGGGAAAAGCCGAACCTGCCGCTGAGCTGCTCGTGCAGACGGTTGCGGGTGAGGGCCCCCACGGGCACTTCGCCCATGACCACGCAAAGCCCGTTGAGCTTGCTGTTGTTTTCAAACAGCTCGACAACAGTGCGAATGGGCGTATGCGGGGGTATAACCGTGCCCGACCTGCATATGTGCCGCACATGAAATTTGTGAACGCGTGCCCCAAAAAAGCGGTTTTTTATCTTGTTTTCGCGGTGGATGACCTGCATGGCCGCGGGTTCGACCACGCGCGGCGAGGGCGACGGCTTGCGAATAAAATAGCCCTGACCATAGGGCACATCAAAGCTGATGAGGGTTGCCAGCTCCTCCTCCGTCTCAATGCCCTCAGCAATGATGCGGGTATTGGTGAGCGCGGCAAACTCCTGCATGCTCTTGATCAGGGCTTGGCGTGTGAGGTCTTTGTCCACGCCGCGTATAAGCTGCATATCGAGCTTGATAAAGTGGGGCTGAACGTCCGAAATGAGGTTGAGGCCGGAGTAGCCAGCACCCGCGTCGTCAATGCTGATCTGGTAGTTCTGCCCCTTGTAGTGCTCAATTATCTGCTTGAAGCCGCGCAGGTTTTCTACCGACTCGCGCTCGGTGATTTCAAAAACAATATCCTCGGCGCTGATAGCAAAACGGGTAAGATATTCCTTGGTAAAGCCCATGCCGAAATGCGGATCCTGAATGATGTTGGGATTCACATTAAGGAAAAGCCGAATGCCCGTGGGCATCTGCCTAGCGGCACGCAGCGCGCTGCGCCGGAAAAGATGCTCAAGTTCCAGCATGCAGCCGTTTTCAAGCGCGCACTGAATCAGCGTTTCTGGATTTTCAAGCAGAGTGCCCGCAGGACCGCGCCCCAGGGCCTCATACCCAAAAACAGCGCCGTCCCGCAGTGAAACAATGGGCTGCAGCACGCTGGTGATTTTCTGATTGTGCAGGACTTCCAAAAAGGCTTGCCGGTCGGTCTCCTCAACAGGAACACGGGCTGGAGTGCTGCTCTCCGAGGCATCCACGGGCAGGCACATGGAGACAGGCGGCGGCGCAAGAGCAGGAGCACAGCGCAACTGCGCCTGCAAATGGGGCATGTGCCCCACTGTCAGAGGAAGGTCACAAAAAGTTTCATCAAACAAGTCTTGCGCGGAAGAATCGGGCATGACCCCCTCCACATAATGTGAATACATGGCCAGATTATGGACAATCCTGCTAGGCGGGACGGGGGAGACTGCGTACGGTGAGAATGCTTGCGGCATGCGGCTCGACAGCCGCAGCTTGGCCCTCGTCTTTGCCACCAACATCACTAAGCCGATACTATGGCGGATCCGTTACAATAATAATTGATTTTGACGGCAAAAATATTTGTTCAATACAAATGAACAGGCATTCTTACTAAGCTGCAGTGCTGATCAGCAGACAGTGTGACGGTTGCATGACGGGCAATATGTCGTCTGCGTTACAGGCAATGGATGGTGCGCGTGCCCGGCGCTGGCTGAAGGGGGTCTCCAGGCTCCCGCTAAGCATAGTACAATATAGTGTGGTTTGCCTTTAACAGATCATCACCAGAAGCAGGATGTGGGGTAGCCTTCCATTGACTCGCCGGAGCTGGGAGTATTGCCGTCATTCGGGCGCGATCGTTTGCCGGTTGGCGAAGTTTGGGACGCCTTACGCGGAACACATCATGACGGCACTCAAGACTCCCCTTAAGTTGTGCACGAAGTCAGAAGAACTGACAACGATGTTACTTCCATTTGCCTTTACCAGCCCGTCAGCAGAAACAGGTCGTAGAGTCACCTTCCTTTGACTCGCCGGAGCGGAGCGAGGCGATGGTTGGTGTTAGGGGAATTTGCAAAATACGTATTTTTCTGGTCTGGCAAGAAAAAAGCATTTTTTTAAGCGCAGCGTACTCAAGTACGTGAGCATTAAAAAAATGCTTTTGACGCCGCCAGACCCAAAAAGGCGGGTTTGCGTAAATGCGCCTGACGGGCTCACCAGAAACCACGAATGAAGGGTTTTCCTCCCGAGTGATCAGCCTGCACTGGGAGTATTGCCGCCCTCCGGGCGTGATTGTTCGCCGGTCGGCGAAGTTTGGGACGCCTTACGCGGAACACAACATTGTGGCACTCAAGACTCCCCTTAAGCTGTGCACGAAGTCAGAAGAACTGACTACGATGTTACTTCCATTTGCCTTTACCAGCCCGGCAGCAGAAGCGGGTTGTGGGGTAGCCTTCCTTTGACTCGCCGGAGCGGAGCGAGGCGATGGTTGGTGTTAGGGGAATTTGCAAAATACGTATTTTTCTGGTCTGGCAAGGAAAAAGCATTTTTTTAAGCGCAGCGTACTCAAGTACGTGAGCATTAAAAAAAAGCTTTTGACGCCGCCAGACCAAAAAAGGCGGGTTTGCGTAAATGCGCCTGACGGGCTCACCAGAAACCACGAATGAAGGGTTTTCCTCCCGAGTGATTAGGCCTGCACTGAGAGTATTGCCGCCCTCCGGACGCGAGCGTTCGCCGGTCGGCGAAGTTTGGGACGCCTTACGCGGAACACAACATTGTGGCACTCAAGACTCCCCTTAAGCTGTGCACGAAGTCAGAAGAACTGACTACGATGTTACATCCATTTGCCTTTAGCAGCCTGCCATCAAAAGCAGGTCGTAGAGTCACCTTCCTTTGACTCGCCGGAGCGGAGCGAGGCGATGGTTGGTGTTGGGGGAATTTGCAAAATACGTATTTTTCTGGTCTGGCAAGGAAAAAGCATTTTTTTAAGCGCAGCGTACTCAAGTACGTGAGCATTAAAAAAAAGCTTTTGACGCCGCCAGACCAAAAAAGGCGGGTT
>Ga0183095_11004_pt1 | contig 38100 bp, 37 predicted proteins | sample BioMet4_FD_130346 | JGI IMG/M metagenome (GOLD analysis project Ga0183095, IMG submission 130346) | Microbial communities from bioreactor (seeded with sewage sludge) at LBNL, California, USA - Biofuel metagenome 4 (v2) (version 3) | ecosystem: Engineered > Bioreactor > Anaerobic > Unclassified ...
GTGCATGGTTATGCAGCGGCGCAAGTTCGCAGAGAGAATCGACTTTCGCGACAACATCGGCATCCACTTTTACAGATTCACTGAAGTACGGGCCGCCCTGGACGATACGATGACCGGCGCCGTTGATTTCATCAAGGCTGTTGACTACATGGTACTCAATCAGCGACTTCAGAAGCATGTCTACGGCTGCCTGGTGATCCGGCAGCGGCAGGTTCTTTACGATTTTTTCGCCGTTGACCTTGATTGTAAAGACCCCTTCTTTTTGACCGATGCGTTCAGCCTGACCGCTGGTCAGAACCTTTTCACTCGGCATGTCAAACAGTTGAAACTTCAGAGATGATGAACCGGAATTGACTGAAATTACTTTACTCATCTTGTCCTCCTTCTGTCTCGGTATCAATACACTGACGGATCAGTTTGGAAACCTCAGCATTGTCTGCTGCAGCTTTTATCTTTACATACAGACGGCGCCGTTTTTCGGATCCGTCTACAAAACGCATATCCTTTTCGCACTGTTCAAGACGGTGCTCGCAGCGGCTGACCGTATCATAGACCGCTGTCCGTGATACATGCATCAGTTCGGCGATTTCATTCAGCGACAGATCCTGACGGTAATAGTAACCGCAGATTTCACGCTGCTTGGCAGTCAACAGGCTTTCATAATAGTCCAGAAGCGTATTCATGCGGATTTTATCCTGCATCTTCAAGTCCCTCGGAAATACTGTAGAGATAGGAATCCAAGTCAAACGGCCGCAGATCCTCTGCCTTTTCACCAAGACCGACATACAGCACCGGAATGGAAAGCTTGTGCTTGATGGCAATGACGATGCCGCCTTTGGCCGTACCGTCCATCTTGGTCAGGATGATGCCGGTCAGCGGCGTGCATTCATTGAACAGTTCCGCCTGTGACAGACCGTTCTGTCCGGTTGTAGCATCCAGCACCAGCCAGATGTCATGCGGTGCCTGTTCAATCTCTCTTGCGGCGACGCGGTTCATCTTGGCGAGCTCATTCATGAGATTCGCCTTGTTCTGAAGCCGGCCTGCAGTATCACAGAGCAGGATGTCGCAGCTGTTTTCCTTGGCGTAGCGGCAGCCATCGACAATCGCCGCACTGGGATCTCCGTTTTCACGGCCTTTGATGCACGGAACATCAAGCCGCTGAGCCCATTCCGCCAGCTGTTCAATGGCGCCTGCCCGGAATGTGTCCGCTGCGGTGACGGCGATCTTTTTCCCCTGTTTCTGATACATGGCAGTCAGTTTTGCGCAGGTGGTTGTCTTGCCGCTGCCGTTGACGCCTTCCAGGAGAATCACCGTCGGACCGTTTTGAGCATAGACCGGAGCGGTATCCGGCGTTTCCTCGTAGATTCCCTTCATGATTTCCAGGAGAAAACTCATAGCCCAGTGAAATGTGATGGTTGGATACTGATCCGCCTTCTTCTTCAGACGTTCACAGATCAGATCTGCAGTTTCAATGCCGACGTCGCTTTCCAGAAGAACGATGGTCAGCTGTTCCAGAAAATCATCATTGATGCCCTTGTAATGATACTGCATCTCATTCAGGGCACCGCCGAAGGTGTCTTTGGACTTCCGGAAGCCGGAAAGATAGACGGCTTTGTCATCCCGCCTGCGGAATTTTTCCTTCAGAGAATCTATGAACATCATGCGGCGGACGCTTTCTCATCAGCGGAATTCTTGTCTGCCAGCTGTTCTGCTTCTTTCAGCTCCACCTTGAGCATCTGGCTGACGCCCTGATGCTGCATGGTGACGCCGTAAAGGACATCGCAGTTCTGCATGGTGCCCGGACGGTGCGTGACGACGATAAACTGCGTACGGTCTGTATACTTGTGCAGATACATCGCAAAGCGTTCCACATTGCTGGGATCCAGCGCGGCTTCCACCTCATCCAGAATAACCAGCGGCACCGGCTTGACCTTCAGAATCGCAAACAGCACGCACAGCGCGATCAGGCTCTTTTCGCCGCCGGAGAACAGACGGTTGTTCTGAATCGTCTTTCCCGGAGGCTGAGCGTCAATATCAATGCCCGTATTCAGGATATCCGCAGGATCTTCCAGAACCAGGCGGGCTTTGCCGCCGCCGTAAAGGCTGCGGAAAATATCATTAAACTCTCCGTTGATCTTGTTGAACATATCACGGAACTGCGTGGTCATGACACGGTCCATTTCGTCAATTGCGGCCAGAATCTTGTCGCGGCTTGCGGTCAGCTCTTCAATCTGTTTCTTCAGGAATTCATACCGCTCATTGATTGCCGTGAACTCCTCCGGCGCATCATTGTTGATGTTGCCGAGATGTTCGATGTCCGCGCGCAGCTGAATGACCTCTTCACGGGCGTTTTCAACCTTATTCTCGCCCACGCGCTCCTTGGCGAACTCATAAGTCATCTGGTATTCACTGGCCAGCCTGTTCAGGTTGTTCTCAAGTCTTGTTTCCAGCTTCGCCTGATCAATCTGAATCGCATTTTCACTGGCGGATGCCGTTGTTAAATCCTTGCGCAGCTGGCGTACCTGCTGCTCCTTGCGTTCCGCATCGCTGTAAATACGCGTACGTTCCTCACGCTTGGATTTGATCATGGTGGTGATATCGTCCCGGCGTCCGTATGCTGCGTTTAAACGGATGACCAGATCATCTGCCTGGGCGTTCTGATCTTCTTCAGAGCCATTTGGTTCCACCAGGGCGAGGTCATTCTTCAACTTCTCGTATTTCGCCTGCTTGGCATCCACAACCGGCTCCAGGCCGACGCTCTGATAGCGGCGTTCCTGCAGAACCCGTTCAATTTCCTCCCGTTCATTCTGCAGCTTTTCAAGGCCGTTTTTGGCCAGAATAGTTTTGGCCTGCTGGGAATCAATCGAAGTTTTGATCTCCTGCAGTTCTTTCTCGGCTGTCATCAGCGTCGCATAATTGCGGATCTTGCCGCCGGTCATACTGCCGCCGCGATGGATTACTTCCCCATCCAGCGTGACAATGTTATAGGAACGTTTTGTCAGAGAAGACAGGTTATTGCCGTTTTCCATCGTATTGACCACCAGAACATTGGCCAGCAGGCTTTCCCTGATCGGTTCAAACTGAGGATCACAATCGACAAAATCTGCCGCCGTGCCGAGATAACCGTCCGTATTCTGAGCAATGATCTGATTTTCCCGGTTGACGGTATGCGGCTGGCAAACCGTTAACGGCAGAAATGTCGCGCGTCCGCTCTGGTTTCTGGTCAGGAAGCGGATTGCATCCCGGGCGGACTGTTCGTCCGCGGTCACAATCTGATACATTGCTCCGCCAAGCGCAACGGAAACGGCTTCTTCATAGCCCTTCTGCGCATGCATAACCTGTCCGATGACACCCAGAATTCCGTTCATAGCGTTGCGGTTTTCCATGATTGCGCGGACACCCTGCTGCGATGTGAACGGATCTTTGATCAGATGTTCCAGCACTTCGCGCCGGTTCTCCATGGACCTCAGCATCCCTGCGGCTTCTTCATATTCCTGGTTCTGGTCCGCAATCTTCATCGCTGTCTGACTCAGTTTTTCACTATACAGCGCGATATCCTTCTGCAGTGATTCATAACGCTGTTTGCGGTCATAAAATTCTGCTTTGGCTGCTTCCAGGAGCTCTCTCAGTTCCTTGGCTTTCTGCTCTTTAGAACCGGTGTCGATGATATATTTGCGCTTTTCATCCAGTTCCGTTTTCCGTGATTCAAGAGCCTGGATTTCGTTCATGCTGCTCATCAGGTCTTCCTGGAGCTTGGAGATTTCTTTTTCCATCTCGCTGCATTGCTTTCTGGCTTCCTGGCTCTTGGTTTCACCGACCTGGATACTGGTCTGATACATGGCCACTTTGGTTTCAATATCAAAGAGAGTCTTCTTTGCAGACTCGATCTTTTCGTTGATTTCGTCAATCTCATTGACTAGAACAGTAATTTCGATCTCTTCAAGGCGCTTCTTCTTCTCACGATAGATTTCTGCCTTATGGGCGGCGCGCTTCAGCGGGGAAACCTGCTTTTCGAGTTCTGACAGAATATCCTGGCTGCGGTCCAGATTCTCCTTGGTGCGCTCCAGACGGGACAGAGACTCAATCTTGCGTTTCTTGTATTTTGCAACTCCTGCAGCCTCTTCAAACACCGGCCGGCGATCCAGCGGCTTGGCATCAGCAAATGTGATGACATTGCCCTGGGAGATGATGCTCAGGGAATCTTTTCCAAGACCGGTATCCATGAAAAGGTCAACGATGTCCTTCAGACGGACATTGACCTTGTTGATCAGATATTCGGCTTCCTGCGTGTCACGGTAGAGAATACGGGTGACTTCAAGCTCCTGCTTGTCACTGTTCAGGATCTGGTTCGTATTATCAAACACCAGCGTGACTTCCGCCATATTCACCTGCCGGCGGTCGGCGCTGCCCGCAAAAATGACATCGCTCATGCTGGAACCACGCATGGATTTTGCGGACTGTTCTCCGAGAACCCAGCGGACGGCATCGGAGATGTTGCTTTTGCCGCATCCGTTCGGTCCGACAATGCCTGTGATGGGACTATCAAAGGAAATCACGATCTTATCGGCAAAGGACTTGAATCCCTGCATTTCTATGCGTTTAAGAAACATGCTGATCCTCCTTGATACGCCACAATATTATAACAAAAACAGCCTCTATATAAAAGGAAAAACGGGCCATCTGAACGGCCCGCCGGATCAATTCTTCTTGTTCTCTTTCAGAATCCCTATGATCTCATTCAGAGCCTTTGTTTCGTCACTGACTTTGGGCTCTTCCTTGACCGGTTCCGGCTTGACGCGAATCTTGTCAACCGCCTTCATCAGCAGGAATACGCAGAAGGCAACGATAATGAAATCAAGGATGTTCTGAATGAAAGTGCCGTAATTCAGATAGACGTTGTTTTCACCGCCTTTATCCACCAGCAGCACCTTCAGCGCAGTGAAGTCCTGAATCCGGAAGATTCCGGATATCAGCGGCATCAGAATATCGCTGACCAGCGATGTCACGATTTTGCCGAATGCGGCACCGATCATCATGCCGATGGCAAGATCCATCATATTACCCTTGAGCGCAAATTCCTTAAATTCTTTCATGAAGTTCTTCATCTGCAGTTTCCTCCTCAATCGCTTTCGCCTGATCCGCTGTTTCATCTGTCAGAATCAGATAAATGCCGGATGCACGGCCGGCCGTCAGTTTCATCGGCGACGGCTCCATCACTTTGCACAGTGATCCGAATTCATTATAGACCAGCGGAAACTTTTCCGCGTGAATATCTTCAAGATACGGAATTTTCCGCATGCTGTCCTGCAGACCGCCTTTGATCAGCATCAGCGGCCGCCTGCCATAGACCAGCCGTAGCACATTCGGCACAAATCCGTAGCGTGATGCAAACGCCTGGATGGCGGCATCCACCTGGCTGTCTTTCATCTCGCTGGAAAGAACAGCCGCATTCACACCGGGCCGGGAAAGCAGCCAGGCAATACTGTAGCTGTTGGTGCAGTTGAAACTCACCGCCGCAGTCACATTTCTCAGCGGCCGGCCGAGATCTCCGATCTGACTGATGGCGGCATCCTCCAGGGGATTCTCCGCAGCGCAGGTTTCATCCACAACCGGCGTCTTGGCATGGACATCAGGATCCGTGACTGCTTCGCTGACATAGAAAAACCGCGGATCGCAGATCTGTTCCGCCTTGCTGATTTCTGCAATCAGGCGATGATTCAGAGTGGATTTGACAGGAGTCATCTGATACGGCTGCTCTTTCGCTGGCATTCTGCGTACAGCCCGCAGATCTTCAAGCTTCAGAAATGCCCTGCGGCGTGCATCGTTGATGCTCTTCACAGGCAGAAAAATGTTTTCAGCTGTACCTTGAACTTCCTGGACGGTAAACGGTGTATCCCCTGCCTTTTTCAGAGATTCTGCAATCTGTTCCGCGCTCAGCGGCGCGGTCCTCGCTTTCTGGCAGAGTTCTTCAGTTTTTACGGATGCTTCCCGGCCGCAGCCGTCAGAAATCCGTATTGACATCGGTTCACCAACCTTCGCCTGGTAGAAAATGCGCACCGGTATCTTTTCCGGGCCGCGGCTGACGGCATCAGCAATTCTCTGATTCAGCCGGGAATCGGTTGTCCGGACAAGTATGGATCCTTTCTTGACCGGATCCGGGCAGACCAGCCAGACATGGCTGCCTTTCTGTGCTTCAGAGACCAGTAGACCGTTTTCATAAATCCGCACTGCCGTCACACCGACATCCTTGTCGGCGCAGAGCACCCGCAGACCGTCATGCTGGTACAGCGGCGCTTCGAGCCGGACCAGAATCCTGCCGTCCTTCTGTTCCTCCACAACCCCTTCCCGGAGCCCCATATGATTCGGACGGAACGGACTCATGCGCTCCGCAAACGAGTCATGAAAGAGATGGCCTTTCGTGAAGCCGCGGTTGAACAGCAGCATCAGTTCTTCATTTCTTTTTTCGCTGAGGTGATATTGTCTGCCGCTGTAATATGCATCGATTGCTTCCCGGAAGGTTCTGGTGACCAGATAGACATATTCCGGTCTTTTCATGCGGCCTTCAATTTTCAGGCTGGCGACACCGGCTTCCAACAGCACCGGCAGTTCCTCCAGCACATTCAGATCACGGGGGCTCAGCAGATACTGCCCCCGCGGATCATCGATGGAAGCAGTTCCGTCATTCCAGCGGTAGCGCAGACGGCAGCATTGCGCACAGACACCGCGGTTGCCGGAGCGGCCTTTTGTGACAGCGCTCATCAGACACTGCCCGCTGTAGCTGATGCAGAGAGCACCATAAACAAAAGTCTCGATTTCAATGCCTTTCCGGCAGCATTCCCGGACAATTTCAATCGGTGTTTCACGGGCCAGCACAACCCGGGCAGCACCGGCATTGCGCATGACTTCCGTACCCGCCGGATTGTGAATATGCATCTGCGTGGAGCAGTGAAGCGGAAATTCCGGGAAGCAGGTGCGGATCCAGTGAAACAGACCCAGATCCTGGATCAGCAGCGCATCCACGCCAATCTGGTACAGGAAACGAACCTCGCGTTCAGCCGCCTCCATCTCTTCTTCATAAACCAGAGTATTCATAGTTACATAGACGGAGACGTCATGAATATGGCAGTAGCGGACGGCTTCCGTCAGTTCTTCATGTGAAAAATTGCCGGCCTGGGCGCGCGCCGAAAAATTCTGGCCGCCAAGATAGACCGCATCTGCACCGCCTGCCACTGCAGCCTTCAGTGCTTCCATATTTCCTGCCGGTGCCAGCAGTTCAGCTTTCTTCATCGGTAATCTCCCTGATGATTCTGTATTCCCGGTATAACTCTTCCAGGCTCATTCTGGCATTGGCTCCGCTTGTGCTCGGCAGCGCAATATGAGGAATCGTAAGATGCACACAGCGCTCATAGAGCCGGGAGGCGTATCCGCCGGTGGTTGCCGCCGCGCGGATTTTTGTCTTCTGAACCAGACCGGCGATGTCATTTGCCGTAGCGTTGCGGATGGAACTGTCACTGCTGCCGGTGATGGTGCAGCTGTAAATCACATCCCACAGAGCGATATGATGGCGGAGCGCAAAGGCCATCTTGTCCGCAGCGGAATCCTCGTAAACCATTTCCATGACCCGCCAGAAACGGTTCTGCGGATTGCCGTAGTAAAAATGATTTTTGCGGGATATCACGGATGGAAAGCTGCCCAGAATGAGTACTTTTGACTGCTTGTCATAGACCGGCGGAAACGGATGGATCAGCATCTCATTTCCGTTCGTCATGTTCAAACTCCTTGGCCAGACCGCCGATGGACGTTTCCTTCAGCTCGATTGGGATCTGGCTGCCGGTATCCTTCATGGTAGAGACAACGGTGTCAAAGGAAACCAGATGGTGTTTGATGCGGCTCATGTATTTTGCCAGCAGCGCAGCATCCTCCGCCCGGGTGATGCCCATGGCATTGCGTTCGATGCAGGGTATCATGACATATCCTTCCACAGGGTCGCAGGTCAGTCCGAGATTATGTTCCATGCCGATTTCCGCAGCATATTCAATCTGGTCAATCGTCAGATGATTAAGCCATGCGGATGCCGCGCTGGCCATGGATACGGCAGCCCCGACTTCCGCCTGGCAGCCGCCCACAGCACCGGATATGGTCGCGTTCTGCTTGATCAGATTGCCGAAAAGCCCTCCTGCCGCCAGAGCGTCCTTCAGGTCTTCCCGGCTTCGTTTCAGATCCCAGGCGTAATAGGCCATCAATGATGCCAGGACGCCGCTGGCGCCTAATGTAGGGGCGGTAACGCAGGTATGGCCGGATGCGTTCTCTTCACATGCCGCATAGGCATACGCAATCAGGCGCAGACGCCGTTTTTCCTCTTCCGGCGCTTCTTCGGATTCCTGATACAGCTGCCGGGCGCTGCGTTTCAGATTCAGCCTGCCGGGCAGAGTACCCTCCTGGTTCAGACCATTGCGGACGCACGCCAGCATGGCATCCAGAACCGTATCAAGATATGAATTGAGGTCCGGCTCCATTGCATATTCAAACTGCGGCAGAGAGATCTGCTTGGATTCCAATGTCTGCCGCACTTCCCGGTAATTCTTCTGCGGATAGACTTCCTGATTATACGAAAGCTTTTCTTCCTTGATTTCAATGCTGCCGCCGCCGATGGAAAAGACCGTCCATTCCGCCATCTTTTCGTGATTTTCGTTGTAGCCGCGCAAATAGAATCCATTCGGAAAGGATTCCTTCCAGTTCAGATGAAACGACACCTCGGTCTTTCCCGGAAGCGTCTCCTGGATGATACGGTCTGTATTGTGGCCTTTTCCGGTCAGGGAAAGGGATCCGTAGAGATCCGCTTCGTAATATGCCATCGCTCCGAATTTCTGTACAAAGAGCCGGCAGGCGCGTTCCGGCGCCAGCGTGTGTGAGCTGCTTGGGCCCCGGCCGATTTTATATAATTCCTTCAATGACTGCATCAGTGCATGCCTTTCCGGACAAGGAACAGTTCAAAACCATCCTTGTCATTCACTTTTCCGCTCTTGATATCCTGATCCAGTCTGGCCAGATCCGCCAGCATACGCAGAATGGAGCGGCTGTCATAACCGGCAGTGCTGCGGTTGATAAGGACAACACCATAATCATTCTTCATATTCAGATACCGTCCGATTTCCTGCTGGCTGACGCCCTCTTCCTGAAGAGTCTTCACAATGAATGCCCGCCGCAAAGTCGAAGCCAGCTGGGCGATCTGGATCATATAGGTGCGGTCGCGTTCCGCCATTCTGCGTGAGATGCGCAGGGCCTCTTTGACATTGCCGTTCATGAAGGCGTTCGTTAAGGCAAAATCCGGAACTTCACCGTTCTGCGGCACCAGATGGTCAATATCTTCAGCATTCAGAGCATTCGAACCGTAGGCAAGCATTTTATCGACTGCCTGATAGAGCTGGTCCTTGCTGCCGCCGGTTCGGTCCTTCAGCATCTGTCTTGCCTCCGGGCTGAGATCCAGGTGATTCTTCTGAAGTGCTTTTGATATTTCCGCAGCAAAGTTGGTTTCTTTGGGATTATCAAAAATCTGACGGTCAACACTGCTGCCATTCAGAAGTATAAATCCTTCCGATTTCGGATCAAGCGTACTGATATCGTCATAATAGAAGATCAGATCCACTGCCGGATTCGGATTTTTCAGATATCCGCTGAGTATCTTCCGGATAGCTTCCTGCCGCTGTTCTTCCGCCTCATCCTCAGGGGACTTATGCTTTTTGCTCTTCCCCTTCCGGGGTTTTGCGTCGGCGGCGGATTTGGCAAGGATTGAAGGATTTTTCACGACAACTGTTTTCCGTTCATGAAAAAAAGGATTGCTGTTGCAGTCATCAATCATGGCTTGATAATTGAAGTTCTCAACGGATGCATCGTAAAACACGGTGTCCATGCGGTCATCTTGAGGATCGTTTTTCTTCAGCATGGCATCCAGCTTTTCTTTGAGTGAATAGCTGTCAGCCCCGTAAAGTAAGGAAATCATGCCTTTATTATAGCAATTTTCCCTGTACTCGTGAGCAGGAGGTTCCTTCCGGGCAGGCAGAAGATGCTGATGTCTCCGTCTTCCTGCGTATTCAGGTATGGTATATGCCTCTCCAGAAGACGATGGATGGTTTCCGGACTGGGGTGATGATAGATGCCGTAGTCGCCGCATGAGATTACTGCGAGCTGCGGCTGTACCGTGTCCAGAAAGCGTCCGCAGGAACCGGTTTTGCTGCCGTGATGAGACAGTTTCAGAATATCGCAGGTCATCCGGTTGAATTCTTTGGCAATCTGCTCTTCCGTAATCCGGTCAGCATCCCCCATGCAGAGAACACTCATCCCATTCATCTGCAATGCATCGACAATCGAAGACTGATTTTCATTGTCATTGGATATCGAGTTGACATCCGTCAGTCTGATCCGCTTTCCGAGCGGCGGATGGTGAGCAGTCCAGATGGAATCCGGATGATATGACGACTGAATCTGTTCCATGCTGCCGTTATGATCACTGTCAGGGTGAGTCGTGATGAAGGTCTGAAAGCGGCGGATGCCTTTTGCCTGCAACAGATTATGAAGTGCATTCCATTGACCGGGACGGCCGGTGTCAATCAGGCTGTTTTCCTGATTCAACGGCGCACGGATCAGAATGCTGTCTCCCTGGCCGACATTGATAAAGGTGATTTCCGCGAGCGGATGAAACAGGCCAAGCAGCTGAAACATGAGAAACAGCATGAGAATCAAGCGCCTGCAATGCTCAGTCCTTCGTTTCAGGATCTGAATGATCAGCAGTAGAAAGAAAGGCAGACCGAAGCCCAGCATGGAACCGGGCAGAACAAACCAGTTCAAAAAGGACAGAACCTGATCGGTAAATTTCAGAACGTCGGCTACGGGAAACCATGGAAACACAAGCGCAGTCAAAGCAGAAAGATGAAGAATCCCCATGAGCGGAAGAAGCATACGGTACAGGCAGATCTGAACCGGATTCACTGCTTTGAACAGGCAGCTTTGCAGCATCATTCCGAGAAGCCGGGAGTCCTGTTCCGGTTCTCTGCTGAAGCAGCTGCAAAGCCGGTAACTGGCTGCCATCAGAAATCCCGCATTCAAAACCGCATAGGGATACAGAATCTGAATCAGGGAAAACTGCAGGCCAAGCCGCACGGAGCGGTGAAGCGGTGTTCGTTTCAGCAGCATTCCCAGAAGCCGGAAAGTAAGCAGAAGCGGAAACTTCCAGAAGCAGGCCGCCAGCAGAGTGATGACAAATCCGATTCTGTTCCGTTTCTGCTCATCAGTAATCCAGCGCAGCAAGAAATCCGTAAGATAAAGAATTCCAACCGTTGAGATGCTGGAATCCTGCAGAAAACTTCTCAATTCCAAATCCGTGCTGCCGCCGTACAGGATTTTCCGGATACAGCTTTGTCTGTCTCCGGCAGGCATGGCATCCACTTTCCTTTGCAGCAGACCGCGGGCGCTGTTCGTTTCTTTCACGACAATAATGAATTCCGGTTTCAGACATCTGCGGATGCCTTGAAGCCGGCAGTATTTGGCAAAATTGAAACGGTAGAAACCGCTGGCGCTGTTCAGTCTTGATAGACTGCCCTGCACCCGGATCCGGCTGTCCAGGACAGGTCTGTCCTCGGTATACAAAAGGAACCGCTCCGAATCCGTCTGCAGAACCGCATATTTCTCGCGGCTGGCAATCACATTCCCTTCCAGAGTTCCAGATGCATCAAAAGACTTTGAAAAAGGCATCAGCAGACTAAGAAGCAGCAACAGTACGTACATCCAGCTGTGATCTTTTGATTTCAGAAACCAGAGAGCGGTACAGCTTACGGCAGCGGTATATGGCAGTGTTTCCTTTGCCTGCAGAAAAAAGAAAATGAGAAAAGAAAGCAGGATGCTGTTTTCCGCCAGGATTTTCACAGACAGATGTGTTCTTTCAGCGCCTCAAACCTGCTGTGTCCGATTCCTTTCACCCGCATCAGATCTTCCAGCTGCTGAAACATGCCGTTTTCTTCTCTGTAATGGATGATGCGCTGGGCCGTTCCGGATCCGATCCCCGGCAGCTGCTGCAGTTCTTCACTGGATGCCGTATTGATGGATATCAGAGGCACGGTCTTCATTTCCGGTACATGCAGAATGTCATGATCCTTGAGAATCATCTGCGGATTGATCCGGCTGAGATCCGCGTCTCTTACCGGACAGCAGAGATCCAGTGCATCCTGTACGGAGGAATACAGCGGCAGCGTGAAAAGGCCCGGATTCTGAACTGCACCGGTTACAGTGACGCGGATGGAGTCACTGCGCATCCGGTCCAGATTGATGGGCTTGAGATCGATGCCGAGGGAAATTGCAATCAGGAACAAAAAAATAAGCAGCTGCTTCATGCGAAGCCTCCTGCCTATTCTTTTTGCATGAAATTGCATGTTCCCTGCTACTTGACGCTGACGATGATGACCTTATAAGGCTTGGCAACAGGAACCGTTACGGTTGTTCCGACTTTCTTATCCAGAATGGCCTGCGCCAGCGGCGTCTCATTGGAGAGCTTTCCGTTCAGCGGATCCGTCTCCGTAGAACCGACGATGGTATAGGTGCCTTCTTCTTTGGTGTCCAGGAATTCGATTTTCACTGTGGAACCGATGCGGACCAGTTTGGAACCGTTTTTCTTGGTGTCGATCAGCTTATAATTCTGAAGCATGTTCTCCAGTTCGGAAATACGGCTTTCGACCTGCGCCTGCATGTCTCTGGCAGCATCGTAGTCGGCATTCTCAGAAAGGTCACCCATTGCCCGGGCTTCTTTCAGTTCTGCTTTGACTTCCTCACGGGTGACATGGACCAGATGATCATATTCATCCTGGAGTTTCTTCAGTCCTTCTTCCGTTACATAGATTTTTTCGTCTGCCATAGTTTGCTCCTTTTCGCGTGGATATTATACCATCGGATGATGCAGTATGCTACTGATTTTTGTTGTCAAAAGATCGATGGCGACGCTGTTCTGGCCGCCTTCCGGGATGATGATGTCCGCATACCGCCTGGATGGCTCAATAAAGGTTTCGTGCATGATGCGCACTGTGTTCACCCACTGATTCACGACGGAATCAAGTGTTCTTCCGCGTTCTTTCACATCGCGCAGCAGACGCCGGATGAAACGGATGTCATCCGCGGTATCCACATACACTTTGATATTTAACAGATTCCGTAGCGATTCATCTTCCAGCACGAACAGGCCTTCTACGATGACCACATCGCAGGGATTGATCGTTTCCGTTTCCTTCGCCCTGGTATACTGAACAAAGTCATAAGTCGGCTTCTGGATCGCATGGCCGGCAATCAGCTGCTTCAGCTGCTGGATCAGAAGTTCCGTGTCAAATGCGAACGGATGGTCGTAATTGACATTGAGCCGTTCTTCGAACGGCATATCCGCCTGATCCTTGTAGTATTCATCCTGGCGGATGATTACCACGGATTTCTGGTCCGCAAAGGTGTCCTGAAGACGCTGGGCGATTGAAGTCTTGCCGGAAGCGCTCCCGCCGGCGATGCCGATAATAATTGGTTTGCTCATCTGCATTTCTCCTTCCATTCATTCCAATGCAGCAGCTTTCCGTCTGCATCGTAGTGCATCTCAAGTTCAAACGGCTCATCACTGTCCATCATGCGCTGCAGGAAAATGCGGTCGCCTTCCCAGAGATTCAGCTTCATGATCTCATTCTCTTCCACCCATTCCAGCGTGCCTTCCCGCGTTTCCGTCAGATGCCCGCGGAATTTGCGGCTTGTATAGACGTAGATGAGATCATCCTCCTGCGGGCTGTAGAAATGCAGGATGCCCCGCGGCGTAAGTTCTTCGCACGTCAGTCCGGTTTCCTCCAGAATTTCGCGGCGCATGCCTTCTTCCGGCGTTTCGCCGGCTTCAATCTTGCCGCCGACGCCGATCCATTTTCCTTCGTTGATATCGTTTTTCTTCTTGTTGCGCAGAAGCATCAGCCAGCGGCTGCCGTCTATCAGGTAGCAAAGGGTCATGCCGATCATCATTTCAGATATTTCTGGACATTCGCATTCTGCTCATCCAGAGTCTTTGCATAATAGACGGTTCCATCTCCGTAAACATCCGCCATAAAATAATAGTAATCGTTCGCAGTCGGATTCAGGACTGCATCCAGAGCAGCGACACCGGGATTTTCTATCGGTCCGATCGGCAGACCTGGATACTTATAGGTATTGTAAGGTGAATCCAGATCCGTGTTTTCAGCGGCTTCGCACTGCTTCCAGCTGTCTCCGTTCTTTTCCACGTCGATCGCATAGCAGACGGTAACGGAAGACTGCAGCGCCATATCGATCTTCAGCCGGTTGTAAAAAACACCGGCGATCATCTTCATATCTGCTTCCTTGCCGGATTCATACTGGACGATGCTGGCCAGCGTATAGATCTGATGAATGCTGTAGCCGCTGGCCTGGATCTGGTCCTTATACTGGGCGTAGACGGCAAGCGACTGATCCAGTATCTTTCTGGTGATATCCTCCGCAGTTGTCGTGCGGTAGAACTGATAGGTGTTCGGTGCCAGGTATCCTTCCAGCTTCACGCGGATGCCGTCCTGAAATATGTCATCGGTGATGAAAGGATAATCCGCTTCCAGCCCTTTCAGATAATCGGTGTCGTTCCAGAGATTCATGAGATCATCAGCGCTGACGTTGGTCACTGCTGCGATCTTCGTGGCAATGTCTTTTGCCCAGTCCCCTTCCACGATCGTGACGCTGACTGCATCGGCGATTGCAGATTTCGCATCGTTCAGATATTCCAGGATCTTCGGTGTGCTCCAGGACTTGTCGATTTCATAGTTGCCGGCTTTGATGCTGCCGAGACTGCTGGTTTTGGCATAGAAAAGCGCAGCGGTTCCGTTGCGGATGATGCCGGCCTTGTCGAGATTCGCCGTCACGGTCTTTGCAGACTGTCCGGAAACAACTTCAAATGAGACCGTTTCACTGTTCTTCTGCACTGCCGTCAGATCATTCTGATAGACAAACCAGCCGATGCCGCCGATCAGCACCAGCACCAGTGCAATCAGGATCAGCAGATTGCCGACCTTAAGCTTTCTCTTCTTCTTTTTCTTCTGCGCCATCGACGCTGCCCTTCTTCTGGAATGCGCTCAGCACCTCGCTGCACATTTCCTGCTCCTCCGGATCACTGACGGCTTCCATGTTGCCGTCTTCGTCATAGGTATAGGCAAAGACATTTCCTTCCGGATCATTCGGATCTGTGAACAGTACAAAATGGCGTGTTCCGTCGCTGTTGTCAAACGTGAGAACGATTTCCATTTCACGTTCCTGTCCGGATTCATCTGTGATCGTGATTCTGCTGTCATCTGCAATCATATTCTTCCTCATTAGAAAAGGCGTTGCACGCCTTTATTTGGAGTCCAGGTAGCTCTGCAGAATCTGTACAGCAGCCATCTGGTCAATTACTTTTTTCCGCTTCTTGCGGGACAGGTCCGCCTCAATCAGAATCCGTTCCGCCGCTTTCGTCGTCAGCCGTTCATCCCAGAGAATGACCGGGATCTGCGTGTTCTGTTCCAGCATCGTTTTGAAGCTCTTGGATATCTCTCCGCGTTCCCCGACATCGCCGTTCATATGCTTGGGAAATCCAAGTACGATTTCGCCCGGCTGTTCCAGACGAAGAATTTCCAGAACCCGCTTCAGGCAGGCTTCATAGTCATCCGGCTGAAAACGCACGGTCTCATAGCTCCTGGCGACAATTCCCATCGGATCGCTGATAGCAACACCGCAGGTCACACTGCCCAGGTCCAGTCCGAGAGAGCGCATCACTTACTTGTGTTCCTCCAGATAGAACCGGACCAGCTCTTCAATGATCTCGTGACGCTCGACCGACTGAATGATGCTGCGCGCGTTCTTATGGTTGGAAATGTAAGCCGGATCATTGGAAATGAGATAACCGGCGAGCTGGTTGATCGCATTGTATCCGCGCTCTTCCAGTGCTTCCTGGGTCAGTTTCAAAACCTGGCAGATATTTTCTCTGCGCACCTGATCCGCATCAAAACTCACTGTTTCTGTGATGTCATCCTTTGCCATACCGGTTTCCTCCCTGTACGTCATTCATTCTACCATAAAAGCACTGAAAGTATAGATTTGCAAGAGCGATTGCAGAGGGTTTTTTCCTAAAGAAAGCGGCTCCGGCAGAACGCCGGAACCGCTCGTTTCTCAGATGCTTCAGGCGATTGTTTGAATCCGGTTGCGCACCGCCTGCATGGCCTTATCCAATGAAGCGGTGTCACGGCCTCCGGCCTGCGCCATATCCGGGCGTCCGCCGCCCTTGCCGCCGGTGACTTCCGCCGCCATCTTGACCAGATCGCCGGCTTTCAGGCCCTTGTCGATTGCCGCTTTGGAACTGGCGCAGACAAAGGTGACCTTTTCACCGTCATTGACGCAGCTGAGGAAGACCAGACCGTCCTTCATGCGGTTCCGCAGCATTTCCGCATAATTCTTCAGCTCCGCCGCTTCCCGGTCCTTCAGATTCAGGAACAGCACGCGGATGCCGCCGATGGTTTCCGCCTTCTCCAGCTTGGAATCCGCTTCCAGCAGCATCGCCTTCTGTTTCTGCTCGGCAGTTTCTTTGCGCAGCGCTGCATTTTCATCCAGCAGCTGCTGCAGCTTTTCCTTGAATCCGGCCGCCGACTGCATCTTCAGCATTCTGGCGCTGTCATTCAGGTACTTCTGCGTGCCCGCATATTCCTCATATGCGGCCATCTTGGTCTTGCAGGTGATTCTGCGTACGCCGGAGCCGATGGATTCTTCCGAAATGATCTTGAAGACGCCGATCTCACCGGTATTGGCGACATGGGTGCCGCCGCAGAATTCCTTGGAGAAGCTGCCCATTTCCACAACCCGGACATTGTCTCCGTATTTTTCATCGAACAGCGCAATGGCGCCGGTCTTGCGGGCTTCCTCAATCGGCAGCACCACAGTAGTGACCTTGGCGTCCGCCATGACCATCTGGTTGACCAGCGTTTCAATCTGCTGCAGCTGTTCTTCGCTCAGCTTCTCAAAATGCGTGAAGTCAAAGCGTCCGTATTCGCTGTTGACGAAGGAACCGGCCTGGGCGACATGCTTGCCGACCACCTTCAGCAGAGCTGCCTGAAGCAGATGCAGGGAGGAGTGGTTCGCCCGGGTGCAGGCGCGCTTTTGAGAATCAATATGTCCTTCGACCTCATCGCCGAGCTTCAGCGTCCCGTCGATCATATGGATGTGATGCAGATGCTGCTTATGCGGCGCTTTCTTGACATCGGTGACTTCAGCCTTGATGCCCGTCCCGGTAATCACGCCGGTGTCTGCTACCTGGCCGCCGCTTTCTGCGTAGAAGCAGGTCTTGTCCAGAATGATGTCGCCTTCATCGCTGATCGCATCGCAGCTGACCCCGTTCTGGAACATGCCGATGACTTTGCCGCAACAGGATTCCTCCTGATAGCCCGTGAATACGGAATCCTTGACGAAATCCATCAGATCCTTGGACTGGCTGGACATGGATTCCAGTTCACCGCGCGCCGTCCGCGCCCGTTCCTTCTGCGCCGCCATGCAGGTGTCGAATTCCTTCAGATCCACCTGATAGCCGGCATCCTGAGCAATTTCCGCCGTCAGTTCCTTCGGGAAGCCATAGGTGTCATACAGCTTGAACACCGCCGCGCCGGAAAGCGTCTTGGTTTTGGCGGCCTTCTCCATCTCTTCCTTCAGCAGCTTCTCGCCGTTGGCCAGAGTCGCATGGAATGCCTCTTCCTCGATCTTGACCAGCCGGGAAATCAGACTGACTTTGTCCTCCAGGTACGGATAGTAGTCTTTCATATTGTCCGCAACGGTCTGTACGAGTTCATACATGAACGCGCCTTCAATGCCGAGGCTGATGCCGTAGCGCACGGCCCGTCTCAGCACACGCCGCAGCACATAGCCGCGGCCTTCATTGGAGAAGGAGGCGCCGTCTGCAATTGCAAAGGTGACGGTGCGGATATGGTCCGCGATGACGCGGTAGGCCATCTTGTACTGGCCTTCATACGGGTACTTCGCAAGCTTTTCCGTCGCCCGGATGATGGGCAGGAAGAGATCCGTGTCAAAATTGGTTTCACCATCCTGGATCAGCGCCACCAGGCGCTCCAGGCCCATGCCGGTATCGATATTCTTCTGCGGCAGTTCCTTGTATTCCGTGCGCGGCACGATGCCCGGCTTGCAGTCATACTGCGAGAAGACGACATTCCATACTTCAATGTAGCGGTCGTTTTCAATATCCTCGAAGAACAGTTTTTCACCGAGATGGCGGGGATCATATTTTTCACCGCGGTCATAGTAGATTTCCGTGTCCGGTCCGCCGGGGCCTTCACCGATTTCCCAGAAGTTGTCCATGGTCTTGCGGATATGGCTCGGATCCACGCCGCATACCTTGGTCCAGATCTCATAGGCTTCCAGGTCATCCGGATAAACGGTAATGTAGAGGCGGTTCTTGTCGAAGCCGATCCATTCCGGCGAAGTCAGAAACTCCCAAGCGAACGGGATCGCTTCCTTTTTGAAATAGTCGCCGATGGAAAAATTGCCCAGCATCTCGAAGAATGTGTGATGGCGCGCGGTCTTGCCGACATTTTCAATGTCGTTGGTGCGGATGCTCTTCTGCGCGTTCGCAATGCGGTTGCTCTTCGGTTTCTCGGTGCCGTCAAAATACTTTTTCAGCGCGGCGACGCCGGCATTGATCCACAGCAGTGTCGGATCGTTGTGCGGAATGAGACTTGCGCCCGGCTCAATCATGTGCCCCTTTGACTTGAAGTAGTCAAGGAACATCTGCCGGACCTGATTGCCTGTCAGTTGCTTCTGTGCCATTTGTAGGCCTCCTTATTTACCATAAAAAAAGTCCCTGCCAGCAGGAACGTTCGCACGCGGTACCATCCTGATTCATATCAGCTTCGATATGCACCTTAATTGTCCCGTAACGCAGGAATGCGGCGTTTTTCAGACGCTCTCGAAAGAAGCTTCACGATTCCGCCCGGAGAAGCTTGCACCATCCGCTTCCTCTCTGCATGCCTGCAGCCGAACCGCTACTTGCCTTTCTCAACGATTTCGGCTGTATTTTATCACATTTGCGCAGTTGGTGGAAGTGCGCGTAAAACAATTGACTGTGATGATTTCATGTAATAAAATGTAACAGTAATTGAAAATGTTTACATAAGGGGGAGACTTTTATGAAAAATGTTACAAAGATGATTCTCACCACCCTGCTGTGCACGGCTATGGCCGGCTGTTCCTCATCAACAGCCGCCGCAACCGCTGCGGCTGCAACAGAAGCAGCCGCGGCATCTTCCGCCGCCAAGAAAAGCGTCAAAATCGGCGGCATCCAGTATGTGGAGCATGCGGCGCTTGACAAAGCGACGGAAGGCTTCAAGGATGCCCTGAAAGACGCCGGCTATGTGGAAGGCGACAACCTGACTCTGGATATCCAGAACGCCCAGGGGGATCAGTCCAACTGCGAAACCATCGCCAACAAGCTGGTCAATGAAGGCGTGGATCTGATCTTCGCGAATGCGACGCCGGCTGCCCAGGCGGTGGCTGCCAAGACGACAACCATTCCAATTCTGATAACATCCGTAACTGATCCGGCGACCTCCGGACTGGTTGCCGCCAATGATGCCCCGGGCAACAACGTGACCGGGACTTCCGACCTGACGCCGGTAGAGCAGCAGATTCAGCTGCTGACCCAGCTGCTTCCGAACGCGAAGAAGATCGCCGTCATGTACACCGGATCCGAAGACAACTCCATCTTCCAGGCGGATGTTGCAAAGAAGGCAATTGCTGCCGCCGGACTTGAGGAAGTTGACTACACGGTAACGGATTCCAATTCGATTCAGTCGGTTGCAGAATCCATGGTCGGAAAAGTCGATGCAGTCTACATTCCAACGGACAACCTGCTGGCTGAAGGCATGGCCAATGTCACCCAGATCACGACAGCGGCAAAGCTTCCGGTCATCGTCGGCGAAGAAGGCATGTGCGCCAACGGCGGCCTGGCCACCTACGGCATCGATTACTACAACCTCGGCTACAAGACCGGTGAAATGGCAGTTGATGTTCTCAACGGCGCTTCCCCTGCCACAACGGCTATCCAGTACCTTCCGACGGAAGACTGCAAGTTGACGATCAATCAGACGGCAGCCGATGCGCTCGGCATCACCATCCCGGATGATCTGAAAGCGAAAGCGGAAATCATTCAGTAATATGACCGGCATACTTCTGGCAATGCAGGGAGCAGTCTCCCAGGGTATTCTCTGGAGCATTCTCGCTCTCGGCATCTACATCACCTACCGTCTTCTGGACATTGCAGATCTGTCCGTGGACGGAACCTTCGCGACCGGCGGATGCACGCTTGCGGCGCTGATCACGCTCGGCATGAAGCCGCTGCCGGCGCTGCTGATTGCGACGCTGGCCGGAGCGGCCGGCGGCTGGCTGACCGGATTCCTGACCACCAAATGCAAGATTCCGGCGATACTGGCCGGCATCCTGACGCAGCTGTCACTGTATTCCATCAATCTGAGAATCATGGGCAGATCCAATCTGCCGCTTTTGAAAACAACCACTCTGTTCAAGGAGATCACTGCCGCCACCGGCATGGACAGCACGCTGGTCGTTCTGATCATCGGCCTTCTGTTCGCCGCTGCAGTCATTGCCCTCATGTACTGGTTCTTCGGTACGGAGATCGGCTCCGCAATCCGCGCCACCGGATCCAATGAGAACATGGTACGCTCGCTGGGCGTGAATACGGATAATACGAAGATCCTTGGTCTTGTCATTTCCAACGGCCTGGTGGCTCTGTCCGGAGCCCTGGTGACGCAGTCGCAGGGATATGCGGACGTCAAAATGGGAACCGGCGCCATCGTCATCGGCCTGGCATCCATCATCATCGGTGAAACCATGATGCGTCGGCGTACGAATTTCGCAGTGCGCCTGGCCTGCGTTGTGACCGGCTCCGTCATCTACCGCATCGTCGTTGCCGTAGTTCTGCAGATGGGTCTCAATACGGATGACCTGAAGCTTTTCACCGCCATTCTCGTCGCTGTAGCCCTAACTATTCCGGTCTGGATGGAAAAGAGCGGCAGGCGCCACATGAGCCGGCAGAATCAGATTGAAGGAGGCGACGATTCCGATGCTTGACATGAGGAATGTATCGAAAACCTTCAACCGCGGCACGGTCAATGAGAACAAGGTTCTGGACAATGTCTCCCTGCATCTGGATGACGGCGACTTCGTTACGGTCATCGGCGGCAACGGCGCCGGCAAGTCCACGATTCTCAACATGATCGCCGGTGTTTATCCGGTCGATCAGGGCGCGATTATTCTGGATGACCAGGATATCACGGCTCTGCCGGAATACCGCCGGGCTGCCTATATCGGCCGGGTCTTCCAGGATCCGATGAAAGGCACGGCAGCCGACATGGAGATTGAAGAAAATCTGGCCATGGCCAACCGCCGCGGCAAGAAAAGAGGACTGTCCTGGGGCATTACCCCGGAGGAACGCACCCGTTTTCAGGAGGCTCTGAAAACCTTCGATCTCGGCCTCGAAAACCGCCTTCAGGACAAGGTCGGCCTGCTGTCCGGAGGCCAGCGTCAGGCCCTGACTCTGCTGATGTCCTCCCTGCAGAAACCGAAGCTTCTGCTGCTGGATGAGCATACTGCAGCCCTGGATCCGAAGACTGCCAAAAAGGTTCTGGATCTGACGAAAAAAATTGTGGAGCGGGATCATCTGACCTCGCTGATGGTGACCCACAACATGCGGGACGCAATCCAGGTCGGCAACCGCCTGATCATGATGTATGAAGGAAAGATCCTGTTTGATGTCTGCGGGGAAGCCAAAAAGAAGCTGACGGTCGAAGACCTTCTGAAGAAATTCGAAGAAGCCAGCGGTGAGGAATTCGCCGATGACAAGGCTCTGCTGAGCCGCTGAAATGATAACGGAATCCCTATTCGGGGATTCCGTTTTTCTCTGGCATACGGATGATTCTTTGGCAGAGCGTAGTCTGGCGCGGATGCCGGTCCAGTGTTTCAATCCCTTTCAGGAAGGCATCCTTTTCACCCAGCAGGACCAGAGACTGCCGGGCCCTGGTGACACCGGTATACAGGAGTTTTCTCTGCAGCATCCGCCCGGCTTCATAAGAAACAGGAAGAATGACGATCGGATACTCACTGCCCTGGGATTTATGCACGGAAACGCAGTATGCCAGCGTGATGTTCTGAAAGGTCTCGGTGGAATACTCGACCATAATGCCGTCAAAATTGACGACGACCAGAGGCTGGTGGTTTTCCGTTTCCGAGGCGTCGTAGATCTCTTCCAGAATGCCGATATCGCCGTTGTAGACATCATCATCCGGCTGGTTCTTCAGTTGCAGGATCTTGTCACCCGTTCTGAGAACTTTGTAGTCGATGCGGATCTCCTTCTTGAAAGGCTCATGCGGATTGAAGCATTCCTGCAGCGCATTGTTCAGAACATCGATGCCGGAGACGCCGGAATATTTGCAGGAAAGCACCTGGATGTCATTCATGGCGTAGCCTTTTTCCAGTGCATTCTGCACGATTCTCAGAACCTGGTCTTTGATTTCATAGCGGCTGCATTCCAGGAAGGCGACATCGTTTTTGAGCATCGAGAAATCAGCGAATCCCTGATGAATCTGATGGGCAAGTTCAATGACGTCACTGCCCTCTTTCTGCCGGTAGACATGATTTAGCCGCACCAGCGGGAACTGCTTCGCATCGATCAGATCCCGCAGAACGCTGCCCGGGGATACCGACGGCAGCTGGTCTTCATCGCCGATGATGCATATTTTCTTGACGTGTTCGCATGCCAGCAGCAGATTATGGAACAGCCACGAATCCACCATGGAAAATTCATCCACAATCAAGAGATCCGCCAGCACCGGCTCCTCTTTGTTCTTGCCGAAGGTGTTGGTCTCCAGATCCCACTGCAGCAGGGAATGAATGGTCTGGGTATTGGTTTCGGTCAGTTCGGAAAGGCGTTTCGCCGCCCGGCCGGTCGGCGCCGCGCAGACGATCGTAGCGCTGGGATACAGCAGCCGGAACATCTGCACCATTGCCCGGACGACGGTGGTCTTGCCGGTGCCGGGGCCGCCGGTCAGGATCAGAAAATCGTTTTTGAAAAAGGAATGAATGGCCTCCACCTGCAGTTCGTCATAGGTAATTCCGATATCCGCCTGCATCGACTTCAGATACTCCTCCAGCAGGTTCTCATCGCAGGGGTCCAGGTCTTCGTACGGGAATCCGGCCAGAAAGCCGCTGATGCCGGTCTCCGCATCATACTGCGACACTGGATAGATGCGCCCTTCCTCAATGACAATGCGGCGGTTCATCCGGGCCTGTTCCAGCAGACCTTCATAGTCGCAGTCAAGGCCGCTGCATTCCTCCTGAAAGGCATGTTCCAGCGTCTCCGCGCTGATGAAGCTGTCGCCGGTGCGCATGCACAGATCCATGCACAGCGAGACCAGCAGCGCATACAGCCGACGCGGATCATCCGCTTCAAAACCGATGCTGAAGGCAATTTTATCGGCGGTCTTGAAACCGAAGCCGTCGCATTCATCAATGACCCGGTAGGGATTTTCCCGCAGTTTGCTCAGGGCGTCCTTGCCGTAGGCCCGGTTGAGCCGGATGAGGTTGCGGATGCCGATGCCGTGCACGTTCAGAAAACGGACCAGATCCTCCATGCCGCTGTCTTCCTGAGCGAGGCCGTCCTTGATCACCTGCAGCTTTTCAGCAGAAAGATTCAGATCCGGCACTTCCAGCAGGCAGTCCGGATTCTCCTTGATCTGCGCGATGCAGTCCGGGCCCATTGCTCTGGCTATCTTCTCAGCGGTTTTCTTGCCGATGCCAGGAAACTGCACACCGGACAGATAACGCACGATCCCCTCTTCCTCATTGGGCAGCGGCTTCTCATAGGAGGACAGCGAAAACTGCATGCCGTAGCGGGGATGCTCCACATAGGTTCCGAACAGATTATATAGAACATCCTTTTCCACGGAAGGCATGATCCCGGTCACGACAATGTTCTTTTCCGTCTCATCATTGAGCTTGAAGCGCAGAACCGTATAAAAGGTCTCATCGTTGCGGAACACGATGTGCGTAACCTTGCCGCTGATTTTGATCAGATCATCCATTGCTTCTCCGTCTTCAGATCAGGCTGGAAAGAATCCCGAGCAGATTGTTGAAACCATGCAGGCCGATGCTGGCGAATATGTTTCCACGCCTGACATAAATACGGCTCAGAAGATATCCCAGCGCCGCATACAGAAGAAAATAGAGGCCGTCCGCCCAGTTGCCCGCCAGCAGACTGTCTGACACGTGAATCAGGCCGAAGAGGCAGGCGCTGAGGATGCAGGCGGTGCGCGGTCCGGCTTTTTCAATCAACGGATCGATCACCGCGGCGCGGAAGGTCAGTTCTTCCACGACCGGCGCAAACAGAATCGCCATCGGCAGTGAAATCCAGGGCTGCTGACGGAAGGCTTCCGAGACTGCCGCCTGATTGGCGCTGGTGCCGAGTCCCGCCGCACTCCGAACGGTCAGATTGAACAGGATGCCGGCCAGTATGATGCTGCCCTCATAAAGCAGAATCTGCATGAGCGTTGTCCGGGGATCGTTCTGGAAGTTCTTCCAGCTGCGGCGCAGATAAGTACGGCACAAAAGAACCGTATCAAGAAAATAGAGCAGATAAAACACTGCCGCGGCGGTATTCTGCAGCCAGTCCGCCGGGTTTGGAAACAGCCGGATCACTGCTACTGTCAGCTTCGGATAAGCATACAGATAACCGATGAAATAACGGCAGAGCAGGATGATTGAAGTGCGTGCTTTCAGCCGGGTATCACGCATGCGCCTTGTTCCTGACGGACTGCATCAGATCCGCATCATGGCAGAATACCTGATCAATGACGCCGCCGCCAAGCACCATGTCATCCAGGTAGAAAACCGCTTCCTGTCCGGGTGTAACGGACCGGATGGTTTCTGGATATTCACAGCGGATGCTACCGTCTTCCTGTTTCATCAGCCGCACCGGCAGATCCGGCTGCCGGTACCGGAACTTTGCCATGCAGGAGACGGTCTCCGGACAGTCAGCCAGCCAATTCAGGCTGCGGACTGTGCAGGCGTCGGAATACAGCCAGTGCTGATGTTTCTCATCACATACGTACAATTCATTCGCGGCAACATCCTTGCCGCAGACATAGTACGGACCCGTGCCGCCGATGTCCAGCCCCTTCCGCTGGCCCATGGTGTAGTAAAGAACTCCCTTGTGGCGGCCGACAACAGACTGATTATCCACATTGATGATATCTCCCGGCTGCATCGGCAGATAATTGCTCAGGAATTCCCGGAAACGGCGTTCGCCGATAAAACAGATGCCGGTGCTGTCTTTTTTCCGGGCAACGGAATCCAGATTCAGCTCGGCGGCAATGCGGCGTACTTCCGGCTTTGTGATGGAGCCGAGCGGAAACAGTATATGATCCAGCATCGGCCTCTGCACCTGGCACAGAAAATAGGACTGGTCCTTGTTGCGGTCGTCCGCCTTGCAGAGCACCGGCCGGCTGTTCCGCTGATCCATCCTGGCATAATGGCCGGTGGCCAGCGTATCAAATCCGTTTTCTTTGGCAAACTGCCAGAAACTGCCGAATTTGATGTGCTGATTGCAGAGAATATCCGGATTCGGCGTTCTGCCGCGTTTGTATTCATTCAGAAACGTGTGAAAAACATCATCCCAGTATTCTTTCACAAAATCGATGCGGAGCAGTTCAATGCCGAGCTTGTCTGCAACCGCCTTGGCATCCAGAAAATCCTGTTCCTGCGGGCAGATCGGATCAGCAACGGTAGGATTGCCGTTATAGTCATCTTCCGCTGCCGAATCCCAGTTGCGCATGAAAGCGCATGACAGATCATAACCCTGCTGCTTCAGCAGATACGCGGCAACGGCGGAATCAACGCCGCCGGAAAGTCCAACCAGAATTTTCATCTCTTCCATTATACGAAAAATGCGGCTCTCCGTCTTATTAATTGAATGGTGAGCCGCAAACAAAAGAGACGCGTCCGCGTCTCACTTTGCATTGTTTTCTGCTGTTTCACTGCCGCCGCATTCTCTGGCTTTTCCGCAGCCTTCCCAGTTCGGGCAGTCCGGGCTGCACGGCGAATCTGCGATCTTACGAAGTTCCGCCGGTACAAAGGCGTTGATCTCCTCTTCGTCGTAACCGACCTGGAAGTTCTTTTCACTCAGAATGATCGGCCGCTTCAGGATGCTGGGATTCTTCTTGATGAATTCCACAAGCTCATTCGTCGTCATGGAATCAATATCAATATTGCTTTCCTGGATGATTTTCGAACGTTTGGAGACGATGTCATCGCTGCCGTTCTCGCTGCGCATCAGCAGATGCTTGATCTCATTGTCGTTGAGCAGTGTCTTGAAGATGTTCTTCTCAATATATGGCAGATCTCTGTCTTTGAGCCACTGCTTGACCTTGCGGCAGCTGGCGCATCCGGGGGAAGTATAAATAACGATCATAAGCTCACCTCTTATATGTAAGTATTATAGCATCCAGGTCAACCGTTTCGAACTCCAGATTCATTGAACTGTATGGCTTTTTGTGATTTAATGAGAATGCGTTGAAAAGGTGATTTCAGCGATCTGCCTCCTTTCAGAAAGACAGCGGCCGATGTGAGCTGTCAGCGGCAGCCCGCGAACTGGGACCTTGGAGCATCAGACATCCTGGAATGTCTGCGGAGGCAGCCGATATCCCCCAAAGTGATCTGCTTGAAGCAGATAAGACGGGTGGCACCGCGCAGAGTCCTGCGTCCCTTCATTGGAAGAGACGTTTTTTATTGGAGGAGGCACACTATGAAACGCATGTTAAGCGGCATCAAACCCACCGGGCAGCTGCATCTGGGCAACTACATCGGAGCTCTGAGCAAATTTGTGGAATACCAGCAGGAATATGAGGTCATCGCCTTCATCGCCAACCTGCACTGCATCACCTGCCCGCAGGATCCCAAAACGCTGCAGAAGAATCTGTATGACTGCGTCGCCCTGTATCTAGCCTGCGGTCTGGATCCGAAAAAAACGACCATCTTTCTGCAGACGGACGTCAAGGAGCATGCCCAGCTGGGCTATATTCTCTGCTGCAATACCTATCTCGGGGAACTGAACCGCATGACGCAGTTCAAGGACAAGCAGGCTCACGGCGAGAAAAACCTGTCCGGCGGCCTCTATACTTACCCTGCCCTGATGGCGGCGGACATTCTGCTGTACGATCCGGACTACGTTCCGGTCGGTGAAGACCAGAAACAGCATGTGGAACTGGCCCGCGACATCGCCATCCGCATGAACAACCGCTACGGCAATCTCTTCAAGGTGCCGGAACCGCTGGTGCCGAAGGTCGGCGCCCGCATCATGTCGCTTTCCGATCCGCATAAGAAGATGTCCAAGTCTGATCTGACCAACAAAGGCTGTATTTATCTGCTGGATGACCTGAAGAGCGCCCGCAAGAAAGTCATGAGCGCGGTTACGGATGACTGCGCACGGGTGCATTTTGATCCCGTCAATCAGCCCGGCGTCTCCAACCTCATGCAGATTCTCTCCAGTCTGACGAACGACCGTCCGATGGCGGATATTGAAGCGGAGTTCGCCGGCAAAGGCTATGGCGATTTCAAGAAGAGCGTAGCCGATGCGGTCTGCACCACGCTGGAACAGATTCAGAAGCGCTATGCGGAAGTGACTGCCGGCGGCATGATTGAAAAGACCCTTGCGGAAGGCCGCGGCCGGGCGGAAAAGATGGCTGCCGTCAAGCTGGACCAGGTTCAGCGCGCCATCGGCATGGAAATCATCGGATAATCAAAAATCATCTTTGCGAAATCTGCCTGGAAATCCGCAAAGATGATTTTTCTATACGCCCAGAATCTGCGTGGCAATGGTGAAGTAGATGATCAGCGATAGCGCATCGATGATGGTTGTCAGCACCGGACTGGCGACGACTGCCGGATCAACACCGATCTTTGCAAGCCCGATGGTCAGGGTGCTGCCCACCAGCTTGGAGAAGAAAACCGTGCAGATCAGCGTCAGGCATACGACAGCCGCCACGGCAATGGTCGTATGGTCAAACCAGATGCACTTGAAAAAGTTGGTGGCCGCCAGAGTCACGCCGCAGAGCAGGCCGACGCCCATCTCTTTCCAGATCACGCGCATATAGTCCTTGCGGCCGATCTCATTCAGCGAGATTCCGCGCACGACTTCCGTCGTGGACTGGCTGCCGGCATTGCCGCCGGTATCCATCAGCATGGGTATATAGGCCGTCAGGATCACGACTTTGCTCAGGGCATTCTCATAGCTGGTGATGATGCTGCCGGTAAAGGTTGCGGAGATCATCAGGAGCAGCAGCCACGGAATGCGCTTTTTCCAGGTTTCAAAGATGTTGGTCTTGAGATAAGGCTTGTCGGTCGGAATGATGGCCGCCATCTTTTCGATGTCTTCCGTCGTCTCCTTCTGGATGATGTCAATGACATCATCGACAGTGATAATGCCGACCATGCGGTTTTCTGCATCCACAACCGGCATCGCATTGAAGTCATACTTCTGAAACATCTGCGCGACCAGTTCTTCATCGTCGTGGGTCCGGCAGGAGATCACGCTGCCGTGCATGATTGCGCCGATTCTGTCGTCGGCCTTTTTCAGCAGCAGCGTTCGCAGCGCTACAGCGCCGATCAGCTTCCGCTTGGCATCCAGAACGTAGCAGGTATTGATCGTCTCCGAATCGACGCCCAGTTTGCGGACGCGCTGAATGGCCTCTTCCACGCTCATGTCTTCCTTCAGGTCTATGAATTCGACCGTCATGACGCTGCCGGCGGAATCGTCCGGGTACTGCAGCAGATGGTTGATGTCTTTGCGGGTATCAGGCCGGGCGTTCTCCAGAATCTTCTTGACGACATTCGCCGGCATCTCTTCGAGCAGGTCGACGGCGTCATCTGACTGCAGGTTGTCGATGATGATGCCGGCTTCCTTTTCTGAAAGCTTGGTGATGATGTACTGCTGGCTGTCCGGCTCCAGCATCGCAAAAACATCGGAAGCCATATCCTTGGGAAAGATGCGGAACAGCTTCAGCATGTTCTCATCTTCCATGTCTTCCATGATGGCGGCGATATCCGCTTCGTTCATCGCTTCCGCTTTGCTGCGCAGCGCGGAATACTGCTTCTGATTCATGAGGTCCTCAATTTCCGCGAGGACGTTTCTCTCTTCGTTCACTGCCATGGCAGTCCTCCTCAGATAAAAGTGTTCTGTATGCGGTTGCTGCCTCCGGTAACGGAGGAATGTCGGTGCTGCCCAACAAATCCTTCATACTAGAACACCCCCTTTCCGAGCACCCTGCCTGAATGCTGCAGATGCTGTCTGCCTCTTTCTATTCCAGAGGCTTTTGATAGTAATTGCCGACGATGCGCTCCACCGCGTTCAGCGTGATGAAGACATGCGGATCCACTGCCTTGATGGTATCCAGAACATCTTTCAGCTGATACGTATTGATGGTGATCAGAAGCAGCCAGTGTTTCTGATCCGTGTATCCGCCTTCCACCGGCACCTTCGTGATGCCGTGCCGGCAGGTATGAAATACCGCATCGCAGATTTCATCAGGCTTATTGGTGACGACATCCAGCCTGGTCAGCTTGTAGCGCTGATGCAGCAGACTGACCGCCTGCGTAGAAACATACTGGTAGATGATGGAATACAGCGCCTGGCTCCATCCGAACAGCAGGCCGGCGAAGAACAGGATGACCGCGTTGCCGGCCAGAATGTAATTCCAGGTCGGCTTGTTGTATTTCATGGAATAATAAATGGCTATGAAATCCGTGCCGCCCGAACTGGCATTGTTGCGCAGGGCGATGCCGATGGCGGTGCCACCGAGAAGGCCGCCGAATACGCTGATCAGCAGCGGATCTTCGGTAATGGAAATCTTGGGGAACATGCCGGTGAACACGGAGGTCATTGTGAACCAGAGGGCGGAATACAGGGCGAATTTATGGCCGATGCGCCGCCAAACAAAGAACAGCAGAGTGATGTTCAGTGCGAAGTAAATGACGCCGAATTCCAGTGAAATCCCGGCATAGCGGGAAAGCACCATGACAATCAGCCTGGAGAGACCGGAAAAGCCGCCAGGGAACAGGTTGCCGGCCGCTACGAACGTGTTCATGCCGATGGAGTAAAGCGCACTGGACAGAATAATGAAAATGATCGCCGGAATATCGCGCTTACTGAAGGTTTTCTTTGTCATGCTCCTCAATTTCCTTTTGCGTACTGCTGCGGTCCAGCTTCACCGCTTCGATTTCATGGAAGCGGTTGATGATCTTGTTGGTGGTGACGCCGACGTCGCGAACATCTTTATAGGTTCTGTCGAAATCCTTGGCGACCGCATCGAAGCGCGCGCTGAAGCGTTCAAATTCCTTGGACAGCTTGATGTACTCCTGCTGGATCTCCACAACCTTCTCATTGCGTTCCTGGCCGAGATAAATGGCGCGGATGGCAGTCAGATACGCCATCAGCGTGGTCGGAGAAACGATAAAGACATTCATCTGGTAGGAATACTGTACAATCTCGTCAAAATGACCGTAGATCTCCGCAAAGACCGCTTCCGCCGGCACGAACATGTAGGCGACTTCCGCGGTTTCTCCGGGAATAATGTACTTTTCGGCAATGTCCGCAATATGCTTCTTGACGTCACGCCGGAATCCGGCCCGGATGCTTTCCTTGTCCGCGGCGCTGAGCTTTTCATCAAACAGGCGGTTGTAATTCTCAAGCGGGAATTTGGAATCAATGACAATCTTGCCGAGCGGCTGGGGCGCGAACAGAACACAGTCTGCTATCGTTCCGTTCGACAGATGAACCTGAGTCTGATAGCGGGCATCATTGACACCGAAGACGGACTGCATCAGAGAATAGAGTTCAATCTCCCCGTAGGTTCCCCTGGTCTTCTTGTCGGTCAGCACATTCTGAAGGCCGGCGATGCTGGTGGACAGGTTCTTCAGGCTCTGCTGGGTTTCATCAATGCGCGCCATCTGCTCCTTGATGGAGGTGAACGACTGGTTGGTCTTCTCAAATCCTTTCAGAAGGCTGTCATTGACACTGGTCTCAATCCGGTTCAGGCGGCTGGTTGTGGATTCGTTCAGGCGGTTCAGGTCGCTGCGGATGGATTCGCTCATTCCGTTCTGGAAATTCATCATCTGCTGGGAGACCTGTGTACGGAACTCGTCCATCTCGTCATCCTTCGCCTTTTCACTTTCATTCAGCATCTTCCGGATGGCGATCTGCTGTTTCAGATTGGCATGGTTCATCATAAAAACAATGACGATCACTGCCGCCAAAAGGATAACTGCAAATAGGAGTATATAAAGTGTCTGCTGATCCATACTTATGCCTGTTTCATTATACCATTGCAGGCATCAGTCTCAAGGCCGGTTTTTCCGCACTGGTTCAGTTTCTGCAGGAAATCCGCACAGCGCAGGCGCTGGTTGCGGATGATCCGGTAGTTCACGTCCAGCAGCTGCCGGCTGCCGTCCGTGAACAGAATTTCCGTACGGTCCGCACCGACGGAGCGGATTTTCAGTATTTCGTTGTAGCAGACCCAGACGCATTCTCTGTTTTCCATTCCCAGCGTCGGAAAATAGAGAATCTGCGAACGTTCACTGATTAGCACAGCCGGTTTCTGGCAGACGTTTGCAAGTGACCGGAATGCCGTAATGCGGCCTTCCAGACTGGACCCGTTCTGCAGACAGAGCTGCTCCAGAAGAACAGTCGGCGGGACCATAAAAACGGCGGTCCGGCCGCCGTATAAAACACATTCTGACTGACTGTCGCCCTTACGGGCAATCAGAAGAAAGCGTTCCATGCTTCTAGTTTCCTTTGCCTCCGCAGTTTTCACCGGCGCAGCCTTCGCAGCTGTCGCAGCCGCCGCATCCTTCTTCCTGGGCGGCCATGGCTTCAATCGCTCTGGTGTCAATGGCGAATCCGTCCGCCTCGATCAGTGCGCCTTTCACGATCCCGCTGACAGCCACGCAGCTGCGGGCCGGATACGGGGTCTGGAAATATTCCTGATAAACCTGGTTCATCTTTTCAAAATCCCTGATGTCTGCAAGGAAAACCGTCACTTTGGCCAGATAGGAAAGATCCAGTCCGGCGGTCTGCAGAAGCGCATTCATGTTTTCAAGCAACTGGCGGGTCTGGGCTTCAATGCCTTCCGGTATCAGCTTCGTTTTCGGGTTGACAGGGATCTGACCAGAAAGGTAAAGAAAATCGCCGATTTTAACAGCCGGCGAATAGGCTCCGGCCGTTGAAGAATCAGGGTTCTGTATCACATCACACAGCATATATTTCTTGTATGATGGTTTATGTCCTGAGGGACATAATCTCATACTCTCCTTTCCGCCCTTATAATGAAATTGACCTGTGAAAGTATTTATATATTCTACAGCTTAGTTTCAGACTAAGACTGTTCCAAGGAGACTATACTCCACTGTCTGTTTCATTGTTGATAGGTTGGATGTTCCAATACGACGAGTATTGAGTTCTTATGTCACGCAAGGATACAGAGACAGATCATCTGTGGAGACCTCAGGTCTAGAAAGGTGGTCTGTTTTCATGACCGTTTACGTTGGTGTCGATATCGCCAAAGAACTTCATTACGCTGCCATCATGAATGATGATGGTGTCGTATCCAACCCGTTTTCTTTCGAGAATAATGACAAGGGCTTCCAGTCATTCCTCTCACATCTCGCTCCTTTCGAGAAGGAGTCTGTCCTGGTGGGCTATGAGTCCACTGCCCATTACCAGGAGAATCTGGCCTATTTTCTGAAGCGGGAGGGCTATCGAACTGCAGAACTGAACCCTCTGCAGACCTCTGCTCTCAGAAAGGCCAATATACGGAACACTAAGACTGATCGTGTTGACGCCAAACTGATCTGCCTCACACTGGCGCAGCACAATGCCGCTCTCAGTGGAAGAGATGTTTCTCGCTTGGACGATCTTTACAGCTTATGCAGGATGCGGATGGATCTTATTACCAAACGTACTCAATGTAAGATCCAGTTTGTTGCCATCATGGATCGTATCTTTCCCGAGCTCGCAACTTTCTTTAAAGGGAATCTGCACATCCATACCGTTTATCGTCTGATAGAGAAGTATCCTCTCCCTTCTCAGATAAAGAAAACCCGAATTGATGTGCTCACAAGTCTCTTCCAGAAAGCTTCCAAAGGCCACTATGGCAGAGACAAGGCCACTGCGCTGAAGAAACTTGCGTCTGTATCCGTTGGTATTCCTTCTGATACTTTCGCATTCCAGGCACAACAGCTGATCCATCAAATCGAGTTTTATTCAGATCAGATTGCCGCAGTGGATCAGAAAATCGATTCTGACCCGGTCGTTACCAGTTCGCTGCTGATGACGATCCCAGGGATAAGTTCCTATGCCTGTGCGTGCATTCTGTCTGTCATAAAGAATATTAACGATTTTCATGGACCTTGTAAAATACTTGCCTATGCCGGGCTGGATCCTGTTATCCGTCAGTCCGGAAAATTCAATGCCCGAAGCACACGGATGTCCAAGCGTGGAAACAGCCTGCTCCGCTACTCCCTAATCTGGACAGCCGGAAATGTTGTCCTGAACAACGCAACATTTGCGGCATATTACGCCAAGAAGATATCGGAAGGCAAGAGCCATTACCAGGCCCTTGGACATTGTGCCAAGAAGCTGGTGAAGTCGATCTTCCACGTTTTGAAATACAACGAAGCTTTTAATCTTGCCTGATCAGTAATTCAATATCACATCCTCTCCATGGAGTTCTTTTTGTCATGCCTTGGTCATCAATCATGTTTTTGATTGATTTCACCTTGACACTTCATGGTTGGTCTCCTTTATTCCGAATAGGGATCATCATCACTGTCGCTGTCATCCTCGTCTTCATAGTATTCGCTTTCCATCTGGCGCAGCTGCGCCTCATGATGCTTGGAGGAGACACGGAACAGATAGTAGAATCCCATGAAAGAAAAAAACAACATGACCAGAAATGACACATAATCGCCGATGCTTTCCAGCATTTTGGATTCCTTCTTTCGAGTTCATTATAACAATCCCAGGGGGAAAGTCTATTTTGATGCCTGACGGGTCAGCCAGTCCGCGCCTTTGAGTGTTTCGGTACGGCAGAGATCCGGATAGCCCTTCTGCTTCAGAACTTCATAGGCGCAGAGCGCCACGCAGTTGGAAAGATTCAGTGTACGGGCGGATGGCACCATCGGAATCCGGATGCAGCGGTCCAGATGCTCGCGCAGAATCTCCTTCGGAATACCGGTGCTCTCCTTTCCGAAAATCAGATAGATATCACTTATCTCCTGCCTGTAATCAAATTCATCCGGGGCGTGTGAACCATAACGGGTTGCATAGTAGAAGCTTCCCTTCTCCCCGGCAGTGAACTCGTTCCAGTTTTTCCAGATCTTCATTTCGATCTGTTCCCGGTAATCCATGCCGGCCCGGCGTAGATGCTTTTCATCCAGATAAAAGCCAAGCGGTTCGATCAGATGCAGTCGCATGTGGAAGGCAGCGCAGGTACGCATGATGTTGCCGGTGTTCTGCGGAATTTCCGGTTCATACAAAACAACATTCAGGCTCATTTTGACTGCTCCCGGATGCTTGCGGTCCGCAGCAGCAGCCAGATTACCAGAATTAGACCGCTGAACAGCAGTATGATGCGGATCACAAGATCCTGGAAGAACGTGGAAGGAACCATGTTGATCAGAATCTCCGTATTCGGATCCAGCAGAAACAGATCATTGTCAAAAAACAGATAATGGAAATTGAGCCAGAACTGATCAAAATCCAGCAGCGCCCAGACAATGATCGCTCCGACAAAAGCCAGACCGCTGCAGGCACCGATTTTCAAGCCCTGATAGGATGTTTTCCAGACGGAGGAACGGTTCTTCAAAAGACCGAATACCAGCAGCGCGGCGGATGCGGCCGCTGCGATATTGCGGACCGTCAACGCATGTTGATAAAGGTTCTTGACATCAACCATATGTGCTTTTTCCCTGCTGTCGAATACTTCCCGCTCACTGCCGTTGATTACAGCCGTCGTCACCAGATCGGTCCGCCGGTCCTGCAGGTAATCCAGCAGCACGGCCGTGGTTTTCTCTAGGTCTGCGCTGCTCATTCCGCATTGCGCCGCCGTATCACTCTTGGCGTATTCATAGGCGTAGAAGCTCCGGCGGAAACAGAAAAAGTCAATGCAGGTCACCAGAACCGCAAACACTGCCAGAGCCATGCCGAGGTTGACTGCCCACCTAGCTCTGGTGCGCATCAAGGTATGCCTCCATTTTCCGCATGGCCTTGCCGCGGTGCGATATTGCGTTTTTCTGCTCCGGCGTCATTTCCGCCATAGTCATCTTCAGCGGTTCATAGTAGATGATCGGATCAAAACCGAAGCCGCTTTTCCCGTAAGGCTGTTCGGCAATGACGGCTTCACAGGTGTCCTCAAACACAACCGTTTCGGCATTCGGCTTGGCCAGAGCGATAGCGCAGACATAACGGCAGGCACGGTCCTTTTTTCCCTGCATCCGTTCCAGTACGACCTGATTTTTATAATCGTAGGACGTGTCATGTCCGAGCCAGCGGGCGGAATAGATGCCCGGTTCCTTGTTCAGAGCGTCAATTTCCAGACCGGAGTCATCGGCAAGGCAGGGAATTTGGAGCTTGCGGCATGCTCCTTCCGCCTTGATTACGGCGTTTTCAGCAAAAGTCGTGCCGTTTTCTTCAATGTCAAAAGGCTTCTGCAGATCCAGAATGCTGGATACCTCATAGCCTCTTGGTTCGAGCAACTCGCGGAATTCGCGGACCTTGTTGGCATTGGCTGTCGCAATAAAGATCTTCTGTTTTTCCATTGGTCTCATTATATAAGAAAAAGCTGTCTTTCGACAGCTTAACATTGCATGGCTGGGATAGAAAGATTCGAACTTTCGCATGACGGATTCAGAGTCCGTCGCCTTACCGCTTGGCTATATCCCAATGTGCACTTATTATTATACTGATTCTCGGGGATAATTCAATTGTAAGATATCATTTTTCAGAGTAAAATTTATGTGCAAAAAAGGAGCATGAACATGACAGAAATACGTACCAGATTCGCGCCCAGTCCGACCGGCTATATGCATATCGGCAACCTGAGGACGGCGCTTTATGCCTATCTTGTGGCCAAAAAGGACCCGGACGGAGTATTTATCCTCCGCATTGAAGATACGGACCAGGGACGTCTTGTCGAAGGCGCTACGGATATTATCTATGAAACTCTGAAACAGTGCCATCTGGATCATGATGAAGGCCCGGATGTCGGCGGCCCGGTGGGTCCTTATGTCCAGTCCGACCGCATGAAATCCGGCATTTACATGGAATATGCGAAAAAACTGATTGCTCTTGGCGGCGCCCATTACTGCTTCTGCGATGAGGACAAGATCAATGCCCAGAGAGAACTGCAGGAAGCCCGCGGTGAATCCTTCAAATATGATGATCCCTGCAAGCTCTATACCAAGGAGCAGATTGAAGAGAAACTGGCCAGCGGCTGCAGCTATGTGATCCGGCAGAACATCCCGCTGACAGGAACCACCTCTTTTGAAGATGAGGTTTTCGGACATATCACCGTGGAGAATGCGACTCTGGATGAATCCATTCTGATCAAGAGCGACGGTTTTCCCACCTATAATTTCGCGAATGTCATCGATGACCATATGATGGGCATCACGGATGTCGTCCGCGGTATGGAGTATCTTTCTTCCACGCCGAAGTACAATCTGATCTACCAGGCCTTTAACTGGAACATCCCCCGCTATATCCACTGCCCGCCGGTCATGAAGGATGAGCACAACAAGCTTTCCAAGCGAAACGGCGATGCCTCCTTCCAGGATCTGGTCGCCAAAGGCTATCTGCCGGAGGCGATACTGAACTATATTGCCCTGCTGGGATGGTCACCGGATACCGAACAGGAAATCTACACTTTGGATGAATTGAAACAGGCCTTCAATGTGAAGCATATCGGCACTTCCGGCGCTATCTTTGATGTGGAAAAGCTGAAATGGGTCAACGGCGAATGGCTGCGCCGGATGCCGCTGGACCAGTATGCTGAGCTGGTGGCGCCTTACATCCGCAAAGCTGTCTCCGCCAAGTTCGACGAGCGCAAGATTGCGGCGATTCTGCAGCCGCGTGCCAATACTCTGATGGAGATTCCGGAAATGCTGGACTTCTTTGACCAGTTCCCGGCATACAGCAATGATCTATACGTCAACAAGAAAATGAAGACGACAAAAGAGATTGCCCTGCAGTCCCTGAAAGCCTCTCTTGAAGTACTGAAGAATCTGGAAGACTGGCAGGCACCGGTTCTGCATGACGCGCTGATGGCGCTGCCGCAGAAGATGCAGCTTAAGAACGGCCAGGTTCTGTTCCCTGTCCGCCTTGCTGTCAGCGGCAAGCAGTTTACGCCGGGCGGCGCGATTGAAATCGCGGAGATTCTCGGCAAAGAGGAAACTCTGAGACGTCTGGAAAGCTCCATACATCAGCTGGAGGAAGACCGGTAATGGATCTCCGGCCGGTTGCTGACCGTTCTGTTTTTGACGCCTTTGTGCAAAGCAGCCTCTACTGTCATTACATGAAAACCTCCATGTGGGGGGAATTCAGGAAACGCATGGACGGCCTGTCCTACGAACTGCTCGGCTTCTACAACGGCAATGATCTGGTCGGGACTGCCATGGTTCTCAAGGGCAGCTGGCTCGGCCATTCCTATCTTTATATTCCGAAAGGCCCCTGCATTGACTATGAAAACACGGACCTGCGCAAGCAGGCTTTTTCGCTTTTGAAGAACTATGCGGACTGCCGCCGTGTACAGTTTCTCCGCATCGATCCGAATGTGAACCGCGTACCGCATGATCTTCAGGGCAAAGTCTTGGATGGGTACAACCACGAAGACGTCACGGAAGATCTGAAGGCGCTCGATTATCTTCACAAGGGCTACGGATACAGATCGG
>Ga0183095_11006_pt1 | contig 37878 bp, 38 predicted proteins | sample BioMet4_FD_130346 | JGI IMG/M metagenome (GOLD analysis project Ga0183095, IMG submission 130346) | Microbial communities from bioreactor (seeded with sewage sludge) at LBNL, California, USA - Biofuel metagenome 4 (v2) (version 3) | ecosystem: Engineered > Bioreactor > Anaerobic > Unclassified ...
GCATTTCCGAGGAGTTCCTGGCGCACATCTTTGAACCGTTTGCACAGGAGGATCCGTCCAATGCCAGAGCCTCCGGCAGCGGCCTCGGTCTTTCCATCGTCAAGAGCATCGTGGACGCCATGGGCGGCAGCATTGATGTCAAGAGCCAGAAGGAGCAGGGCACCGTATTCACCATCCGCCTGCATCTGGAATCCTGTGCGGCGCCGGTCGAGAACAAGGCTTCCATACCGGTCAGCGCAGTTCTGAACGGGAAGCATGTACTGGTCTGTGAGGACAACGAGCTGAACATGGAGATCGTGGCCACCATACTGGAAAATGCCGGCATGCAGGTCACCAAAGTGGTGAACGGACAGGAAGGCCTGCAGCAGATGGCTGCCAGCCCGAAGCATTTCTATGACTGCATCCTGCTCGATCTGCGCATGCCCGTCATGGACGGCATCAGCGCCGCCCGCGCTATCCGGGCTCTGGACCGCAGCGATGCCAGGACGATTCCGATGTTCGCCGTCTCTGCCGATGCTTACAAGGAGAACATCCAGGAAGCCCTGGACGCCGGCATGAACGGCCATATCTCCAAGCCGGTCAATGCGGATGAACTTCTGCAGAAACTGACCGCAGCACTCACAACCCCAGCAAATAAGATAGAATAGATCTGACGGAAGAGCCTTCCGCCGGAAGCATGGATTTGAGGTGCATAATATATGATTCTCTGGGTTCTTCAGAAACGCTCCCGCCAGCTGCGCAGAAAGATTCCGCACGCACGGGAATGGGTGGATGCCACCTTTGACCGTGATGAGCAGGGGCATCTGATCGTTCCGGTCCGCCTGCCGGCGGAACCGATGGATCCGTATTCCTGCGGCCGCCAGACGGATCTGGCGCCGGCACTGTATGAATATCTGGACAGCCGGATCTATTACATCCCGGTCTCCGAGACATTGAACATCCGCATTTCCGGGCGGCCTTTCACTGCGGAAGAGCAGGAGCGCATCCGCAGCTGCATCCAGGAGCACTACCGGAAGATTTTCCGGGACAAGCAGCAGGATCTCGATATCAACCTGGCGACGATCTTCGGATTGCTGCTGACAGGGGTGCTGGTGCTGGCACTGGTTCTCTCCGGCACGGTAAAGGAAGCTCTTGCCAATGAAACACTGAGTATCATCGGTTCTTTCGCCATGTGGGAGGCCGTGGACATGTATCTTCTGGAGAGACGCTATCGCAGAGCAGAACTGTTCAACGCATGTCAGAGTGCCATGGCGGAGGTTACGTTTGAATTGAATTCCTGTACAACAGAAAAGTGAACGGTAAGTTAATAATAAAGAACACGGCAGACCCGTGTTCTTTTTCTATATTGCCGAGATGCAAGATTTGAAAGGATGAATTTTAATACTGAAAACTTATTCTTTCAAAAAAGTATCGTTGTTCAACTCATCAAAAGCCTGCTGGAGTTCTGACCGTGTATTCATGACAATCGGGCCGCCCCAGGATACCGGCTCATTGAGACGCTTGCCGCCTAACAGGAAGAAGCGGACGCCATTGCTGCCGGCTTGGACTCGCAGCTGGTCTCCTGTATTTAACAGTAATGCTTCATGAGCATAATGGTATGGAACTTCCGGCAGGATGTGTGCATCTCCTTCAACCAGATAGAGGAACAGATTGTCCTCAGGATCAGTATTGACTGTCCAAGTTTCATCCGGTTTGATTTCTACATCCAAAAATTTTGCTTTGACGTGTTCTCCTTCGTACGCACCATTCTTATCTTTATAGCTGCCGGAAATAATGCGGACAGTGGCATTGTCCTCGAGGATGACGGGGATATCATCATGAGAGATTGGACCGTATTTTGGTGCTGTCATCTTGTATTTTGCAGGAAGATTCAGCCATAACTGGACACCCAGCATACGCTTTGATGCTTTAGGCATTTCCTGGTGGATGATGCCGGAACCAGCGGTCATCCACTGGGCATCTCCATCTTTGATGGATCCGGTATTGCCGAGGCTGTCACCGTGCTCAATATCGCCGCTGATCAGATAGGTGATCGTTTCCATGCCGCGGTGGGGATGCCATGGGAAGCCTTTTGTATAATCCTGCGGATGGATGGAATCAAAAGCATCCAGCATCAGGAACGGATCATAGTCGTGGACATCTTCATTGCCGATTACACGGACAAGGGATACACCGGCGCCATCGGTGGTCCGGTATCCTGTGTTGACTTTTTTTACAGTTCTGTCTGTACTCATTGTCATTCTCCTCACTTACTTTATGTAAGCATCATACCGGGATGTGCTGATTCCCACAAGAAGAATGCTCAATGAGCCGACAATTTAGAGCTGTACAAAAGTATCAATCAGTTATTGATTCTGGGCAGCCCTGAATCTTTCCTTCATATATTCCTGGAGATTTTTATCTCTGCAGAAAACGAAACAGCCTCTTGTTCCTCTGGATAGTAATACCTTGTAAATGTTCTTAATGTATTTCGTTAATAATTCATGATTGTTCTTCAGTGATTTTTTACCGGCGGCGTCATAGTAATCCGCATAGGACGCATATACTTCATGTGTTTCCGGGTTGTATTTCAGATCATTTCCGATAATGATGCCCACATAATCAAATTCCAGCCCCTGAGAAGTATGAACGCAGCCGATCTGATCCTGTTTCCGGTTGTTTCTAGCCCAGTCGTATTGGTTCTTGCGGCTGTTCCAAGGCATTGAAAAGTGATACTCAGGGATGGAGACGTCACAGACTTCTGCATCCCCGTTGCCTTCCTTATCTGAAGTCCACGGCCATGCGAATCCCGCCAGCAAACGGGCGTTGCATGAATCCGTATTCAAACTGTGTATCTTTTCTACCAGTTCCTGAGGAGTATCATAAATGCCGAATTGGTAAGTTCCCTGATCCCAGCCGTCATAGTTGCCTGTATCTTCTATCTGCAGAGTATGGGTAATCCAATTGATAAAACCATCTTCTCCGGCACAGCGGAATTGAGCTTTCAAATCAACTTTGATCACTTTCGAATCATATTTTCCTGCTGCTTCAATGATTCTGGCGGTACTTCCTTCATCCGTCGGCCGGATTTGCTGATTGTCATCAACAAAGAAGACATTTACTTTGGATGCGCGGATAATGTCCTCTACCTGGCTGATGCCTTGGTACATATAGGCGCCTTTTTTCTTTAAACGGTGCGCTTCGTCACAGATTAAGACATCAAATTCATTTTTTACCGAATCCGTAAATGACGCAGAACCGGAGAACAGCATCTTTGCACGATCTTTGTTTTTCTTATCTGTTTTGCCGTTTCGGGTCGATAACATATCGATTATGGCTTGCTTGAAAGATGCATTCGGTGCGATGAAACGCACATTCTTATTCTCTTTCAGAATGGATACAAATGTCTGCATTGCTACAACAGACTTTCCTGTTCCGGGACCGCCGTCTACGATAATGGTTGTTTTCTGGCGCTGGGCATGATGCGCGCAGTCCATGATGTTGGCATAAGCAATTTTCTGCTCATCCAGTAAGATAAAAGATTCATTTCCTTCATAGAGACCGGCTACACAGTCAACCAGCTTTTTGCATGGCTTGATATGTCCATTCTCAATTTCATAGAGAATTTCCATTCCATTGCCTTTTCCAACATACTTTTGAAGGAAATGGGCAAGTTTCTGACTGTCTTTTTCAAGGAACATCGGTGTATCTTCAATCAATTTTGCATACTGTTCCGAGCGCAGGGGTTCAGGATTTCTTTCCTGGAAATTATGAAGGTATGAGCAGGAGTAAGCACGAATATTGTTTTTGTAGATTGCCTCATTCATATCAGACAGGAATCTTTTATAGGAATATGCCTGATAAGAAGGGTGATCTGCTTCTTCCTTTTTCGTCCGGCTGTGTACAGGCGCCATGACAAGATCTTCTTTGTCTGTCTTGTCAGCACTGCTCCACTGTTTCAGTTCAATGATCACAAAATTGGAGTTGTTATCTTCGTCGTGTCCGGTAATGATGAAATCAATTCTTCTGCCGGAAGCAGGCAGCTTATATTCGATGAATATTCCGCAGTCTTCAGGAACATTACCGTTGATCGCATCTTTCACACAACGCAAGGAATTACGCCAGGAATCTTCTTCCCCTGGATTCGGCCGATGCCCGACCGTCTTAATATAATTGGGCATGATTCTGTCAACAATGGAGCTGCCCATCACATCATCGTAGAATCCTTTTTCATTATTCTCGTAAATAATCATAAAGATCCCTCGGTTTTATTAGTGATACGAATCTATTTCTTATTGTAAATCGAACTATGGTGAAACAAAAAGCATTTTCATTTGATAAACTAGTAATGAATCCGCCAGAGACAACAGGAGGAACCAGCGATGATCGGAATACTGTGTGAAAAAGACAGCGCCATGAGAAACTTTTCTGCCGCTCTAGGCGGCAGAAAGGGCAGCTACCAGAACGAAGAGTATGTCATTGCTACCGCCAGAGGACATCTGTATGGATTCATCCAGGATCCGGACAAGCAGGTTGATCCGGAACTGGCATCCAAATACAAAAGCTGGAGTATCAAGAATCTGCCGTGGGATGAGAATGACATCCAGTGGAACTATGAAAAGAAACCGAAGACGGCAGATGTCCTGAAAGACATCAAGGATTCTCTGAAGGACTGTGATGAAATCTGCATTGCCACTGATGATGATCCTTCCGGAGAAGGCGAACTTCTGGCATGGGAGATCATCGGCCATCTGAAACTGAAAGTGCCTCGATATACCCGCATGTATTTTGAAGATGAAGCGCCTGCCAGTATCCAGAAGGCATTCAAAGACCGGAAACTGCTGGGTACGGATCTTGGTTGCATGCTGGAGGATCCGGATTACAAGAAGGCGCAGTTCCGCACCAAATGGGATTATCTGTCCATGCAGTGGACCCGGCTTGCCAAAGCATATTCCGTAGGCAATGAAATGCCGCGTCAGGGCCGGCTGAAGTCCGCCATGGTGGAGATTGTTGGTGACCAGGTGAAGCTTTGCAAAGAGTATGTCCGCAAGCCGTTCTACCAGAACCGCTTTCAGGATGAAAACAAGGTCGTCTATATCAGCAAGGATGAACCGTCTTTTGACAGTCCGAAAGAAGTGCCTGCTGCATATACAGACTCACCGGTAATCTGTGACAGCAAGACCGTCAAGTATTCGATTCCTCCCAAATATCTGGATCTGGCTTCCATGTCCGCAGCACTGGCGGCCAGAGGGTATTCTTCCAAAACCGTATTGAGCACTTATCAGTCGATGTATGAGAGCCAGGTTGTTTCTTATCCCCGTACCGACGACAAGGTGATCACGGTGGAACAGTTCTATGAGCTGCTGCCTCTGGCGGAAAAAATAGCACAGCTGGTCGGTGTTTCCCCGTCGATTCTGACCCATCGCAAGCCAAGACCGACGCATGTAAAGGCAGGCGGGACACATGGTGCCAACCGGCCGGGCCCGCATGTTCCGCATTCACTGGAAGAACTTGAGAAATACGGAAGAGCCGCCAAGGCTATCTATACTCTGCTGGCGAAGAACTATCTGGCTACCCTGGCGGAAGATTACAAGTATGAACTGCAGAAGGGGCATGTCCAGAACTATCCGCAGTTTGAAGGCAGTGCGGAAGTGCCGGTCTTTCCGGGATGGAAAGCCGTGTACAGCGATGTCATGGCGGATGAGAATGAAGATGAGAATACCCAAGGTTTAGGTACTCTGGCAAAGCCTTTCGTCTACGAAGGAGCCAACAAGAAGCCGCAGGAACCGACCATGAAGTGGCTGATGAAACAGCTGGAGAAGTACAATGTCGGCACCGGTGCCACCCGGACAAGCATCTACTCCGATATCTCTGACAGTCATTCCAAGAATCCGCTGCTGGCAGATACCAAAGGTAAGATCTCCATGACCAAATGCGGGATGATCAGCTATGCTCTGCTTCCGGGCACTCATATCAGTGATCTGAAGATGACGGAACAGGTGTATGCGCAAATGTCCGAAGTGGCTTCCGGAAAGAATGACGAAAGTGTTTATCTGCACCAGATCCAGCAGATGATCATTGATGACCGTGAGACCATGCAGAGCAATCAGCGGTCGCACCTGAAATGCACTGGTGATTTTCAGGGAAACACGATTTTGTTTAACAAGGTATGGGGAGACTACTGGTTTACGGACCAGGAATGCGCGGATCTGCTGGCCGGGAAGAACATTACCATCAATTACCCGGATCGGCATGGGAAGACCAAGGCAATCAACGGAAATCTTCAGAAACAGGAATACAAAGGCGTCACATTCTATGGTTTCAAGTCCAATGCTGTACTGAAGCCAGCAGCGGCTGCATCGGATGCATTCCCAGCGGCCTGGTGCGGTCATGCATTTACACCGGCGGAAATTGTTTCTTTGAAAGATGGAAAACCGCTAGAAGCAGAGGATTTTGTATCCGCGAAGAAAGCACACAAAAAGTTTGGCGCAGTCGTCAAGTATAACGCCAGATTCAACAAGATATCTGTAGTCAAATTTTTGCCGCGGTCATGAATTCATATCGATAAGTGACTGCAGAAAACAGACAACAAGATATGGCCGATGCTGTGATCAGCGGATTGCAGCGTGTCATATCTTTTTCTGTTTGGCATACATAAATAAACTGCTGGCGTCATTTTTGTACAGCTTATCTGACAAAATAATCCTTGTAACAAGAAGGTTACAGTAATCATTTGCACCTTTAGCTCAACTGGTCAGAGCATCCGGCCCATAACCGAACGGTTGGAGGTTCAAGTCCTCTGGGGTGCACCAGATTGTATTTCACTGCTGAATCTCAATGAAGGAAAGGAAGCCGGGGATTTTGAGCTGGTTTATCAGATATCTATGTTCATAATCGTGAAACTCATCCGAATCGACTATGCCAAGAAACACAAACTCATGTACTGTCCTGAATGCGGAAGCACATCCATTGATAGAGGGCCAAAAGGTTTCGATTACAGAGCGGCTGAGATTGGCGCAGTGGCGGTCGGACCTGTATATGGAATCTTCGCTGGAAAACGAGGCTCAAATAAGATTGTCTATACATGCCGTGAATGCGGCTATCAATGGCAGATCAAGCCAAGAAGATTTGGTTTCTAAATGAATCTATGAGCAGATAAAGCGTTTAAAGACGAAGGGGGAAAATCATATAACATTGCATTTTCATCTCTGCGCAAAGGAGGGATAGCTTATACACGTTGTCCTTGCAACAATCGCCAGTTCTAGACTGCATTTAAAAAGTACTAATTGGAATCCTGTTTCAATCATTATCTGAATCATGGTGGAAAACACCGATTGGAAACAGATATATACCGTTCAAGAATCTGATTATGAATATCTTTAAACCATATGCCATTGGTTTAGGTTAAAAGCCAATGGCATATTTCTATTTCCTGTATGAACATAAAAGGTGATATATGGGTCCGTCTTTGAATACTGTTCATACATTCATAATAAACCTTCTGAAGAAAACAGAGAACTTTTGCCAATAATTATTGGGTAAAACAGTCAATATTTGAGAATCTTTCTCAAATTGTATTGCTATAATAATGAATATACAGTAATTAAATTCGAAATTGTAATGTTTTATTACAACTGATTGTTCGATTACAGCCCGAAAAGGAAATACAGCAAAGCAGCAGAAAAAGCAGCTGTTCCTCACAGCCCAAAACTGGAGCCGGGAATATGAAGCAGATATTAATAGTAAAAAACAGGAAGGATCAAAGAAAAAAACATACACACAGACAGAGCAGTCTGCGAATTGTGCTGCTATTTGTCTTGGCCTGTGTGGTTTCATTTGCTTTCAGCATGCCTGTCTATGCAGATAACTCGGAAGATGAAAAACATGTTCTCTTTATCAATTCCTACGGATATGATTTTGAAACTGTACCGATTGTGGAAAAGGAAATATCACAAAGGCTCAGCGGTGTGGCTTCCGTTCAGTATCTTTTCATGAATGAGAAGTACATCAGCGATGAAGAGGCAAGCGCGCAGCTTTCAGCAGAATTGGATGTCATGACGTCAGAGTTCAAGTATGACGCTGTTATTCTTGGCGATGATGCTGCTTTTGACTTTGCCATCCGGAACCGGGATAAGTATTTCAAGGATATCCCGCTGATTTATGAGGACATCAACAGTGTTGAAAAGGCGAACAAGTATAAAGATGATCCGCTGATTTCCGGCGTTGTCGAAGCATTCCCGATGAAGGGGACCATTGAACTCGCCCGTTCCATCCAAAAAGAAGCCACGCATGTCATTGTGATTACAGATAATTCAGTATCTGGTTCCGGTTCAGCGCAGCAGGCCATGGCAGAACAGGCTGATTTCCCGGATCTGACGTTTGAGCTCTTTGATACCTCCTCGATGACAGCGGATGAAATTCAAAGCAACATTGCTTCTTACGGAAATGATACCATCCTGCTGTATACAGTGTTCAATGTGGATGGCAGCGGGATGCGGTACACGCTTGCCCAAGGTGTCAAACTGATTACGGATGCAGCCAAGATTCCAGTATTCAAAGCGGACGAGGCGGGACTTGGGGATGGGCTGGTTGGCGGCTATATGCTGTCTTATCAAAGTATTGGCCAGGAAACAGCTTCTCTGGTCCTTTCCGTGCTCAACGGCAATGAACCACAGAACGGAACATATGCAATGGGTTCCTGCTTTTACAAATTTGATCAGAAAGTGCTGGATAAATATCATATATCCTCATCGGTTCTGCCAAAAGATTCTGTGTTTATCAACGCAAGTCCGAGTTTTTTTGAGAAAAATGAGGTGCCGATTATCGCCGCAGTCTGCGGTGCTGCAGTTGTGTTTGCGCTGGTCCTGCTGATCAGCGAATCGAGAAAGCGGAAGCTGCGCCGCGAACTGGAGATTGAAGCGAGGTCGAACCGGGCCAAGACGGAATTCATCTCCAAAATGAGTCACGACATCCGCACACCGCTGAATGCGATCATCGGCATGGACCGGCTGGCTCTGGACGGGGCGGAAGATTCTGCCAAGGTACGGGAATATCTCGGCAAGGCTGTTTCTTCCGGAGAGCTTCTTTCCTCCCTCGTCAATGACATTTTGGATGTTTCGAAAATTGAAAGCGGCAAGCTGAAGCTGAACTCATCTCCGTATCCTCTCAGAAACTTCTTTGACAGCATCCGGAGCGTTTTCGGCAGTCTCTGCGCGGACAAAAAGATTGATCTGAAAATCATCGAGAACGCAGACGCAATGACAGTGATGACAGATCATGTCCGTCTGAACCAGCTGTTCTATAATCTTCTGACTAATGCCGTGAAGTTCACGGATCCGGGCGGAACGATTGAGTTCAGACTGGAAAGCACTCGTGAAGAGGATGTTCTGCATTGCGTATTCACCGTCTCAGATACCGGCTGCGGCATGTCTGCGGAATTTCAGAAGCATATGTTTGATCAGTTCTCACAGGAAGGCAAAAAGGATGTTCAGGGCAGCGGCCTCGGACTTTCCATCACCAAGAGCATCACGGATCTCATGGGCGGCAAGATACTGGTCGACAGCGTGCCTGGAAAAGGGACCACGTTCGCCGTATCTCTGGACTTCCCTGTTGTTGAAGAGAATAAAGAAAGCACAGAAACACAGGAATCCCCTCTGGACGAATCTTTGCTTCAGGGAAAGCGGATACTGTTGGCTGAAGACAATGAGATCAACGCCCAGATCACAGAACTGATGCTTCAGAATGCCGGCGTATCAACAGATGTGGCCAAAGATGGAGACATTGTCATCAAGATGTTTGCGGAAGCTCCGCAAGGGACTTATTCACTGATTCTGATGGATAACCGGATGCCGCATAAAACAGGCATGGAAGCAGCCAAGGCAATACGGCAGCTGAATGTACCGGGCGCAGCAGCAATACCGATCATTGCGCTGACAGCAGATGCCTTTGAGGACGATTATCAGAAGTTCATAGACAGCGGCATGAATGACTGCCTGACCAAACCGATCAATCAGGAAAAGCTGATCGCCATGCTGGTGAAATACTGCAAATAATTATTGCTGAAAATGAATATTCCTCTCCTGCTATTATTGCGTTATAAAAACCGTGCCGATAACAAAGAAAAGCAAAATATCATGTACACTACTGTGTGCTAAAAATTGTATAGGAAGTAGTAGATAATGTATTTGATTGCAATAGGATGGAGAATCGTAAACGCGCACAATCAGAGTTACAGAGTAAGGAAGTGTTTAAACAATACCATATCAAAACTCACGAGAAAACCACAGCCGATAATCCTATTCCGATGATGCTAGATGAATATCTGAGGTAATACATATGGATAATATATTATTCTTTGATGTCGAAACACCTGATAAACACCATACACGTATTTGCCAGATAGGAATAATATGTGATGATTTGAATGGGAACACAATATTTTGTAAATCATTTCTTATTAATCCAGAAATTGCTTTTGATGAAATGAACATGCAGGTACATGGCATTACACCAAAAGATGTAAAAGATGCGCCAACATTTCCGGATGTTTGGAAGGAGATTGGGCCATATTTTAAATCTTCTCTGCTGATTGCGCATAATACGCCATTTGATCTCGCGGTTCTAGATAAAACGTTGCTATATTATAAAATACCGTTTGATGTAGCAAATTTCCTGGATACCAAAGAAAAAGCAAGTGAACTTCATGACATTGAAGATTGTAAACTGGACACACTATGTTCATATTTTGGAGTAGAACTTTTACATCATCATGATGCATTAGCAGATACGCGAGCTTGCAGAGAAATCTATAAGGGACTAAAGGATAAAGTGGGCTGGCGGGAAAGCGACGTTAAAGTAAAGTGGTTTGGTCAATGCCATTTAAAGATGGATAGTAACAGCATTACGACATCAATGAAAGTTCTTGAAGGCATTAGGTAACAAGATATTTAAAGTCAGAAATAATTATTTATGCCGGAAAATTGTACAGGCAACAGTAGATAATGTAACTGAAAAGATATAGTGCGGAGGACAATAGCATGCGAACAATCCGAGTTACCGGCAAAGGCAGTGTCAAAACAGCACCAGATCAATACAGGATTTCATACCGAATCTCCAGCAGAGCTAAAGATGCTGAGGATTCTAGCAATTTGGCAGCAAAAAACTATAATCTCATACTGACTGAACTGATTCGCCTTGGATTTGAGCAGAAAGATGTTAAAACAACACAATATCAGATAACGACCTACGAGGAAAAGGAGTATATGAAAGCTCATGACCGTTATGTGGTTAGGGAGTCCGGTTATGAATGCAACTGGAATGGATATTTTGAATGGGATATGATTAAACTTAAGCTGGGTGAGGTTATTCGTGCAATTACAGCCAGTAAAGCAGACTGCCAGTTCAAAATCTTCTATAAAATCAAAGATCCCACAGCTGTTGGCAAGGAACTTTTAGAAAAATGTGTAGCTGACAGTCAGATGAAGGCAAAGATACTGGCTGTAGCAGCCGGATGCCAGCTGGGGAGTATTCAATCAATTGATTATAGTTATGGTGAAATCTTGATTCATGATACTGAAGATTGTGATATGGATTGCAGGAGTATGGCAATGCCAATGTCAGACGTTGAAATGAATCCGGAAGACATTGAAAATTCAGACACAGTTTCTATCGAATGGGAACTGGAATAAGGTGGGTGGATTATGAAGGCATTAACAATTTGACCACATTGGCTTGGATTGATCGCATCTGGTAAGAAAACCATCGAAGTTAGATCCTGGCAAACAGCTTATCGAGGAGATATTCTCTTAACTGCTTCAAATGTTAATGAGGATGGTTGTATCCCTGGCCATGCAATTCTAATTGCCTGTCTGGATGATATTACTGTATTGAAAAGGAAAGATTTAAAAAAGGCATGTATGGATTCTTTGCCGAAAGAAAAGAACTATGCATGGCATTTATCTAATATTCGTTTGGTCAAACCAGTACCCGTAAAAGGGAAACTACATTTATGGGAATGCAATACTAGAGTAAAAGTGATCGGCGGATCAGAAAAGTAGTTACCATTTAGAAGGAAAAATGGCTATGAAAAATGAAACTTTAAAGCCAATCCAGAATAATAACCAACCTTCAGAGGATAGCATGTCAACGATCCCTATGCCTTCACGGGAATGGAATATGTACATGCGGGAAGTGATGAAGAAGACCGCAGAGAAAACGGAAGTTTTGGAAGCGAGTGGACTGACGGGAGAAGACCTGCAAGACGCAGTGGATATGGAACAGATGGATATAATGCAGAGAGTAAGCCAGTATTACGATCTGAAACCGAAAAACAACAACCAGAAGTAATAAGATCAGAAACAGCTCCTAATCAAGAAGAAATACCGCTTGATGGGCTCCAAGCTCCAGAAGAAAATATTGATCTCAACAATGACGAGGAAGGGCAGCCTTCAGCTCATTGAAATGATTCATGTGATTTGATATATTGAAATCAGCAGAGAGGATAGTACGTGGTCTGGATTGGACTGGCTTGAGGCTATCGACTATCTGCTTTTCAAATTTATGAAGCAAAGGAAAACATCTCATCGTTAGAATTCCTAACATATTCTTATGAAAAAGTATTGTATTATTGTTAATGGATGAATAGACATTTCAATAAAGGCTTTACGTTAATAGAACTGATTATCGTAATTGCAATTCTGGCAATTTTTTCTTCATTGATTGTTCCACAGATAATTGGATATGTTTCTGTTTCATCTGAAACCGTCTGCCGAAGTAACCGGCAGACTCTGATCCGTGAAATATTAGCAAATCATACGGAAAATCCATCAATAACACTTAGCGATAGTATTGATGAAGTCATGGCAAGCCACGGTGCCGTAAAGACTGGAGCACTCACATATTCTAAAATCTGTCCGAAAAGCGATGCGGCGATCTATACTGTCATTCTGACGAGTGACGGATCACAGATCTCGGCAATCAAATGCTCTGAACACTTGGAAGCAAACACGGTGATGTATATCACTCCTATCGAGGCAACATTGAAGACAGCAGATTCAAAAACGGTGTCTGGAAAGTACAATAGCAACCAGAATTTGGATGCGGCCTTTTTAAAGGAAAATAACGGCATTCGACCGACTCTTTCGAAGACGGATGCAGTTTATACCGAACTGTTTGGTACGGATTATTCTAGTACCTGGCGTTATCTTCCTTCTCAGTTGGAATGGCATGCCAAATATGCGACAATCAACGGCAAACAGCAGGCAATACTTTATGCGCAGGCAGCAAATGATCTCAACCAATGGGCGGCTTATGCAATATACTGCAATGGAACTTATTATGTATCTTTGGGGCGTCATCCTTATAAAAATCAGCGGACATCTTCTTCGACATTGAATTTTCAAGGTTTATCAGATAATACATGGGGCGAAATATCTGTTACTGATTAATTAACGATATAACTTCTGAGGATCTGTTATTAATTAGAGAGGATAGTACGTGGTCTGGATTGGACTGGCTTGAGGCTATCTGTTTTCTGCTTTTTACATTAAATTACTCAACATTTTACTAATTTTATCATTTCCAATTTATCAAATAAGAAACAATATAATCATCTCGAAGTTGACTGAAAATTCACATGTGAATGATAACGCTAACATGTACAAATGTTCAGCAAACATGTTTCATAAACAAAATATAATGAAGTCGAAATAGGAATAATATAATGAAAAAACGTAAAGCCGACAATACATGTATGGATGAAGCAATGCTTTATCGAATTGCCAAAGATTACTATGTGTTTGGCATGAAAGAAGAAACTATTGCATGCCGAGAGAATATTTCGAGGCCGCATGTTTCAAGGCTTTTGTCTATAGCAAAAAAACACGGAATGGTACGTGTAGATGTTGTCATGCCAAATCATGAAGAGATAGACAGAATTGAGCCCGAACTTCGTCAGATATCACATTTGAAATATCTGAAAGTTGTCTATGTGCCAGAAGAGTTTAAATCAGACCAGAGGAAAACTTCGCTAGACATTGCTTCAGAAGCATCAGAGATCATTTCTGAATACTTAGTAGGTTGTCGAAACACGGGTATCGGTTGGGGTTTTACAATGTATGAAACCGCCAAACAATTGTCATATGCTGATTCAAAATGGGGTGGCTCTTTTACACCGTTGATTGGTGTTTCTAGTGAGAGCTCTCCATATTTACAAGTCAATACAATTACAGATCATTTTTCAGAAAAATCTTTCGGTACTGCAAATTATACGAATATACCAATTGCATTGGATAATCAGCAGCAAATGAGCAAAATGGAGAAAAGCAAATTAAAAGAAATTGAAACAAGGTGGAGCAAACTTGACTCAGCAATAGTTGGACTAGGTACTCCTTACAAGAAAGATGCTACGTTCATGATTAGTGAAGCGGGAAGTATGTATAAAGAAGTATTATCAAAAGATCATGCTGTAGGAGATATTTTAGCTACATTTTTTCGCGAAAATGGTGAAATTATTCATATGCCACCTGCATATAAGATCGTAGCGATTGATCTAAATAAATTGATGATGATTCCCAAGGTATTATGTTTAGCTGGTGGAAATGAGAAAGTCATGGGCATATATACCGCAATAAGGATGAATTACATAAATGGTTTAGTAACAGACTCCAACACAGCGCAAAAATTATTAGAGCTGTTTAACAAAAATTCAACACAAAAAGAAAGGGGGGTTAAATAATGCGCAACATTGTGCTGGCTAGAATTGATGATCGTTTGATTCATGGGCAAATTATGACAGCCTGGTTAAAGACAACAGTTGCAAATCAAATTGTTATTGCAGATGATTCAACGTATAAAAATGCATTCACCAGCCGACTTTTAAAAGCAATCGTGCCTGCAGAAATCAAAGTTGTCATTCAGGATGTAAAGGGTGCAGGAGAGTATCTTTCTGAAAATAGTATAGATTCTACAGAAAAAATCATTCTGCTAACTAAATCACCCGAAGCTATGGAATTATTGATTAATGCAGGAATCAAATTACCTACTATTGTGTTAGGAAATATGGGATACAAACAAGGGCGAAAAAGCTTCAGCCGCAATGTATCTGTCAGTCCTGATGAAATGGCAACGATTCAGAGAATTCTTGAATCCGGCACGGAAATGTATTATCAGATGATTCCTGCTGACGAGAGAGTTAATGTTAAAAAAATATTAAATAAATAGTAAAGGGGAGATGAATCATTATGACATTTCTACAAGCATTATTAATTGCAATTACTTATTACCTTGCAAATAGTCCATGGCCCTTTGGGGGATTAGGTAATTATGCAACACTTTATCGTCCTATGGTATCTGGTTTGGTTGTTGGATGTATCATGGGAAATCCTGTTTTGGGAACTCAAATTGGTGCAACTATTAATCTGATTTATATTGGATTTATCAGCGCTGGTGGATCTATGCCTGCTGATATGTCCTTGGCAGGAACACTTGGTACAGCACTAGCAATTTCTGCAAATATTGATACAGATGCAGCATTGGCATTGGCAGTTCCTCTGGGACTTCTAGGATCGCTGGTCTGGGTTGCTCATTTGACTCTTTGTAGTTTTCTAGTTCGAATTGCTGATCGTTATGCAGAAGAAGGGAAAACAGATCAAACGTGGAAAGTTGCAGTTCTGTATCCACAGTTGATCCTCTTTGCACTTACAGCGATTCCTTGCTTCTTTGCTGCATACTATGGTTCTGGAATTGTGGCTAGTGTTTTAAATAGCCTTAGCGGAACATTTATGACAATTCTTTCGACTATCGGTGGCATGCTTCCTGCGGTAGGAATTGGCATGATGCTAATGTCAATATTTAAGGGGAAAGCAAAGATATACTTTTTCCTCGGATTCTTTATTGCTGCATATTTTGGACTCGGAACATTGCCGGTTTCTTTGATTTTCCTTTGCGTTGCATTATTAGTCACAGATTTTAAACCAGAAGACCTGAATGTTTCTAAAGCAGAAGATACAAACAATACTTCAGCCAAACGCTTAAGCAAGGCGACACTGAATAAAGCATGGTGGAGATGGATGTATTATTTTCAGGCATGCTATAACTATGAACGCATGCAAGGCATAGGATTCTTGCATTCAATGAGTCCGGTCATTGCTGAATTGTATCAAGATAAACCAGATGAGAAGATTAAAGCAATGAAACGTCATACTGAATTCTTCAATACTGAAAATGCAACAGGATCGGCAGTAATAGGCTTGGTTGCCGCAATGGAAGAGCAGCGTGCGAATGGAGCTGACTTGGATGACGAATCATTTACAAACATCAAAGCGGGATTGATGGGGCCTCTTGCTGGTGTAGGCGATACTCTTTGGCAGACAGTCATGATTCCAATGATGATCCTTATGTTTATTGGAATGGCTAAAGAAGGTAATGTAATTGCTCCAATTCTATACTGTGTTCTTTTCTATGTTGTATATAACGCTTTTGGCTATTGGCTTCTTAAGCTCGGCTATAATAAGGGCAGTGAAGCAATTTTAAATCTGATGGAGAGTGGAGTAATTAACAAAGTAATCACTGCCGCTGGAATCCTCGGTTGTGCAGTGTTAGGTGGTCTGGTTTCCAAGTATGTTTCTCTTTCTACAACAATCACATTACAAGAGTCTGCAGATGCAACCATGTCGTTGCAGAAAGATTTCTTTGATGCAATATGCCCAGGCCTTTTACCGCTTCTTCTAACATTAGGCTGTTATAAGATGCTGATGAAGGGAATGAAGTCCTATACGGTTATGCTGATAATTATTGCTATTGCGGTTGTTGGAGTCTTAGTACATATTTTCTAGAAAGAAGAGAAAAAATGAATGAAATGAAAGCCGTATTAATTACAAAACCAAATACTGCTGAAGTTGTAGAGATTGAGCGCCGTTCCCCCAAAAGAAATGAGATTGAAGTAAAAATTGATATTTGTGGTATTTGCACATGGGACCAAAGGGTATTTGTCGGAGAGAAAAAGGTACCGTTACCACTATTGGGAGGTCATGAAGTTATTGGCCAGATTGCTTCTTTGGGAGAAGATGTTGATCCTAAAGAATATCCAATAGGTAAGCGAGTGGCCGTACGAGTAGTTAAATCGTGTCATAGCTGTTATTATTGTCGGCATGATTTATCAAATATGTGTATCGAATTAAATACGTTGTCGCTTAATGGTCCTGATGTATGGGGAATGGGTGGTTTTGCACAGTATATTTCGATTGACCGCTCTGCTATTTATCCAGTAAATGAAGAAATTCCAGAAACTACAAGCGTCCTAATTGAACCTATCGCCTGTGTTGCAAACTCGTTTTCAAAAGGCATGCCAAAATTAGGCGACGATATTGTTGTGATTGGTGGAGGTCCAATGGGGTTGTTGCATGTGCTTCTGGGCAAAGCAAGTGGTTGCAGAGTGATTTTAAGTGAGCCCAATATTGCTAGACGCATGATAGCAAAGCAACTTGGTGCTGATATCGCACTTGATCCAACAAAAACCGACTTGAGGAAAGAAGTACTAAAGGTTACTGATGGCAGAGGTGCAGAAGTTGTATTTAACACTACTGCTATTGCAGCTTTAGCACAAGTTGCTATTAGCTTGGCAGCAGCAAATGGAAGAGTTGTAATGTACAGTTCAATGCATCCTGATAAGCCAATATCGGTCAGCCCAAATGAGTTGCATAGCACTCAGATATCGCTAACAGGAGCTGTAAGTCCTAGCATCGAGTCTTTTGACACTGCTGTAAATCTGGTAAATAAAAAGATCATTGATCCGAGTCTTCTTTTAACCAGAGCATATAGTTATAAGAAATGCCAAGAGGCTTTTGAAGCTGCAGTAGATCCTAAAACGCTAAGAATTGCAATAAAATTTGATTGAAAAGAGGCAAAACAATGTATACTCCAATGAAGCCTATTCTAGAAAAAGCATTGAAAGAAGGATATGCTGTACCAGCATTAATGACATGGGATGAAAGCTCATTTCGAGCCGCATGCGAAGTAGGAATGGAATTGCATTCTCCGATTATTACAATTACACCACGATCTTATATACCTGATCCTCGTGTATATGGTTTGTTAATGACGGAAATAGCAAACGAATATCCAATTCCAATTGCTAGCTGTATGGATCACACAGCAAAATACGAAGATGCCATAACAGCTATACAAAACGGGTTCACATCAATTATGGTTGACCGTTCCATGCTGCCAATTGAAGAAAACATCGCACAAGTAAAAGAAATTGTAAAAATTGCTCATACTGTAGGAATTACAGTCGAAGCAGAACTTGGGCATGTAGGTGTAGGAATTGAACATAATTCCGCAGATGCATTTACTGTACCATCAGATGCATTACGCTTTGTTAAAGAAACAGATGTTGATTGTCTTGCAGTTGCTGTAGGAACAGCTCATGGAGTATATAAAGGAGTGCCAAAGCTACATTTTGATTTGATTGATAAAATCAGCAATCAAGTTAAAATACCTCTCGTATTACATGGTGGTTCTGGAACTGGTGATGAGAACCTGCATAAAGCATCACAGACAGCAATTTGCAAAATCAACATTGCTAATGATTTATTCAGAGCATCATATGATGCAGCACATAATTCTGATATGACAGGAAATAACGTTTATTATTTGTATAATGTCATGACAAACGGTTATAAGCAATGCGCAAAACATTATATTGAACTACTTGGAGCTTCTGGGAAAGCAAATTAGAATTATTTTGTTGATCAGTATCGCTATATTGATTTCGAAATAAAACAAAAAGTGCAGTGATTTGTGAACTGCACTTTTTGTTGATATTGACTTATTAATATAATGCAATGTGAAATTCTAGTCGCAGTTATGGTTGATAAGTCTGCCAGGAATTGGACCTAGCCGATACTGTCAAGTATCTGTTTTATTATGCTTTGCTGGCAATGATAAAGGACTGACTCACTTAAACAAATGCAGTTTGCGTTGCAAAATGCGTTGCAAAGAGACAAAAGCACTAAAAAACCGCATGTTCATGCGGTTCGTCTTAATTTACTTGGGGCGGCTAAAGTGCAACATGCCAGCATGATGCGATACGATAACAAGCGTATAAAACAGTTAGTAGCTGGGAATGATGCTAGAATCTGAAATAATTAGATAGGTATCAACTGAAATCAATTGTAATAATTTGTAATGCAATTTGCGTTGAATTTGCGTTGTATAAACGTTTGCCCTCTCAATTCTTCAATAATGAATTCGAAAGTATCAAGCTTCGATCATCTATAGCTTTCAAACGATCTGTATCTGAGCTTCTTGCGTAGTAAAGGCTCATGGCCTGCGATGTGTGTCCCATCAAATCCTGGACAATTCGTGGATTCACTTTTTCATTAAACATATCTGTAGAGAATAGATGCCTCAAACGATAGGAATTGAAGGGAATACCACAATTCAGCGAAACGAGATGAATATAGTTTGCCACATAATTAATATCCATTGGCCGATTATCAAAATCAGCGAGAAGGGGACTGCTACTAGACCATTCCTTCAATTGCTGAAAGACAGAAACTGCAACTGTAGGAATAGGGATTTGGCGAATACTAAGAGGTGTTTTTGCTGGAACTATTTGGCGATGCTCGTCGGATGTTGATCCTACTTCTTTGTTGATAGTGATATAAGCATGCTCAGGATCAATGACAATATCTTCTGCATTCAATGCTAAGGCTTCACATGGACGGCAGCCAGTATAAAACATGATTTCCAACAGAAACCAGATCACTCGGTTCCTGTGAGCGGAATGAATTGCTTGAGTCTGGTATTGAAGCAAAGCATCCATGAAACGAGAGAAATCCTCGTGAGTAATCTCTACATTCTTCGGTATTTTTACTACTTTTGATTTAACTGGCATTAGTACAAGGGTTTTATCCGTTACTGCAATTCCTTCCATTTGTGCAATCCGATAGATCTTACGCCAGACACTGATCAGACGATTCACCTGATCCTGTGTCTGCTTTTTAGCATCATGGGCTATGCAGGCTTGCAGTTCTGCTGTTGTGAGCTTAAGAATGCTCTTGTTTGCGAGACCATATTTCTCAATACCACGATGAAAGATCGAATCATTTCGCTCTATTGTCGAAAGAGAAACGGGAAAAAGGGCTGGAATCTTGTCATAGCACATTTGAACTGTAAGATCCTTTGTCACATTTTGCCCTAATCGAATCTTCTGGAGAGCATTATCTCGGTCCATGACAGCTGCTGCGAGGGCTTCTCCTGAAGTGCTGTAATCTTTCGCATTGATTACTTTCTGGTAATACAGAGCTTTTCCGTTCTCATCTTTGTATTTGATCCAAATCTGGAAGGATACACCAGACTTATTGCTGCGCTGGATGATATATTTCTCGTGTCTGCAACTACGTGCCATATTGAAAACCTCCAAATTGAAAAGAAAGCCTAAGGTTTGAACCTTAGGCAACAGCCGAAATCTCAGAATTGATTGTCTGTAATGATGTTTGCATCCGTGAACAGCAAGCCATCCAGGATGGTCCAATACCGATCCCTTTCTGCTCCTTCGGAATTGTTGGCCCCATCTCGGTAGAACGCAATGGCTTGATCTCGTTTATCGAAGTGCTTTTTTCTGTTGTAGCAGATGACATCGACAGGCCCGGTAGGGCAATTCCTGAAATTGATTTCTTTTGTCATAATCGTGTCTCCTTAACAGTCTAGCGGACAGATATTTGCATCACCAATAATCCGATAATCCGGAAATCACTTGCAGCATCCTTTGTGATCACGGTAGGAGGATACTTGTCATTCGCGCTGGTTAGCACGATGGTGTCATTGACCTTGTTGAATCTCTTGCAAACTGCTTTCTCATCATTGATTACGAAGCAGCCAATCTTTCCATTTTCGATGTTATCGGTTTTCCTGAAGATGAGAGTGTCACCGGTATGGATTCCTGCATCATTCATGGAATCTCCATTGGCGGTCATTGCAAAGTAATCGGCACTCTTGTTTGGTAGAGAGGAAATGGGGAGGGAGAGGTAGCCGGTAATACTATCTTCTGCGAAGAGCCCCTTGCCACAGCAGATCTCTGAATAGACGGGAATTCTTCTTCCCTGGCTTAGAGGGAGGTACTGCTCTGCTTCTTCATCATCCAAGTCTCCAACGATGACAGAAGGAGAAATTTTCAGCATTTTTGCAAGAGCGGCAATCTTCGTGCTGCCAATCTCTTCAATTTCTCCAGTTGTCCATTTATAGACGGTACTAACATTCACGTCGCAAACCTTGGCGATCTCTGCGGGAGAGACATTCAATTCTTTAATACGGCTCTTTAAGATTTCCGATACTTTTGTCATAGTCCACCTCGCTTCAGTCTTATTATAGCGTAAATTATAGTTAACGCAAATAATGTAAATGAATACACTGTGAAAAATCGCGTTAACTCGTTGACTCGGAAGCCTTCCTGATGTATGTTGTTAACACAAGCGCAGGGGAGCGCGGAGGGGAGGAACAGGTGGACGCGCAAATGCTGGAAAAGCAGATGCAGAAAGCTGCCGTTGATGACGAAAACATGGCAGAATCATTGCGGTTAGAACCAGAAGATTTTGCACGCAAGATGTCTGGAGAAGCAGACTTCAAGGTGCAGGAGATTCGGATCATCAAGCGGAAGCTGCACCTGAAAGACAAAGACGTGGACCAGATTTTTTTTAGCGAATGAGTTCCCGTATACTATAAAAATGTCGAGAAAATGATTCTCAACATATTCGCAGACGAGAATTCTTCACAAGGACAGAAAGGAGGGAATGGGTGAAGGAACTAATCAGTTCAGAGCAAATGCATGAACGCTACGGGTTTCATCGAAAGAAGCTGAAGGATCTCCGGGATTATGGCTTGCTGGTAGGTACCAAGTATGGACATGGCTATTCGTACTTTCAGGAAGACGTGGACGATTTCTTCGAGCGTACCAAAGGATTAGATTTGAGCAACCGAACTAAAATTGCAGCCTCCGCAACCTATCTGAAAAACAAGAAATCGCGTTGTTAACAAAAAATAGAAAGAGAGAGCAAGGGAGAACATGAAAAAGAGAATTCATCGACCTTGCAGTGACGGGAGAAATTAAATGAACCGTCGGCCTGCAAGAAGCTACCTGGGAATCACAATGGGTAGATGGACACCGCTGAGGGCAATCGCAATGCCAGAACGGGATGTCCGCAGAGCCGTAATGAAATACAATGACAACTTTGGCAATAACGGTCAGAATACCTATATCCTGCATTCGGTAAAAGGATATCGGATGACAGATGATCTTGCAGAAATTGATGCAAGCATCGAACATGACCTGAATCAATATAAAAAGTGTTTAAGTAGACTGAACCACCGCAAAAAGTCGATCCGCACCATTCACAATGTGAGGATGGACCTGGAATGAAACTGCAGATCGTAAAGGAGAAGGTCTCAAACCTTCAAGAGAGCGTTGAAGAGAAACGCTTTGATTACATCGGCGGCAGTGATGCGGGAGCAATCTTAGGATTTAATGACTATAAGTCGGCATACACCTTATGGGCAGAGAAGACGCAGAAAGTCTCGGCTTCTTTCAGTGACAATGAGGCAATGCGACTTGGTCGAGACCTGGAAGACTATGTTGCAAGAAGATTTGAAGAGGAATCCGGAAAGAAGGTACATCGCAGCAATTACCGGTACAGCCTGAAGTCCTATCCATTCCTGGTAGGACATGTGGACCGGATGATCACGGGAGAGAATGCCGGCTTGGAGTGTAAGACTGCTTCTCAGCTCTCCAAGACCAGTTATGAGAATGGAGACATCCCAAAGTACTATTATGCGCAATGCCAGCATTACATGCTGGTGACAGGAGCAGATCATTGGTACATTGCCATTCTGGTATTCCAGAAGGGGTTTTACTGGCGTCGAATTGATCGAGATGAGGACGAGATCACAGCGCTTCTCAACGCTGAAATTGCCTTCTGGAATCTCGTTCAAAATGGTACTCCTCCGGAAATTGACTCCTCGGATAGCACTGGGCAGACTTTAGATTCAATGCACCAGGGCAACGAGAATGATATTGATCTTGGTAAATACCAGGATGAGATTCAAATCCTTCTGAAGAAGCAGAAGGAAATTCAAGAGCTTCAGGATACTGTCCATGAGATTCAGAATACTCTGAAGGCTGCAATGGCGAATGCAAGTTATGGGCACGCAGCTGGCGTAAAGATTTCTTGGAAGAGTGTGGAATCCAGGCGGCTGGATACCAAAGCGCTGAAGCAGGATTACCCAGGAATCTACGAAAGCTATCAGAGAGCTGTAACTTCACAACGGTTCCAGGTGACTGAGGAAGGCAATGATGGAATTCGGCCTTCATCACCAGAACTGCATTGAGGGGATGAGGTCACTGCCAGAGCAAGTAATTGATCTGACCGTGACTTCTCCACCCTACGATGACATGAGAACGTATCACGACAGCTCCACGTGGAACAAAGAGACGTTCGAGCAAGTCGCTACCGAGCTCTATCGTATTACAAAAATTGGAGGCATTGTCGTTTGGATCGTTGCGGATCAAAGCGTCGATGGGGATGAAACCGGAACATCCTTCCGACAGGCTCTCTACTTTAAGGAAATTGGTTTTAAACTTCTCGACACGATGATTTGGTCGAAAGGAAGCTTTTCCTATCCCTCGAACAATCATTACCCACAGACTTTCGAGTATATGTTTGTCTTCAGCAAGGGGAAACCAAAGACCTTTTATGGGATTAAAGATCGTCGGAATATCCATGCAGGACGAAAGCTGCATCTAACCTATCGGCAAAAAGATGGAAGCATCGTTCGACCAGATTTATCCAAGCGATCCAATCTCATCACATCGGATTATGGAGTTCGCTTCAATGTCTGGAATATTCCATCGGAGAAGCATAACGTAACCGGACATCCAGCAGTCTTTCCACTTGATTTAGCGGCAGATCACATCCGCTCCTGGAGTGAAGAAGGAGATAGTGTTCTAGATCCTTTTGCGGGATCAGGTACTACTGCAATCGCCTGTGCTTACTTGAATCGGAATTTCATTGGTTATGAGATTGATCAGGCGTATTACGAGATGGCATGTCAGCATATCCAGGAATCTACCGCACAATTACAGCTATTTCACCCGGATTGGGAGGAGAAAGATGACAGAAGAGAAAGTAGTGAATCAGCAGGGGATCATTAAGCAGGCAAAACCGTTAGCACCCGCAGTAAACTCTGCCACGAAACCAGCTGGCAGAAAGACAATTCAAAATACGATTGAACGTATGATGCCAGAGATTCGAAAGGCACTACCAAATACCATTACACCAGAGCGTTTCTCACGGATTACCTTATCCGCTCTGAGCAATAATCCCATCTTAAAGACTTGTAGCGAATTGAGTTTCCTCTCTGCCATGATGACCAGTGCGCAGCTTGGCTTGGAGCCCAATACCCCTTTAGGACAGGCATATATTATCCCAATGCGGAATCACGGAACCTTTGAGGCACAATTCCAGATTGGATATAAGGGTTTGATTGACCTGGCCTATCGATCAGGTCAGGTACGGACAATCTATGCAGAAGCGGTTCATGAGAATGATCGGTTTGAGTATGAATTAGGGCTTAATCCGAAGCTGGTTCATGTACCTGCGGATCATAACCGTGGAGAAGTCACACACTACTACGCGGTGTTCAAACTGGTGAACGGTGGAGAGGGCATGGTTGTCATGTCGAAAGAAGACATTCAGCAGCATGCCGAGCGTTATTCAAAAGCTTATCAGCGCGGATCATCTCCCTGGCAGTCTGATTTTGATGAGATGGCCAAAAAGACTGTCATCAAGAAGGTCTTGAAGTATGCACCACTTTCTACGGACTTCCAGAATCAGATGGCACAGGATGAGACTGTAAAAACAGAGATTTCCGAGGATATGTCTTTGGAGAAGGACGAGACCGACTGGAACAATATTATCGATGCTCAGACAGGAGAAGTGCTCAATTCCAAAGAAGAGAAGCAGGAGACTGCAGAAAAGGAGAATATCGCATGATCAATCGTGTTGTTATCTCTGGACGTTTAGGACAAGATCCGGAGCTTCGTAAAACAACGAGTGGAGTCAGTGTTTGCAACTACGCTTTGGCTATTGAGCGGTTTCATGTAGGGGAACAGCAGAAGATCACGGATTGGGTAAACTGTGTTGCCTGGAGACAGGCAGCAGATTATTTGACCAGATATGCTAAGAAAGGCGACATGGTTGAGGTAGAGGGGCAGTTACAGAATTCTTCCTATACCGAGAAAAACACGGGGAAGAGGATCACAACTACCGAAGTTCGAGTGGATCGTCTAAGTGTAGTGTCTAGAAAAAATCAGGATCCGATTGCAGTCGATCATGAGGCTCTGGTCCCTCAGAAACCGGAGATCGTGCCTGGAGTCACAGAAGACGATCTGTCCTTTTGAGGCAGATGTGAAAGAGAGCTTTATTCTCTATAACAGCTATGAGCAAACATTCCAGATACTCGGACCAGAAAAGGGAATGAAGTTGCTTACGGCAATGTTTACGCAGAACAGGACCGGAGAGACGATGAGTTTCTCCGATCCTGATCTTCAGATTGCTTGGTCCATGATCTCTGGCCAGATGGTACGGGATGGGGCTAACTATGATAAAAAGGTTCGGGCAGGGATTGCATCCGGCAGAAGGCGTACAAAGAAAGAACAATGTTCGAACAATGATCCAACACTGCCTGGTGATACTGATACTGAAGATGGATATGAATATGAAACTGATAATGAGAATGATACTGACAATGGAGTGAAGAAACAATCTTCTCGCTTCCAGAAACCAACGGTAGAAGAGGTGGCTGCACTCATTGCAGAGAAGGGATACCACTTTCAGGCAGATGCCTTCGTAGATTACTACGAATCCAATGGTTGGATGGTAGGTAAGAATCACATGAAGAACTGGAAAGCAGCCTGCCATACCTGGGAGGGCAAATGGAATACACAGCCTTCGAAAAGCCAGGGAGGGACAGGCAACTATTTTGTGGACAAGTTGATGAGGATGAAAGGAGAAGAGGGGAATGAAGACAAGTGATGTCTTAAAAGCTCTGACTTTGATCAAGATTGCGTTCCCACAAGCATTTTCCAAGCTTTCTTCCCAGGAGCTCGATGCCATGTCGAATCTTTGGGTGAAATGTTTCCAGGATAAACCTGCAGAAGAGCTGAATTATGCGGTTGGATTCTATATTTCGAACAATACATCAGGCTTTGCGCCGACAATTGGTCAGTTGAATGACATCATCTACAAGGCATATCATCCGGAAATCTCGGAATTTGAAGCCTGGTCTGCGATAAAAAATGCTACCTCCCAATCAGGAGACTATGAATCTGCAAAACGGGAATGGTCGAGATTGCCAGAGGTAGTTCAAGCCATGATCAGCCCTAGAGATTTGTGCAGATTAGGGCGAATGGAGACAGATATTGTGGATACAACGGTATCTGCGATGATCCGTAAATCACTTCCCGTGGTTCAGCATCGTACCCAAGAGCAAGCCTCTCTTCCATCATCTGTTAAGAAGCTGATTTCCTGGAAGAAGATCCCGGAGATTCCAAATGAGTGAGTCTTGGGGACGGGCAAATGAGAGTCTGATACGAGTCTTCCTGATGTATTGCCAGAAATTACTCGATTCTTATGATGAAATTCGTCATTTGCAAGCCAAAATCAGTACCTATGGGCTGTCGTCACCCAGGATTAAGAGTCTGGAGGAGGCAAAGTACCAATCCAGTGCTAGGTCCCAATCAGAGACGGAACTGTTGCAACTGATTGAGAAAAGGGATGCGCTCCGCAATGAATACCAGTATATGGATTGGTTTTGCTACCAAATCCAACTTGGACTGATGAAATTGAGTCCGGAAGATTTAGAGTTGCTCTATCTGCGATTTGAGAGGGGATATACATTGAGAGAAATTGCTATTTTCGATTACTCAAATAAAAATAGTGTTATGAACAAATTGGATACGATATATTCAAAACTCGATAAACAGTTTAATTAGAAAAATGTAAATAATTCTCTTAGAAAAAATTGAAATAACAATTAAAGGCTTGACATGAATAAATATTGTTGCTATTTTGAAGATAATAAAAATAGATTTGGGCTTGTTAGTTAATCAGAGTAATTAACGCAAGGCTCATACGTTGAAAGACGTATTGAGCCTTTTTGTATATTAGGGGGAATTATGAATAATTTCTTAGCAAAACTAAAAAATAGCAATAACAATAACGACAACTCTGTATATTCACCATGTTCAGGGAAGGTACATATCCTTGAGGACTCAACTGATCCTGCATTTAATGATGGTAGCATGGGAAAAGGTTGTTATATTGTGCCAGAATCTGATTATTTATATTCACCAATAGATGGCACTGTATTGATGGTGTTCCCGACAAAACATGCACTGGGTCTTAGAAGTAAAGATGGTACTGAAATATTAATACACATTGGCATAGATACTGTTGAATTAAAAGGCAAATACTTCGAGATAGAAGTTAATAAGGGTGACAAGATTAATGCAGGCGATTTAATTGCTTCAGTAGATTTTAATGCTATTAAAACTTTGAACTATAAAACAGATTTATTTGTTATTGTAACAAACCCTAAAACAATTGATTTACATATAAATTTCAAAGCCATAAAACATGGTGATCTTTTGTTTACATTAACTTCAGAAATTAAGGAGGTTGATGGAAAATGACATATTATTTCAAACGAATTTTGAATAATAACGCGGTGGTTGCAGAGACAGAAAACTCTGACGATGTTATTCTTTTAGGAAAAGCAATTGGTATCAAATGTAGAAAAAGTACTGGATATCCAGTAAATCAATTTCTTATTGAAAGAGTATTTGAAAATAAGCAAGATGGTAACTGGAAGTATGTTGAACAACTTATTAATGAAATTCCCTATGAATACTTTGATCTTGTTGATCATGTTATTAAAAAAGCTGGCGAAGAACTAAAATATGATTTTAAAGATAGGCTAACACTTATCCTTGTTGACCATATATCATTTTCAGTAAAACGATATAGGGAAAAAGAAATAATTCCTAACCCATTACTGAGCGAGATACAGCAATTTTTCCCTGATGAGTTCCATGCGGCTATGCATAGCATAGATTATATTAATAAAGAACTCAATGTTGTATTTGATGCAAATGAAGCTTCTTTCATAGCTTTCCATTATATTAATGCAATGTCCAGTAATAGCCAAAGTGAGAATAAACATATTACAAATACATTGTCTGAATGTGTAGATATTGTTGAAAGCCATTTTGGAGTTTCCCTTAAACGAGATAATTACTATTTTTACAGATTTATTTCACATATTAAGTATTTTCTTGATCGCTTAATTAGGGGTGATCCAAATAAAGGAGGTGAAAAGGTATTGACAGATTTTATTCATAAGCAATATCAAAATGAATGGAATTGTGCCGAAAAATTAAAACAATTGATTTCTAAAGAATATGAGAAAAACATTACAGAAGATGAAGTAGCATATTTGACGTTACATTTAGCAACAGTATTAAAAAATAATGAGAGGTGAGTAATATGAATAAAGCTGAATTAGCAAAACAGATAACCAATAACGTTGGCTCTGTTGACAACATCACTGGAATTGCACATTGCATGACACGTTTGAGAATTACTGTCAAAAATGAAGCTCTTGTAAAAACAGAAGCACTTTCAAAACTTGATGGAGTGTTAAAGGTAGTTAAACTCGGCGATCAATATCAAATTGTTCTTGGTGGCATAGTTGATGATGTTTTTGAAGAAGTTTCGAAACTCTGTGGAGATAAAGTAAATATCACGGAAGAAACAATTGATGAAAATCTCGACAAATTACCAGTACAAGGTAAGAAAAAATCAAATTGGTTAAATAGCGCAATTGAAACTATTACAGGAATTGTTGCACCAGTATTACCTGCTCTATTGGGCTGCAGCTTCATAACAACTGTAGCAGCAATTGCAACTTCAATTTTTAAAGTTCCAGATACAAACACAACTATTCAGATATTAAATGCTGTAGGTAATACATTGTATGGATTTTTCCCTATTATCATTGGCTGGTCAGCTGCGAAAAAGTTTAAAACTAACATCTCAGTATCATTAGTAATTACTGGTCTATTAGTATACTCTGGTTTTACCGGCATATTTAGTAATAATACAAACGTAAGCTTTCTTGGGATACCTGTAGCAAACCTCTATTATGGATCTTCAGTTCTACCGGCAGTTTTAACTGTAATATTACAATCATATATTGAAAAATGGCTGAAGCGAGTAGTGCCGGATACTTTGAAAAGTATTTTTGTTCCGTTTCTTACTATGCTGATTGTTGTTCCAATTGAAATTACAGCTATAGGTCCAATTGGCGAATGGGGTGGCGAATTATTTGCATCGATCTTTACAAAAGCATATGCAATTAATCCGGCTCTTGCAGGAGCAATTATTGGCGGAACTTGGCAGATTTTGATTATTGTTGGTATGCATATTGCAATCTTGGGGATGGTTTCGGTACCGAACATTGCAGCAACTGGGAAGGATCATGTAATTATGACACATGCTCCGTCTCTAATGTGCCAAATTGCCGCAGGCCTTGCAGTTGCATTAAAAGCCAAGAATCCAAATATTAAGAAGAATGCATTAGTGCTTTCGATCACATCATTGTTTGCCGGATCTGTAATTGAACCTGTTATGTATGGCGTCACATTAAAATATAAAAAGCCTTTCTACGCAGTTTGTATTGGTGGGGCGATTGGTGGTGCAATTACTGGAGCATTCCATGCCGGAACAAGTGCAGCTGTAGCATTTAGCCCTTATACATGGCCGGTATATTTAGGAGAGGGTTTTGGTGGCTTATTGCTTGGATGTGCAGTTGGAGCGGCAGTTACTTTTGTACTGACATATATGATGGGAATTGATGAAACAATTGAATAGGAGATGGAATGATGGAAGTAAAAGATATCGAATTTAAATCTGCCAATCATGTTATTGAAGAAATTCGTAATATGAATGTTAAAGGCGGGAGTCCTTTTGGAAGATCGGCAGCATGGGCGTTTAAACTTGCTTGTGAGCAAGAAAAACTGAGTACAAAAAAGGCATTAATTGATAGGTTTGATGATTTGACAGAACAGATGACTTCACTAAAACCCACAATGGCTACAATTCAAAATACATGTTGGCTTGTGAAGACTATGTATAGCCAAATCTCTAATAAGCCTATTAAAGAGATTAAAAAAAGGATTATCAAACTTTGTGAAGAGATTATTCAGAATTCGTTTGATTCAGTAGAACTAGTATCAGAATATGGGGCAAATCATATTCATAATGGTTCGATGATTATGATGCATAGTTATAGCAGTACGTTGATGGGGATCTTTATCAAAGCTGCAAAACAGGGTAAAAAATTTACTGTCATTTGTACTGAATCAAGGCCATTAAGGGAATCTCGCTTAGCTGTCCACTATTTGCAAGCGTTGAAAGAAAATGTAATCTATATTACTGATGCTGAACTGTATGAATTTATGCCAAAAGTGGATTTCATCATTGCAGGGGCTGATAGTCTTTGCTGCGATGGATCAGTAGCAAATAAGATTGGCACAGCAATGATAGCAAAATTGGCATCCTCATGCAAAAAGCCAATGTTTATTGCCAGCGAACTTTATAAATACGATGTTCGAACAAAGTATGGACATGAGGTTGTTCTTGAACGTAGAACAAAGGATGAAATTGTCTCAAAGGGTGACTTTGATACATATGACAACCTTGAGGTAATTAACCAATTCTTTGATCTAACTCCAGCCCAGGATATTACTGCAATAATCAGTGAATATGGCTTTATTAATTCCGCAAATATTGACTTTTATTGGCAGCAGCTTGTTGAAAAATTAATGAAAAATAGTTAGGAGAAAAGAATGTTCAACAAATATCTTGATATTAATCCCGAAGTAGAAGAATCGATACGTCTTGGTAAACCAGTAGTAGCTCTTGAATCTACTATTATCTCTCATGGTATGCCTTACCCTCAAAATGTTTCAACTGCTTTAAAAGTTGAAAAGATAATTCGTGATAATGGAGCAGTACCTGCCACAATTGCAATAATCAATGGCCGTTTAAAGGCGGGGCTTACACCAGAAGAAATCGAATATTTTGGAAAAAAAGGAACAAAAATTAAAAAAGTTTCGCGTAGGGACATTCCAATTATCTGTGCTGAGCAAGAGGACGGAGCTACGACAGTTACTACAACAATGATGATTGCAAATATGGCTGGGATTAAGATATTTGCGACTGGTGGTATTGGGGGAGTTCATCGTGGTGCACAGCAAACATTTGACATTTCAGCTGACCTTGAGGAACTCGGTAATACCCAAGTGATGGTCGTCTGTGCTGGAGCAAAAGCAATACTCGATTTAGGTCTTACACTTGAGTATCTTGAAACACATGGTGTTCCGGTCATTGGTTATGGGACTAAAGAGCTTCCGGCATTTTATTCCATACATTCAGGATTTCCGGTAGATTATCAGCTAAATACACCAGAAGAATGTGCTCGTGCATTGAAGGTGCAAATCGATCTTGGTCTAAAAGGTGGTATCCTTGTGACAAATCCTATTCCTGAGAAGTATTCTATGGATGATAAACAAATTAATAGCGCCATAAATGAAGCTATAAATGAAATGAATCAAAAGGGAATAAAAGGTAAAGAATGTACACCCTATTTGCTGGCTAAGATTGCATCAATTACGCATGGAGATTCATTGGCATCAAACATTCAATTGGTTTACAACAATGCGAAACTTGCGGCGTTAATTGCAAAAGAGTTCTGTGCAATGAAATGATTTGTGCTGTAAACCATAACTAAACAACGGGACATGTATGTTGCAAAATAGTGCTATAACAAGCGTGTGAGAAAAGAAATTTGATTCGATTAGTATTTATGAATAATTTGAAAGAAGAGCTCTTGTATAAAACAAAGAGCTCTTTTTATAGGTAAGAATATGCCAAATCGACCTGATCATCCATGTAAACATCCAGGATGTGCAAGATTAGTACCTTATAGTAATGATTATTGCTCTGAGCATGTACTATTACATGCACATGACCATAAGGGAACAAAAGAAAAGGGTTACAATCGTCAATGGCAAAAAGCAAGAGCAAGATATCTTCAGGCTCATCCACTCTGTGTGAAGTGCATGGCGGAGGGAAAGTATGTGAAAGCTACAGTTGTCGATCATATCCAGCCTCATCGTGGTGATCCAGCTCTATTTTGGGATGAAAATAACTGGCAAGCATTGTGTAAGTCATGCCATGACAAGAAGACCATGACCGATGATCGCTACGAGGAATATTGCTATAAGGAACAAGCGGAGCATTAAAATGTCATTTCATAAACAAACAACGACACGGATGGCAAGCCGCCTTCTAAAAGCGCGGTAGCACCCATGTCGCTGTACCTATAAACTAACAAATCTTTAGAATTTGGTCAACAACTGTACGAGATCTAATAGAAAACAGCAACATGATACGTCGGTCCGCCTTCTGATGGCACGGGGGCGATCACATTGCTGTTTCTAGAACTAAAATAGCAAATTGCATGGACTCGGTCAATATTAATAAATTAATAAATGGAGGAGGGGCGGGTTAAATCTCTGCACATAAATGTTTGGAGACCGGCGCTCTCTCACGTGTGAAAAATCGCGAAATTGTGATAGGGGGTTATTATCTATATTGATTTGATGCTGAATAAGAAAAAATGCAGTATTTTACGAGTCCCCAGAGGTTTCCCTCCAAAGTGGAACAAGTAGAATACTGTAATTAATTAATAACATGCTCAATACTGTATTTCAAGATGGTAACAATGTTTTTGTAGACTTGAAGAAATCTAATATTTCGTAAATAATGAAATTGCACCGAGGTACGTCCATCAGGATGTACCACTCATGGCGAAAGCCATGTAACACTTTCGGTGCTTTTATTATCTTGATGTTGATCATAAAATCAGGTATATTTTGGTTGGATGATAGAACTGCATCCGTTTCGGACGTAATGCCACTAGAGAAATCATTTGGCGATGCAGACAATTCATCCTTTTTTATACTTTTGCAGAAAGAAGGAATCTTTATGGCTGTACGAGGCAGAAAGCCTAAGCCAACAGCATTGAAAAAGCTGGAAGGTAATCCTGGTAAACGGCCATTAAACCATAAAGAACCAAAGCCTAAAAAGGGTCTCCCGAAATGCCCAACTTGGCTTGAGTCTGAAGCGAAGACAGAATGGAAACGTATGTGTGGTATTTTAGGCCCTATGGGTTTACTGACCGAAATGGATATGACAGCTTTTGCAGGATACTGCCAGGCTTATGCACGATGGAAAGCGGCAGAAGAGTATTTAACCACAAATGGTGAAACCTTTGAAACTCCAAGCGGATATATACAGCAGGTTCCACAGGTGTCCATTGCGCAGACCAATATGAAGATCATGTTGAAGTTTTGTACGGAATTCGGTCTAACTCCATCTGCTAGAAGTAGGATCAGTATTGGAAATGAAGACGAACCGCAAGATGAGATGGAGAAGATCCTGGAGGGTGAGAATGAATGACATATTCTTACTCACCAACACCATTTATGCTTCAAACCTCTCATTACGATGAAGCTAAAGCGGACCGAGTAGTAAACTTCATCCAGAATCTCTGTCACACAAAGGGAAAATGGGCAGGTGAGCGATTTCTTCTACTTCCCTGGCAGGAACAAATTGTCCGTGATCTATTCGGTATCGTTAAAAAGAATGGTTGTAGACAGTTTCTATCGGCATATATTGAGATTCCAAAGAAGAACGGAAAATCTGAGCTGGCAGCTGCGATAGCCCTCTATCTTCTTTACGCGGATCATGAACCTAGCGCAGAGGTGTACGGAGCTGCTTGTGATCGGAATCAGGCATCGATTGTCTTCGATGTTGCAAAGCAAATGGTTCAGATGTGCCCGGCTCTCATGAAGCGATCAAAGATTGCGGCTGCAACTAAACGGATCATCAATTACCAGAATGCTGGCTTCTATCAGGTCTTGTCTGCGGAAACAGGAACTAAGCATGGCTTGAATGTTTCTGGCTTAGTATTTGATGAAATCCATGCTCAACCCAATAGGAATTTATATGACGTTTTGACGAAAGGATCAGGGGATGCTCGTGAGCAACCTCTTTTCTTTATTATCACGACAGCTGGAACCGATAAGAATAGTATTTGCTATGAGCTCCATTCCAAAGCATTGGATATCCAGAATGGCCGAAAGAAAGATAGTACCTTTTATCCGGTCATTTATGGGCTTATGGAAAAGGATGACTGGAATGACGAGGCTAATTGGTATAAGGCGAATCCATCCTTAGGAGAAACGATCTCGATTGAAAGGGTTAGGGAAGCCTATCAGAATGCTTTAGAGAACCCAGCAGAAGAGAACGTATTTAAGCAGCTTCGACTGAATATCTGGACTTCTTCTACGGTCTGCTGGATTCCGGAGCATATCTATGATCGCGGCAATCAAGAGATCGATCAGGAATCACTATACGGCAGGGAATGCTTTGCAGGATTGGATTTGTCCAGCACCTCTGATATCACGGCATTTGTGTTGGTATTTCCTCCTCGATCTGAAGAGGAACAGTATATTGTTCTCCCATTCTTCTGGCTTCCAGAAGAGATGCTACCGTTACGCTGCCGGAGAGATCATGTGCTTTATGACGTTTGGAAAGCACAGGGCTATCTCCAGACGACAGAGGGTAATGTACTACATTACGGTTTCATTGAGAAAGTCATTGGAGAATTAGGAGAAAAATATAATATCCGAGAGATTGCATTTGACCGCTGGAATGCTACACAGATGGTCCAGGATCTGGAAGATATGGGATTTACTGTAGTTCCTTTTGGACAAGGTTATAAGGATATGTCTCCTCCCTCTAAAGAGCTATACAAACTACTTATGGAAGGGAAGATCAATCACGGCGGGAATCCAGTTCTTAAATGGATGGCAGGAAACGTGGTCATGCACCAAGATCCGGCAGGCAATATCAAGCCGGATAAGGATAAATCGACAGAAAAGATCGATGGAATTGTGGCTTTAATCATGGCTTTGGATCGCTGTGTTCGTAATGAGCATGCGGAAAGTGTATATGATTCCAGAGGTGTCGTGTTTTTCTGACAGAAAGATACTCTATACTAAAATCATGAGTGAGATGAAGCTTTATAAAAACTATGTGGATGTTATTGCACTGTATACCAAGAAGAGCGAAATCATGCCTCTATACATCGTTGGAGATAACGGGAAACGGTATAAGATTCAGCGGGTATTTGAAAAACATATTGCTCGATCACCCGTTGGAGGTGGTGGAATGCGGTATTCCATCATGATTCAGAACCAACATCGTTATCTTTATCTTGAGAAAGATCGCTGGTTTGTTGAAAGCACAGGGTTTTCAAAATGTGATGGCATAGATTGATTGAGATATGGTAATGCTTTGTCTGCGATTGTGCGGTAATTGTATATTTCTTTGAACAGTGATTAACAATATTTCTATCAATCGAAGATAAAGTTTACTATTATAATAATTATGAGAAGCATTGTTTATTGAATGACATTTAGGTGACTATAAATGACAAAGTACAATGGGTATAAAGCAATTGCTGCAGGGATAGGTTCAATGTATGTTTATATTTTATTTTGTCAATTGTTTTTGTCTCCTGTTTATAGGGGCAATTTGTTTCTGTTTCCAGTCATGAAAAATGAAGATGTTAGTACTTGGTTATGTATATTAATCATAATCACTTCATATATTCTATGCAGACACTTTATTCATCGAAGAATGCCTATAATAGTTGTATTTTCTTATATCAGTATTATATTTGCGTATAGTGCGTATATTTATTATCAGTATTCTAATGATTACAGTTTAAATTTCGATAGCAGGTTATTTAATGATGAATGCAATTTGCTTTCAATGTTTGCAGGTGCCTGTATAGTTATTGCCGGTTATCAAATATTTAATGGTGGTACGTATCTTGATTATCTTCATTCAATTAAGTCATCTCAAGAGAGGAATGAATGGATTGCTCATTTAATATATACTGATTTTTTTAGCCAATATGAACCGGGTTTGATGAAAACTAATCGTGCGCAGATTGTTGATCATTTGTCAGAGGATATTTTCGAGGTTTATAAAGAATTCTATGATTATGGGAAAAATGGTTTAAGGAGTTATCTTGTTCTCAATTTGGATGAAAATAAATGCAAGGTATATACACTTTCTGATTTTTCTCAATTACCATCCGAAAGATTAATTCATATTCACAATAGTGTGATATTACCAGGTGCAAGAATAGATGTTCCATATAAAAGCTTATGGAAACAATCAGTAAACTGGGAAACGATATACCATAACAATTCATTTTTAAGAACGTTTTTTCATTCTTATGCTGAACAATGTGATGAATCATTTAAATATATTTCAGAGATACTATTTGCTGGATACTCAATTGCGTTACTGCCTAATGGTTTATACATAATTACAGAGGTAATTGATCAAGATAAAAATAGAATCGAATATCCTATCGATTTCAATGCTAAAAAAGTGTTTAATCAGAAATATTGTTAAATATAAGCAACTATAAAAGTTTGAGTTGTTCATTAATAGATAAATGAATTTATATCTAAGGTGCGTATATGCACCTTTTTTCATGTGAATGGAGGAAATGTGAGAAAGCCAAGATTTTTGTGGTTTAAGAAGGTACGGGATAAGCCGAACAATTATTACGCGGGAACAGACTATAGTTATCTATTTGGCCCGACAACAAGTGGTAAGGCAGTAAATGAGTTTACAGCGATGCAGACAACGGCAGTATACTCATGCGTCAGGATCTTGGGAGAAGCAATTGCGTCCTTGCCTTTGAATCTGTATCGATATGAATCGGATGGCGGGAAGAAGCGGGTGTACGATCATCCGCTTTATCATATTCTGCATGACGAACCGAATCCTGAGATGACCTCTTTTGTCTTCCGTGAAACGTTGATGAGCCATGTGCTGATTTGGGGTAATGCCTATGCACAGATTATCCGTGATGGGGCAGGAAGGGTGGTTGCTTTATACCCATTGCTTCCAAATAAGATGGAAGTCAATCGAGATGAGAACGGTGAGCTCTACTACCTATATACGAAATATAACGATGAGAATCCGAATATCAGGAAGTATGGTCAGGTGAAGCTGTCCCGCTATGATGTGCTGCATATCCCAGGTTTAGGTTTCGATGGCTTGGTTGGCTACTCTCCAATCGCAATGGCGCGGAATGCTGTGGGAATGACCATTGCCTGTGAGGAGTATGGAGCGAGCTTCTTTGCTAATGGAGCGAATCCGAGTGGTGTCTTGGAACATCCAGGGATTCTGAAAGATCCTAGCAAGGTCCGAGATTCCTGGAATGAGGTCTACCGTGGTAGTGCCAATGCCCATAAGGTGGCTGTACTAGAAGAAGGTATGAAGTACCAACAGATTGGTGTTCCTCCGGAAGAGGCACAGTTCCTAGAAACACGAAAATTTCAGATTGATGAAATTGCACGACTTTACCGGATTCCTCCTCACATGATAGGGGATCTGGATAAGTCGTCTTTTTCAAATATCGAGCAGCAGTCTCTGGAATTCGTAAAGTATACGCTTGATCCTTGGGTAATCCGCTGGGAACAGAGCCTAATGAGATCTTTGCTGACGGAGGAGGAGAAGAAACAGTACTTTATCAAGCTGAATGTAGATGGCTTGCTCAGAGGTGACTATCAAAGCCGTATGAATGGCTACGCTATTGGACGACAGAATGGCTGGATGTCTGCGAACG
>Ga0183095_11007_pt1 | contig 37834 bp, 33 predicted proteins | sample BioMet4_FD_130346 | JGI IMG/M metagenome (GOLD analysis project Ga0183095, IMG submission 130346) | Microbial communities from bioreactor (seeded with sewage sludge) at LBNL, California, USA - Biofuel metagenome 4 (v2) (version 3) | ecosystem: Engineered > Bioreactor > Anaerobic > Unclassified ...
AATGTATCGGTCATGTCAAACTCTCCTTTAAGGCCGAGTGTAGCTCGCAGTGAGCTTTCTCATTGCAGGCGCAGCGAAGGCCTGCAACTGAAGACCTCGGCTTCAGTTATACCAGGTGTTCAAGATTAGCCCTGGCATCAACACTGTTATCGATTACCATTTTAACAGTATGGCACCGGTCCAGATCCGGACAGCTCCCGCATGTTTCGAATCCCTTCTCCATGGCGCATTTCCTTATCCCGCACATACTGTCGCAGAAAGGAGTTTTCACGCCGTCAGTGCGGCATCCCATGCAGTTTATCATGTCGGCCGTGATCGGGGCATTATTCATCTCCGCCCACAGCTTCGCTGTCTTTTCCCTCAGAGCATCATCGTTGTTTACTGTTGCAATATGAGCGTCGCACTTCTCACAATCCAGTCCGCAATAAGCTATCATCTTATCCATATTATTTTCCTTTCTTTGATTTCACCCTGGCCACCATTATGCCTCTCACCGCGGCAAAGAAAACACCGGCCACAGGCCAGATGATCCAGGATCGGTCCCAATTGCTCCAATAAAAACTGATTCCCAGGTATATCGCTGTCACGGTACACCAGTAGATGCCCGGAAAGAACTGCAGCTGTTTTTCTATCTGCTTTGCCTCTTCAGAATAATCGTCCTCCTGCAGCAGCGCCTTATAGCTGTCCTCTATCGTACCTACACGAACAAAGATATGCACGCCGCAGGAAACGAATATGAGGAGTATGGCAACACAGATAATTGAAAGCGCGTCATTATCTGCAATAGATGACATGAGCAGCGGAATCACGCTGACTATGCAGAGGACCACTCCTGCTGTCACTCCCCTGCTGTATGCTGATGCGAACTCCTCTCTCTTTTTCTCCACTATGCCACGTACTCCATACTGTAAAGTTATGCTGCTTTTTTTAATATAATCATATCGTTCCAGCTTTGTCCCTGCACTGATGAGAATGCTGACACCCACCGCGACGATCACCATCAGTACTACCATGCCTATCCCGGCAGCTTTATCCTCTGTAAGATCAAATTTTTTACTTTCCGCAAAAGCTGTCAGTACCAACAGGACCACCGGAGAAAGTACGAGAGCCTGTACCGCCATTGCCATCTTCACGGAAAACGCCGCGGTCATATCCATGAAGCCATTTGCCTCTTCAACAGAAATATTCTTTCTGCCTTCTGCTGTATCGTCAGTTTCCGAAGGCGTCTCCACCTCCATCTCATCTTTCAGCAGAAAATCCGTACTCACACCAAAGAGGCTGCTCATATTGACCACTTTTTCCATATCCGGGATCGAATTTCCGCTCTCCCACTTGGATACTGCCTGTCTCGATACACTCAGCTTTTCTGCCAGTTCCTCCTGAGACCATCCAAACCGTTTCCTCAAACTTATTATTTTGTCAGCTAAAATCATTACTCTTACCTCGTTTCTTTTGATTTTGTCAACAAAATCTTAACAGTAAAGACAGTTGCCCGCCACCAGGCTGACCTTGAAATATGTCAACTGGCGGTTGCCAGACATCCCAAGCCCCTTATCCATGCTTTCTTTTGTTTAAAATGTTGATCATCAGATAAAGCACTATCAGCGCCACTACAGCTCCGCCGGTAATAAGATACATAGTGTCCATGCCGACTTTGCTGCCTCCCACATAGATATTACAGTCAAAGACATCACGTATGGCTTTCACAGTCTGTCCCGGCAGATAATCCTTCTCCAGTTTATCCAGCGGCGCACCCATCAGATGCCTGTGCAGAAGAATGGTACCGTATGTTCCCGGCAGTGATTTGATAATGGTCTGTATACTCTCCGAGAACGATGATATCGGCATGTACGCGCCGCAGATAAAACCATACGTCGAGCTGACGATGGTCACTACAGCTGTAGATCCTCCCTGGTTTTTAACAAAATACAATATGACTGATGAAAGCGCGGTCCCAAACATGACCATTATTGCCACATCAAGCAGTATATAAAACACATCCGCTGTGGTCAGAAACCAGCCGACACTGTGCAGATAAATAAATCCGACCCCCAGGGAAACATAGCAGATAATTGCCGTTACTGCTGCCGCCGAAACATAATAGCTGAGGCCGAGAGTGGAGCTTTTTACAGGCGATATGGTGAGGTCGGCCTTTGTGCCCAGCATCTTATCCTGCACCATTATCATGTTGGCGCCGAAAGCCACCGTGACGCATGACACCGCGAGAAGTGACGACAAAAGCCACCCGCCCACGAATCCGTTCACAAGTTCATCCGGCACATTGATGCCGCCCGGAATGGCCGATCTGAAACTGGTTCTGTATACCTTTCCCAGGAAGGTAACGAAGAGCATCAGCAATATCAGAGGTGCGATAAGAGACGGAAGAAAAGTGCCCTTATCTTTGAAAAACAATTTGGTATGCCTGCTGATCAGATATGTGAGCTTTGTCATGCTTCATCACCTCCCGTCAGTTTTTTACCTGTGACGGCAAGGAACACATCGTCCATCTTGCCCTTTGTCAGCTCATAATCCACAAATATCTCTGGGTGAGCCACTATCAAACCGGTTGCAGTTTCTGTACTCGGTATGGCAAAACGGCAGGCTCCTGCTACGACCTCATAAGGCATATGCAGTGTCTCTGCCTGTGTCCTGTCGATATTATACAAAGTGAGAAAATCTCCAGTATATGCGTTCTTAAGTTCCAGCGGTGTTCCTTCGGCAGCGATCCTGCCGCTGTCAAGAATGACGACATGATCAGCATCTGCCGCTTCCTCCATATAATGTGTCGTGAGGAAAACCGTTATGCCCCGTTCCTGCCGCAGCTCGTCGATCACATTCCAGATTGTCCTGCGTGTCTGCGGATCCAAACCCGTAGTAGGTTCATCCAGTATGAGTATCTTAGGCTCGTGAATCAGAGCACGGGCAATATCAATCTTTCTGCGCTGTCCGCCCGACAGCTTACCGAAGGGCCTCTTCAACAGATCTTTGAAATCAAGCATTTCAGCCAGCTGCTCCACCCTGTCTTTAAAATCGGCTCCAATGATATCGTAGAGCGCTGCTCTGTATTTCAGATTATCGCGGACGGTAAGTGCCTTATCCAGGCATGAATCCTGGAACACTACGCCTATCTCGCGTTTGATCCCGTCAACATCATGATCCAGATCCGTTCCGTCGATGGTGACACTTCCTGAATCCCTGGCAAGCTGTCCACACATAATGGAAATAGTTGTGCTTTTGCCTGCTCCATTCAGCCCGAGAAACGCGAACAGTTCTCCATCCCTGACTCGAAAGCTCAGATCCTGTACTGCTTTTATCTTTCCAAATGATTTGCTTAGATGTTCAATATTAATGATATCCATAATTTATTACCTGCACCTATCTCAACTTTTTCCCCAGCGGACCGTCCGGCACCGTAACCGTGTATTTCTGACACGGATAATTGAACAAAGTGAATTCTTCGCCGGGCATAAACCCCAGTGCTCTGTAAAATGCCACGGCAGCCTTTCCCCCAATATCGTTCTCCCTGTAAGTCACTACTGAAAGTTCAGTCCCTACCGGCATCTGAGCCGCTGCAGTTTCTATCAGTTTGGCAGCAAATCCATTTCTGCGATGATCATGATCAACAGCAAGGAAGTCTATACTGCCGTTATTTTTTGAATACAGCATTGCCGCCAGTATCCTGCCCTCATCACGAAACACCCATGCTTCATGATTTTCTATGCGCACGGTCAGTTCTTTTTCGTGATCCCCTGTATTCATGCCGGGAAAACTGTATCTGGTTGATTCAACAAGCTTCATCCAGCCCGGTATGTCTTCCGTCACTGCCGGGTACGGTATACGAAGCTCCTGATCTTCCATAGGCATACCCATGATCAGACTGACTCCGCGTTTGATTTCCTGACGGTTCTTCATAAATGTAGCTTCGTCTTCATGAAGCATTGCGCTGCCTACCCCATGGGTGAGATATATAGCGGCTATTTCAGGCTCAAGTGGCGGCTTAACATCATAATACTCACTCTGCACCCTGATGACATCGCGAATGTATGGCTCTATTATCTCCAGAGTATGCTCTCTGATAGCCCAGCGCACAGTGCGATGCATGTTTTCGGCATATTTTTTTCTAAAAACCACAATCTCCATGCCCATGTAATTAAAGAAATTTTCCATGATCCTGCACGGATTCCGCCTGCCCTGTTCAACAACTGCCGCAAACCCTTTCTGGTAATATGAGAAAAAGTTATCCAGTACTTTCTCAAATACCTCGTCCTTGTTGTCAAAATAGTAATAGAACAGTCCTACTTCCGCTCCGGCCTTTTTCATGACAGCTCTGACAGACGTGCCATCGTAGCCCTTTGTAAAAAAGCATTCTGAGGCTGCTGACACTATGGCATCATACTTTCCTCCATCAGATACAGCTTTTCTTTTCATATCGCGCTTCCCTTCTGTGCTGAATATCGTTCAACATATTTCAAGTATATCACAGAATTGACGGCATTGCAATACCTTTGCTGAACATCGCTCAATTTACTGTCGTCCAATGTTTTCAATGGTCCTGCTCCCGCCGTGCCGACATGAATACCGTCGCCATTATCGCGCAGAATCCCATCAGTTCCATCGCCCCAAAATGCGTTCCAAGGCACAGCGCGGACAGAACGGTGGCGCTGGCAGGTTCAAGGCAGCCTATAAGAGTTCCCTTGACCGGCCCTATGTACTTTACACCTTCGAGAAAGAGTGAAAATCCCCCTGCAGTTCCGATCACCACTATGACAGCAATGACGATCAGCGCCCTGATGTCCAGGCCATCAGGAATGATCCATGCTTTAACAGCTACGCTTAAAATTATACCGCCAATGAGCATGCCCCATCCTGTGATCACAATATTGCCCCGGCTTTTTATGAGCGGCTGCGACAAAAGTGTGTATGATACCACTCCGACGGCAGCCAGCAGACCGAATATGACGCCCTTTGATGATACCATGAGTCTGCCGGGATCACCGTTTGTTGCAGCCAGATATGTACCGGTCACAGCCAGTACTATGGCTATGATCTGTCTTCTGCTCATTTTCTTATGTGAGCAGACAGCAACTACTATGGCCATGATCACCACATTCAGACTCTGCAGCACCGTTGCCGTACCAGAGTTGGAGTATTTCACCGCCGCAAGGAACGCGTACTGACAAAGCAGCAGACCTGCTATGGCGAATGCCGTCAGATGTCCCAGGTCTGCTTTGTTTCTGAAAATGCCGAATATTTTTTTGTAGCCCCGCGGGATAGACATCATCAGGAGCATCAGTCCTGAGAACAGCATCCTCACCGATGTCAGCCACGCTGTATCCATGTCATATTTCATAAACAGATATTGTCCGCACACCCCAGAGATGCCCCATCCTATCCCGCCTGCCGCGGCAAGCAGTATTCCTTTCATGAACCGATCTTTTTCCATTTTGTTACCTCTTTTCCATATTTAAATTATATTGTGTCATCCCAATCATTTATACCAGTATATTAGGCACATTTTATAAATATATTGCGTAAATCGGGTGCCTGCGATATACTGTTCTCAAGGAGGTGACAAAATATGAAATCAAAACTGATCAATGCGGATTCAAGCAGGCAGGAAATAACGCGCGGCATCCCGGGTTTTCCTTTGACATGCTATTCAAGTCATTTTTCTAATGACACCTATGATTACATCGACTGGCACTGGCATATCGAATTCCAGCTTTGCATAGTTACAGAAGGAACTGTACTCTGGCAGATCGGCCCAGAGCAGATGACAGTGCCTGCCGGTAACGGCATCTTCATAAATTCCCAGCAGGTACACAGAGTGCAGCCCTGCCAGTGTTCAAGCGCCTCTTTTTTCTGCGCTGATTTCCGGCCCGATCTGTTTCGGGGAGCAACTGATGACACCCTGTATAATGAGTATGTTCTGCCCCTCCTCGGCAATAAGAGTTTACCGGCAAAAAAAATATCCTCCGAAGAGAATAATCAGCGAGAAGTGCTGGATCGTCTGAAATCCATGGCTGCCGTCTTTGAAAATAAGGCCGCATGCTATGAATACGAACTTGTCGGGTCAATCTTTCAGATCTACGGCAAGCTGTTCCCTCTTATATCAAAGGGATCCCGCCCCGCCTGCGCCCGTGACGCGCGTCTCAGAGAGATCCTTGTCTATATACAGAGTTCTTACTCTCAGCCCTTATCTCTGGATGATATCGCCGCACATGCCGGACTCAGCAGAAGTGAATGCTGCCGATATTTCAAATCCCAGACAGGTCAGACTTTGTTCGCTTACCTGATACAGTACCGCATCAGCAAGAGCCTTGAACTCCTGACATTTACGGATAAAACCATCTCCCAGATCGCGCAGTCTGTAGGATTCTCAAGTCAGAGCTATTATACTGACAGGTTCAGGACCGCCATCGGCACCACCCCGACCGAATATAGAAAGCACACTCTTGAGCGTTGCCAGACGGCATAATAGTCTTCCGATTGGCAGGGATGCGAGATACATTCCAATTTTACAATTGCTTTGGCGGGCTGTGTTCTGAATCAGTTTCGAATCAGCGAAGGCTCAAAACCGACAACAGCCCGGATAATAGCGGCAGCAGAAACGGCACTATCATGGTCAGCACAGTCCCATTAAACAAAGTTACCAGCCCCAGATCTCTTCCCACAAATTTCTGGATCGGCAAAAGCATGGTGTCCATATCTCCCGCGCCGCCTGATGCAATCGCGCTGCCCGGACTGATCCTTATTATGAGCGGCAGACAGAGGACCGTCAAGAATTCTCTGAAGACATTGACAACAAAACCGTATGTACCGATCCCCACCCCGTACGCGCTGCTCATATATGCTCCTGTAACGCTGTAATAACTCATTCCTGCAGAAGAGATCAGGGTTATCTTTAAAGGCAAACCGAGAACAAAACCAGAAACAACTCCACCCAGCATGCTGCCTGACAAGATTGCCAAAGGGACGAGCATTATCTTCCATCCCAGCTGCTTCATGTATCTAAGTGTATCGCTGCTGTTTCCCAAAGATATCCCTACACATATGTAAATAATGATCAGACATACCCTGATGACATGGCCGATCAGAAAAGCGTACTCCACCGGAAGCACAAGACGTCCAAACGCAATGCCGGAAACGATGCCTAAAGGCATGGTCCATACCAGCGGCGATTTATAGTTTCCATTTTCAGCGGACGTATCTTCCGGCATATTCAATTGGATATCATCGGCCTGAATGCTAATGTCATCAAGCAGCCTTATTGACTTCTCCAGTGAAAAGATAATGATGATACTGAAGCCTATGGCGAATACGCAGATCAAAAAACAATTGAGCCCTATCTTTCCCAGGCTCTTCATAAGCGAATCATTGACACCGATATTCGATCCTATGGTTATCATCAGGATTATCAAAACAATATTACTGTTGATGTCTACGATTTTCAGAAATTTTTTGCTTTTAAATTTCAACCCTACTGCCAGGCCGATTGCTATGCTGACAAAAGGCATAATGAATACCATCTGCTTTTCCCCCGATTATCTCATCATTTAAAATTTTTTCTAACATAATGTTAAACAGCAAGGATTATGCCAAGGGTCAAACCCGCATTTTTCAACATTAGCAAAGGCAACTTGAGGCGAATACGTTTCGATTATAGATATTATGAGTTTAATTCGTTTCAGACGTCAGATATTCTGTCCGCATCTGTTCCTATGCTTCGACCGTCAAAAAATCAGAAATGCCCTGCCTTCAGGTGTACCTGAAAGCAGGGCAGTAGATCCATTATTTAAGTTTCAATTCATCTGCGTCAACATTTACCTTTGTTACAAATGCCTCTGATGCCATTTGTTAATCCTAATATCATCGCCATAAATGCAATTACCGTCATTCCCACCGCGCCACCGGCAAAAATATTTTTAACAAATACTACAGCTGCGAGTATGCCGACTATTATCTGCATTATCGCCAAAAGCATATTAAATTTTTTGTTCATAACAAAATTCCCCTTCAATTTCATAATCATCTCTATTGTTATTGTATCATAATCCCTGCGCAAAAGTCCATCGTTTAATATCTGCGGCGTATCGTGCTATATTTCTGTCTTATTATATCACGCGCTTTTTCTTTGTAATGAAGGATAGACATCATCACCCGAAAATGTTTGATAAATAGCACCTATGCTACCTTTAAAGGAGTCGTCTTTTTCATTACCAAACACATCGCTGTCATTTCCGTATTTCATCTTATTTATGATTTTTCGGCACTCGTCGTATGTGATTTTGTATATATCCTTACTGCCTCCAGGCTTTTTCATGCTCTGATGATCGTAATCATCAAGCATATCAAGAGCAACATTGTAACTTTCAATTACTGACAGAACCTGTTTAGCATCTAAAGAATGCTCCGCTCTCTTCATGACCTGTATGACTTTCTTCAATTGATCCATGCGGTCATCATTAACGGCATAACCCTTTATGATGTAATCTTTAAGGGCTCCATTGGCCCAGCGCCTGAATTCAACGCCTCTTTTAGATTTGACACGGTAGCCAACAGAAATTATCATATCAAGATTGTAGTATTCAAGTTCTCTTTCAACAGACCTGTTGCCCTCTTTTTGAACTGTCGCAAATTTTGCGACAGTTGAATGATCTAGCTCTTCTTTTAGTGCATTATTAATATGTTTACCTATCGTCTTAATATCCCTTCCAAATAATTCAGCCAACTGATTTCTATTAAGCCATACTGTCTCTTGTTCTGGTGTAAAAGGGACCTCTAGTTTTAAATTATCTGCTTCAAATATTACTATTTCTTTTTTCATTGCAATATTCTCTCCTTTATCTACAACTTCCAACTTGTCTTTCCTTAATAATACTATATGGCGACGTTAATAGCCACTATTTAATATTTCAACATAAATCAGTATTTTCGATGGCTTCATGGCAAGTGGTGTTTAATTATAAGACAGTATAAGGAACTCTACGATTAGTTGATTGAAGTCGATACCTTATTATGTTACCATTTTGTGATGCAGGAGGATATATTACTCATTAATAGAGATAATTACGTGGGAGGTGTCTATTATGGATGCTACTAGAAAAAAGAAACTTAAAGATGCATATAAATCGAGGGATGTTGTTGGAGGCATATGTTCTATACTATGCAATGGAAACCAAAACGTGAGAATTCAGGCAACTACAGATATTGAAGGATTAAAGAACAGATTTAATTTTGCTGTTTTAACTGATACATGTCCGGATCCTTCTATGCGGGGTGATTGGCTCAAATATGGGTCAAAATCATTCTCATTCTCAGTATTAGAAGAGATCAAGAAAAACGACGGCCAGACTGACGAAGAATTCTCCAGGGATATTGCGACTTTACATGATATTTGGTTAGATAGGATTGCAAATGGAAAGAATAAAGATGGAGATAAAACTACAAATAATAATTGATGGTCGGTATATGCATTCGAATTCAAAGACGGCAATCTGCAATTGTGCAAATTGCCGCCTATAGAATTCATCAGTGCCCTCGATGCTTTTCTTTACGTTTCAACTGCTTTAAATCAAACTTGCGTTGCTTTTCCATCAGCTTCTGCTCTTTACTGCAGTGACTGCGTTCTGTTTTTCTTTCTTCACGCTGCATCTGAAGTGCCTGCTGAGACTTCGTACCGATGCCGGCATTCTGTATTGCCTTACCAGCTTCTCGCTGCCTTCTCTTTGGATTGCTTGCAGCTTTTTTCGGAATATACTCCACAGACTGACTGAATTCCAGCTGATAATACTGCTCGAGAACAAAACCATATAAATCGGCTTCGGATGGCTCTGGACCAAAAGTCACTTTACATGCGCTAAGTTTGTTGCCTATGACCCTTTCAAAGACGCCTATCCAAAATGGATCCTCAAAGAATACCGTCAGCTTTCCCGTTATCTTTTCCATAACGACCCTCCTTTATTTTTTATGGATAAGGAACGGACGACCCGGAGGGGAAGGTTACTTACACCATCATAGATGGTACGGCCGGGCTACCTACCGGCTCTGGCAGAAAATCTCTGCGTTGCGTTTTTATCCTTATCATTCGAATATTATATCATAGCCAGGCAATGCCTGACCATAAATGTGCGATTGCATATACCGTTTAAGCAGTCGGCTGCATTCCTCACTTCTCTTCTGACAGCCTTTGCATTAGACCTGCCACGATTTGCTTCACAAATCGGGCTAGGGCTTCATTAAAAAAATCTCTGAAAGGCCTGGAATCAGGCCGTTTCAGAGAAATTCTTCAACAATGGTCGTACGATTGTCGTAATTGTCGTAATTTTTGGCTCACTATCGTTGAAATTTCAACGATAATTAGTCCAGTGGCTTCATCGTCGGGAAGAGAATAATATCCCTGATGCTCGGTGCGTCTGTTATCAACATGATGCAGCGGTCGATGCCGACGCCCAGGCCGCCTGTTGGCGGAAGTCCGACTTCCAGTGCGTTTACGAAGTCCAGATCCATCGGGTGAGCTTCGTCGTCGATGCCGGCGTCAAGCTCAGCCTGCTGTTCTGCGAATCTTTCGTACTGGTCGATCGGGTCGTTGAGCTCTGAGAACGCGTTGGCGATTTCCCAGCCATTGATATAGGCTTCGAAACGACGTGTGATTCTCGGATCCTCAGGATCTCTCTTGGCAAGAGGTGATACCTCTACCGGATGGCCGATTACGAATACCGGTCCGTCCAGATATCCCGGAACATCTTCGCAGTACTCTTCAAACATTTCGGCAATCAGCTTGCCGCGTGTGTAATCTTTGATCTCGTCTTTGTCCATGCCGTACTTGATGGCAGCCTGACGAGCTTCCTCATCGTCATCGATCCTGGAGAAGTCCACTCCTGTGATCTCCTTAACGGCATCAGCCATATTCAGACGGCGCCAAGGCGGAGTCACGTCGAATTCCTTGCCCTGATAGGACAGGACAGGCGTGCCGTTGACAGCCATGGCTGCTTTATAAACCAGCTGCTCCGTGACGTCCATGGTGGTCTCCATGTTTCCGTAGGCGTAGTAGCACTCCATGGAAGTGAACTCAGGGTTATGGTTTCTGTCCATGCCCTCGTTACGGAACATCTTGCCCATTTCATATACTCTGTCCAGACCGCCGACTATACATCTCTTCAGATAAAGTTCGTTGGAAATGCGCAGTTTCAGGTCCATATTGAGAGTGTTGTGGTGAGTCTCAAAAGGTCTTGCGTTTGCTCCTCCGGCAATTGGAGTAAGTATCGGTGTATCCACCTCCAGATATCCGTAGTCCTCTTCAAGAACTCTCTTCATTTCCTTGATGATCGTAGCTCTCTTGTAGAACATGTCTCTGACATCCTGATTCATTATCAGGTCTACATATCTCTGTCTGTATCTCAGGTCCTGGTCTTTCAGACCGCTCCATTTGTCCGGAAGGACCTGCAGTGACTTGGACAAAAGCACCAGCTTTGTTACTCTGATCGAGATCTCGCCGTGCTTGGTCCTGAAGACAGTTCCAACCATGCCCAGGATATCGCCGATATCGTAGGTCTTGAACCACTCGTAGTCCTCATCACCTATCTCATCTTTTCTGACATAGCACTGGATCCTGCCTTGCTTATCCTGAATATCTATGAAAGAAGCTTTTCCCATCTGACGGAAGGCCATGATCCTGCCGGCGATGGAAACTTCTTCATCCTCCATGGCATCAAAATTTTCCTTGATGTCTACGCTGTGAGCGGTCACGTTCCAGGTTTCCTGCAGGAACGGGTTGCGTCCTGCATCCTGCAGTTTCTTCAGCTTTTCACGTCTGATCTGCCTCTGTTCGGTAAGGTTCTCTGCGTATTCTGATTCTTCAACTTCCGGGTTAATATTATTGCTTTCTGTACTCATTTGTATCTCCTTATTACTTGGAAATGCCCTCTATTCTATAATGTAAAGTTCTGTCAGGTACGACTATTTCGACTGTTTCTCCCTTTTTCTTTCCGAGAAGATTGCGTCCTACCAGAGAGTCATTGGAAATCTTGGCAGGTGAAGCAAAAGGATCTGCTTCAGTCGAACCAACGATGACAAATTCCATCGTTTCCTTGGTGTCGACATCCTTTACCTTGACTTTCAGACCAACGTTTACCTGGTCGCCCTTGACGTCCTTTTCATTGATGATCTTGGCATTTCTCATCATCGTTTCCAGCTTGTGGATCCTCTCCTCAAGCTCAGCCTGCTCATTTTTTGCAGCGTCATACTCTGCATTCTCGGAAAGGTCACCATACGAGATGGCTTCTTTTAGCCTCTCCGAGACCTCTTTTCGTCTTACTGAAACGAGTTCGTCTCGTTCGGCTTCGATCTTGTCATAACCCTCCTGGGTCAATAGTACTTCATCTGACATTGTATTAAATTTCTCCTTTCGGTTAGTACCGTTTGTCGCAGTATTATACTCTAAAAACGTTAAATTGTCAATAAATTCAACCCTCTTCAAGGGTATTTTTTGTTATTTGAACACAATATTTACATTTCTGCAGTTGGTGACGTACACAAGCGAGGCGTAGTTTATGGTGAATTCCAGAATGTCGCCCACCTTCAGGTCACGCTCAGCATCCTCTATGTCCAGGATCGTATGATCACTGGAAGCTCCGAGTATTTCAATTCCTTTGTCTTTTGGGAAGATCTCATCTATGCTGCCGTAGTCCACTTTGCCGATACCCAGCAGTGCCTTGCGCCTGATGCCCCTGTCCGGATATTCAGGAGTATGACCAAAGGCGTCGACTCCCATCTCTCCGACAGGATGAGAAGGCTTGTCCTTGACCTCGATCACCTCGGCCATCAGGGTGTAGACATCCTGATGCATCATGCTCATGTCGTAACCATAATATAGAGCCAGATCCAGAGCCAGTAGAATTCCTTCACCTATGCGCAGATGATTGATCCTCTCCGGGATATTGCCGTCGATAACTCTCATGAAACTGGAAGTGGCGCCGCCGGATATGTACTCAAGCTTTCTGCCGATGCGGCCTTCGATCTTCTCCGCCACATCCACCAGCTCCTCCAGCTTTTCAGTGGTGGGGAGGAGCGAGCCGTAGCAGCCCACATTTGTTCCCACACCTGCCAGCTCCAGGTTTGGCATTTCGTTTTCCACTTTGAAAGCCACATCTGCCATTTCGTCTTTGTCCCAGTAGCCCTCGCGCAAATCGCCCAGGTCAGCCATGAGTATCACCTTATGCACCTTGCCCTGGCGTCCAGCTTCCTCATTGAGAGCCTTCAGGACAACCAGCTCGCTGTTAAGTGAATAATCCGTAAGGCGAATGACGTCCTTTATCTCCGTCAGCATCGGTACCCGTAGCAGCAGCATCGGTTTGTCGATACCGAACTTGATGGCATCTTCGATCTGTTCCAGTCTTGACGAAGCGATGAAACTGCACCCTCCGTCGGCAAACTGCCTGGCGCACTCAGGAATCCCCGTGGTTCCTTTGATCACACCTGAAACGGCGATGCCCTTTTCAGCACACTTGCCGACAACATATTCAACGTTTTCTCTAAGGTGCTTTAAATCTATTTCTACTCTTGGGTATACGGTTTTCATTAACCTATTCCTCCTTGTTGGCGTCTATAAATCTTTTGATTTTCTTGCCGGTGGTTTTTTCAAAATCGCTCTGCTTGATGTTGACTTTCTTGATCTTCTTGAACAAAGGCAGGCTGTCGTTGATTTTGTCGATTTCTTCCCAGGTCAGATCTCGTGCCTGTTCATCAGTAAACCCTTCTCCCAGGATATCCGTCAGTTCATCATCATCAAGGGTGACGGTGGCAACTATAGAAGTTTCGTTGGAGCCGTCATCGCCTTCATTACCCCAAACCATGGATTCAGCGATGAACGGTATCCTGGCCAGGTAATTCTCCAGCTCCTCCGGATAGACGTTTTTGCCATTTTTGGTTATAATGACGTTTTTCTGGCGCCCGGTTATATAGATGAATTTTTCGCTGTCCACATATCCCAGATCACCGGTATGGAACCATCCGTCCACCAGCACCTTGGCAGTTTCCTCAGGGTTGTTGTAATAACCCATCATGATATTGCTGCCCTTAAGGCAGATCTCGCCTATGCCTTCTTCGTCTCTGTTGATTATCTTCACATCCATGCCCGGCAGCAGATGTCCTGCAGAGTTGCTGCGCATGTTCTTTAAAGTGTCAGGATTCAACGCCGCCATCGGCGAGCACTCAGTCAGCCCATAGCCCTGGACCGCCGAGATACCTATATCATTGAAGAAATCCAGTATGTCAGGATCGATGGCTGCGCCGCCTGAAATTATCATGCGCAGACGTCCACCAAAAACCTTTTTGATTTCCCTGGTAAACGGTCCCACCAGATCCAGTCTGGCTTTTCTTGTAAACCTGTTAACAGTAAGCAGCGTATTCAGCGTCTGCTCCTTGCCCTCCTGTCTTATGGCCTTCCATATCTTTCTGTACAGTGCCTCTATGAGCACTGGTACTCCCAGGAACATGGTCGGCTTGACCTCCTTCAGGTTCTTTTCGATATATCTGAGGCCCTGGCAGTACGCTATCGATGCGCCCTTATACAGTGGCATCAGGAAACCGCAGGTACACTCATATGTGTGATGTATAGGAAGCACTGAGAAAAAAATGTCCTCAGGCTCCACATTCAGTATGGTCGGTGCCGACATCAGATTGTCGGCCAGGTTGGCATTAGACAGCATGACGCCTTTGGCTATGCCGGTGGTTCCCGATGTGTACAAAATAACCGCCATTTCATCAGCTACTATCTCCGCATCCAGGAACTGTCTGTCACCCTGTGAAAGCTGAGTCACTCCTTCATCCAGAAGTCCGTTCCATGAAATGATCCCGTTGTCTGCATCCGCTTCACCAAATGATACTATCATCTCAAGCTTTGTTCTGCCGCTGTTTCTCATCTCGGTGAACATCTGCTTGAAGCTGTCACCACAGATGATGCAGGAAACACCGGCATCTATGATCAGCTGCTCGATCTCCTCAGCACTCAGTTCTTTGTCCAGCGGTACCACAACGCCTGTGCCGCAGATGACTGCCAGATAGCTGGTTCCCCACTGATAGCAGTTGTTCCCCATTATGGCTATGCGCCTGCCGGAAAGACCGTGGTTCAGAAGCGCTGTTCCCAGTGCATTTATATCTCCCATAGCCTGCTTGTAGGTGATTTCCGCATACGGCATATCGCGTTCGAACTTCTGTCTGAATGCCACGTTGTCGGCGTACAGTTCTGCGCTGGTCTCTATCATATTTTTGATATCGGTTATCGGTCTGCTGTTCCTGTAGATCACGTACCGGTCGGTACTGTTTTCCAGGGCCTTGACCTTGGATTTCGCACGTTTCTCTTCCATGCTTCTGATCTCGGAATAATCCTTTGATATCTCTCCGGAAGTCACGCTTTCGACCTTGTTGCCGAATCGTTTTATCTTGCCGGTGGTCGTCTTGATAAATTCCTCATTTCTGATGATGATGCGCTTTACATGCTTGTAAGGCGGCATCTTCTCGTTGATCTCATCCACAAGTTTTTTGTAGAAGTGATAAATCTCACTGCTGTTCATCTCTCCCTGCTGCTCCTTCAGCAGCTTGTAGTTAGGATAGATGTCTGCGGTGACCATGACGTTGCCAACTCTCTCGTCAGTCACGCCGTGTACCAGCACTTCCTGTATCAGATCGTTCTCCAGCAGCACGGCCTCAACTTCCTCCGGGAAGATATTCTTGCCGCCCTTGGTGACGATGACTGTCTTTTTGCGGCCCGTTACATAAACAAAACCGTCGCTGTCTATATATCCCAGGTCGCCGGTGTGGAGCCAGTTGTTCTTCAGCACCTGCTCCGTGGCCTCTTTGTTCTCGTAATATCCAAGCATGACTGACGGGCCTCGGCAGATGATCTCGCCTATGCCGTCCTCATCGGACTCTACGATCCGCACATCGGTTCCCGGCATCGGCTTACCGGCCGATGCAGCCTTGCTGTATCTGTCCTGATTCACGGCTATTATTGGGGCGTTCTCGCTCATTCCGTATCCCTGGATCATGGTAAAGCCCATGGCCTCAAAATCCTCGACCACTTTTGGATCGATGGCCGCTCCTCCGGCGACAAATGCCTTCATTTCGCCTCCGAACGACTGATGTATCGCCTTGAACATGCGTTTGATCATCGGCTTGTTGTTGTATAGCTTCATACGTTTGGAAAGGTCGATGGCACGGCGCAGCTTTTCACCCTCGCCACGGCTCTCGGCCTGCTTCCACATACCTTTGTACATTTTTTCGAAAACCAGAGGTACGCCCAGCATTACGTTGGCCTTTACCTCCACCATGTTTTTCTGTATGTATTTGATGCCCTCGCAGATCGCAATAGTCTTGCCCTGGAAGAATGTGGTCCAGATGTCACAGGTCATCTCATAGGCATGATGAACCGGCAGAATAGACAAAACTATGCCCGGCTCAGGTATCTTGAATATCTTGGACATATTCATAACATTGGCCGCTATATTGCGGTGAGACAGCATGACCCCCTTGGCAAGACCTGTGGTACCCGATGTGAACATCAGAGTTGCCATCTGGTCAGGATCGATCTCGGCATCCACATACCTGGTGTCGCCGTCAGCCAGGATCCCTATACCCTCGCTGATAAGTATGTCCATGGACAGTGCCCTGTCCGTATCTTCTTCATTGTCTATTGATATGAAAAACTCTATGTCGTATCTGTTCTCAAAGAGCGGCTCAATGGTCTTTTCGCTCTTGTTGGAGTAAACCAGCGCACTGGCCCCAGAACGTTTGACCAGCCCCAGAAGTTCCTCCTGTGGCAAATTCTTGTCCAGTGGTACGATAACTCCCACACCTGCCACAACAGTAAAATAAGTGAGGATCCATTTATAGCTCGTCTCACCTATTACAGCGATTTTCTTTCCCTTTAGTCCCATGTCGATGAGTTTTGTACCAAATGCGTCCATTTCTTCTCTGACTCTGGCATAGGTTATGGGAACAAATTCTCCGATGGATCTGTCCTTCTGAAGGTAAGCAGTCTCATCAGGAAAAAGATCGGTGCTCTGTATGAGAATGTCCTTCAGATCTGTCACCTCTCTGACAGGATAATATACTCCATCATATTTTTTATTATTCATATTGTTTCTTCTTTCTATTTCGATGTATAGAGTTTATTTTACCATTTTTGAGCCATTATATCAACGAAAACCGTCTTTTGTCACAATCAAAAATCCGCCGGAGATCGACCTGCGACGGATTTGATATTCAGATCACACAATATGTACGCACCGGCTATCTGTCTTCGTCCGGGCCCTTGCCGATATCCGGACCCACATTCACATCCTGTGGTTCCACGCTGTCATTCACATGTATCCACTCGCCCTGGGCAAATCCCGGTATCGATATGGTCTCCGCGGTTCCCGGCATAGCTTTGCCGTTGAATCTGCTGTAGGTGTTCCACACGCGCACTATGATAAGTATCTGAGCCACGATGGAAAAAATGACCGCGGCTACGATGAATATGATCGCCGCTATCAGCCCTCCAGCCATACCCAGATGATAATCGGATCCGAAGCTGCTGGAGCCTATAGTGGAAACGGCTGCCACGATGATTGCGATCAGAAGTGCCACTGATGCGGCTATCGTGATAAGCGCCGCCGCCAGAAAAAGTTTCCACGCTCTTCTGCACCGCACAGCAAGAAATTCGTCACCATTTGCTGCTGCCACATCAGCACAACCCAGCATCATTCCTCTGATGGCCAGAAGACCGATTACTGCCATGACCACCGCCAGCACAAACACGATTACAACCAGCGCTATGATAGTACCGCTTCCTGTCGATGTGCTTCCGCTGAGGTTATAAGTCGAAATCGAGCTTACTGCCAGACCGGCCATGATCACTGCCAGGATAACTACCGCTACGCCCAGCAGAATGTTTACGATATAATAATTCCTCGCCTTGAGAAAATTTATCGAATACATTTTCACCTTGGAAAGGCCTACGATCACCAGTATCAGACCGACCAGCGATGTTATGCCCATGATCACTGAAAAAACGTCAACGCCTGAGTCCAGTCCTGAAGTTGTTGTGATATTGTTCACATGATCCCCGATGGTCGCGCCGCTGGAAGCCGAACTTGCCAGCTGTACGATAAGGCCAATAAACACCAGTTTTAGCCCTTTCAGGTTATAGTTGCTATCTCCCATATCTTCCTCCATGTTCCTAACTAACAATGATTGACTATTGTATCACAATCTATGACATCTTGCAATCATTCCTGCGGTGCCTTGCCGTCATACATGTTATCGTGCTTCTCATAGCGCGCCATGATCTCCGCATAAATTTCAGGATGTCTGGCGCAGAATTCAGTCTCGTTTCTTTTTCTGCGTTCGTTGATCATGGCATTTGCGCCCGGATTCTTGCGAAGCAGTTCATCGACGATAGCAGCTCTCCTGTCCTCTATCTGTTCTCTGACCCCTTCAATGTCCCTGTTGCCCTCGGATGAAAGCAGCGCCAGTTCCATCTCTATGTAGTCCAGCAGATCCTCTTCATCCATGACATCCCAGTGGCCCATGGCCAGGATCTCTTTGGCATTATTTATCTTTGACGGATCGTAATTACCAGATGCAGCCATATCTGCTGCCAGCTTACAGGCATAATCCTTCATCCTTTTATCAGCGTTTTCACCAAAGGCCCATTCAAATTCAGCCAGTCTGTCATCCACTATCTGTACCTCCGGCATGCCATCCTCGTCATCGAAGGTCTCCAGCGGATATGGTCTTTCCAGACCTACTTCAGAAAGCGCATCTTCGATATGTCTTTTTATCACGCCATCTTCGATGAGCCTGCCCTTTCCGAACTTTACCAGCCTGTCATTGACTGCTCCGGCATGCTCGGTAATATAAAATCCGATGCCTCTGGCTTTGAGCCCTTGGTATATCATTTCCAGCCTTTCTGCGGCGGTGATATCCACATTACCGATGCCTCTGGCGTCGATGATTATCTGATGCACCCCTTCTCCGGCCGCGTTTTCGATGTCCTCCTGGAATTTCCCCACGTTTGCGAAGAACAAAGTTCCGCTGAATCTGTAGATAACGGTGTTCTTTATCGGTCTGGCGTTGCGGTTCCTCTTGAGGGCATAGAATCCGTCCTTGCCCGGTATGCATCCCATGTAGGCCTTAGGCGGTACCACGGCTCTCACGGCTACGGCAACAAAGGAAAGCATCATGCCTATGAGTACTCCGTATATGGTCCCGCATAAAAGTACTCCAAAGAATGCCGCATAGAATATCAGCCATTCCGAACGATCCGCCTTTTTCAGCTGTTTGGCCAGATCAAATTCCAGTATACTGATCAGCGCCGAAATGACAATGCCCGTGAGCACCGGCACAGGCAGATAGGCGATGAAATCTGTGCCGAACAAAAGCATCAGTACCATCGATCCGCAGGCGAATATGGACATCACCTGGGACCTGGAGCCGAACTGAGCGGCTATGCTGGTCCTGGAAACGCTGCCGCTCACCGGTCCGCAGCCGGTCAGCGCCGAAGCCACGTTACCGAGAGTATAGGCCAGCAGCTCTCTGCCCGGTTTGATCTTATAATTGTTTTTCATGGCGTAATTGTTAGTAGCCAGCAGCGTCTCCGCTACGATTACCACCGCTATGGTAAAGCCGGACAAAATGATATGCCTCATATTGCCATAAGCAACGGTGAAATCAGGGAATCTAAGATCTGGCAGACCTGCCTCCACAGACGGAAGCAGCTTCACGCCGTAATCCGTAAGAGGCAGAAACGCCGACAGCAGTGCTCCCACGATCATCATTACCACTGACATAGGGATCTTGGGCCACCGTTTGGCCATAAATCGTATAATGACGATAGTACCCAGCCCCAGTAAAAACGAAACCATGCCGAAATTTCCTTTGTATATCTGTACAAAAATATTTCCCAGCAGCGGCAGAAATTCCCCTTCCACCACATTACCGCCAAACAGCTTTGGCACCTGCATGGTGATTATGGTAAAGCCGATGCCGCTGATAAAGCCTCCCATCACAGGGGTGGATATCAGATTGGTGAATCTTCCGGCTCTGAGGAAATAGAAAACCAGCAGCCATACTGCTGCGACCATGGTGATCACCGGCACCATCCTTATGGCTTCCCCCGAGCCCGCAGTCACTCCCAGAGTGGCGAGAAGTCCACCTACCAGTGCGGACGGCGCCGCGTCGATACCGAAGACAAACTGGGGAGAGGACGTAACAAAACCAAAGATGAGTATCGGCATAAGGGAACCATATAGTCCATAGACCACCGGAAGCCCTGATACCTGGGCATAGCCCATGGAGATCGGAATGGATACCAGCGCAACTATGATTCCCGCCGGTATGTCCTTTTTCAGGTACTCATGTTTATAATCTCTGAACAAATCGCTCACTCCCTTATTAAAGTACACATTTCACTTTCATTTCAGCATCATGACCGCCGCCATGGTGCCCCGCTGTCCGTGCTGCCCTCTGTGAGAGAAAAACACGTCCATGTTGCATTTGGTACATAGACCCATGCAGAATATATTTTTGTCGCTGATTCCGCTTTCAGTGAGAATGGAGCGGTTTACCGACCAGAGGTCCAGATAATATTTTGCTTCCCTTTGATATGCCAGCTGCCGCCAGCTTTCATTTTCAGCAAAAAACGCCTCCGCCACATCTTTGTCCACCTCAAAACAATCCTGGCAGAGAGACGGTCCTATCCCGACCAGTATGTCCCCCGGTTCACTGTCAAACTCCGCCTTCATCTTCCTCACCATACCGGCGCCTATCTTTCCCAGAGTACCGCGCCATCCCGAATGGGCAAGACCTATGACATGTCTCTCGGGATCATAAAAATACAGGGCATTACAGTCTGAATGCAGCGTAACCAGAGCGATGCCGCGGCGGTCGGTGACCAGCCCGTCGACATCCGTATAATCCCGCTCTCTCGTTATGCCCTTGCCCTTGTCAGCTTCCGTAACTGTCCTGATATTCGTCGTGTGAGTCTGCTGTGTCCATACCATGTCGCAGGTGTTAATACCCAGTACATCGGCCAGCACCTGGCAGTTATGGAGTCGGTTTTCCAGGGTATCCCTGTGATCAACAAAACCCAGGTTCCAGGATTCGCAGCAGCCAGTGCTGATACCTCCATGCCTGGTGGTGAACAGATGGGTCAGCTCAGGATATTTGTCGAATTCTCTGAACGTCAGATACTGAGCTTCGCCCTTCTTATGCAGTTTATATATATCCGTTTCATTTTCTATCATATGCCTGCCGCGCCCTGCTATTCATCTGCAACCAGATAGCCTTTGTTTATCAGGGCTTTCTCTATCAGATCGAGAGTCTCCTCATCGGGAGCTTCAACTGTGTGGTAATGGTAGTTGCCTGTGACCTTCATCAGCGGGGTCGATCTGCCGCTTCTGATGTCGTCCATGAAATCGCTTACCTTGCGTCTTGAGCTGATGTTCAACACACCGCTTATTTTTCCGTATATCTTGTGCCATATGAAAACATCCAGGACCGTGCCGCCCATGTCTACGATGGTGTTGAGCTCGTCTTCCAGCTGTTCGTCAGTATGGCTCACCTTGAAGATGCGGTTAGGTTTCTGCGGCTCATTCAAAATGTAGCCCCGGTTAGTGGAAATAATATCAAAACCGGCTGCGCGTATCAGCGCTATGTCCTGTACGATGACCTGTCTGCTGACTGAAAATTCTTCAGCCAGACGTGTGGCTGACACCACCCTGTCACTGGTCTGGATCATATTAAGTATCTCTTTTCTTCTTTCGGTTCCGTTCATGTTCACACCTCTTCTGTACCGGTACATTCCGGTCCCTAACGATACCCCTATTATAGTTTATACCGATGATTTTTTCCAGCACTTATCCTTTGTTTTTCAACCCTATACCCCGGAGCACGTCATGTATACATACGATAACTCATTGACATATACTTTGTTTATAGTATAATTTTCTTTGGGTAAGAATGAAAAAATACTATATCTTGTATGACGTAATAGGAGAACTAACCGATGGAAAACATTGAAAGAATCATTAAAAGAGACGGCAGAGTGGTTGAATTTGACGTAGAAAAGATCACCGATGCCATATTCAACGCCGCCAAAGTGCTGGGTGGCAGCGACAGAGAAATGTCGTCATATCTTGCAAGACAGGTCGAGCTGTACCTGCTGGAGATCTGCCACAACAACACCCCTACTGTAGAACAGATACAGGACGCGGTGGAAAAGATACTTATTGAAAACGGTCATGCAAGAACAGCCAAGGAATATATACTGTACCGTGCTGAACGTACAAGAATCAGAAGCATGGACACCAAGCTGATGCATGTCTACGAAGATCTGACCTTCAAAGAGGCAGAAGAAATAGACGTCAAACGCGAAAACGCCAACATCGACGGCAACACAGCCATGGGAACCATGCTGAAATACGGCTCCGAGGGCGCCAAAGAGTTTTATAAGATGTATGTCATAGATCCTAAATATGCCAAAGCTCACGACAGCGGCGACATCCACATCCACGACATGGATTTCTACACGCTGACCATGACCTGCTGCCAGATCGATCTGGTCAAACTGCTTCAGGGCGGATTTTCCACGGGTCACGGCCATCTCAGAGAGCCAAATGACATTGAAAGTTACGCTGCACTGGCATGTATCGCCATCCAGTCCGACCAGAACGACCAGCACGGCGGCCAGTCCATCCCTAACTTTGACTATGGCATCGCCCCGGGAGTCAGAAAATCCTACAAAAAACTGTACTGGACCAATATGGGAAAAATGCTGGAGCTTCTCTTTGATGTGGAAAACGGCGCTGACAAAATGAAAGCCTTCGGCGAAAATGTCGAAGCGGAACAGGGCATCTGCCCATGCATGGCCTGGGACAACAACTACATGGACATCGAAGCCGAAGCCCTGAAGGAATTCGGAACCCGTGAGGAGATCGCAAAACTCCAGGCCAAGGCCAGACTCTTTGCCGACAGAGAGATCGTCAGAAAAACCTACCAGGCAATGGAAGCTTTGATCCACAATCTCAACACCATGCATTCGAGAGCCGGCGCGCAGGTACCATTCAGCTCCATCAACTACGGAACTGATACTTCACCGGAAGGCCGCCTGGCAATGAAATGCATAATGGAAGCCACCGAAGCAGGTCTTGGCAATGGCGAAACGCCGATCTTCCCGATCCAGATCTTCAAGGTAAAAGAAGGCGTAAGCTACAACCCTGAAGATCCCAACTACGATCTGTTCAAACTGGCGTGCAAGACCAGCGCCAAGAGACTTTTCCCTAATTTCTCTTTCCTGGATGCTCCATATAATCTGCAGTACTACAAGCAGGGCCATCCGGAGACGGAATGCGCATACATGGGCTGCAGGACCAGAGTCATCGGAAACGTATACGATCCATCAAGAGAGATCGTCTATGGAAGAGGCAACCTTTCCTTTACTTCCATAAACCTGCCTCGCCTTGCCATCAAAGCCAAGGGCGATGTAGATATCTTCTTCGACGGACTGGACCACATGATAGATATCGCCATCGGTCAGCTCAACGAGCGTATGCACATCCAGGGCCAGAAAAAGGTGAAGAACTTCCCGTTCCTCATGGGCCAGGGCATCTGGATCGATTCCGATAAGCTGAAACCTGACGATACCGTCGAAGAAGTCATCAAACACGGCACACTCACCGTCGGCTTCATCGGCCTTGCCGAATGCCTGAAGGCACTCATCGGCGAGCACCATGGCGAATCAGACAAGGCCGAACAGCTGGGTCTTGAGATCATAGCATACATGAGGAAGAGAATGGATGAGGAAGCTCGCAAGACAGGTCTCAACTGGTCACTTATAGCCACCCCTGCCGAAGGACTCTCCGGCAGATTCGTCAGGATCGACCGCGAGAAATACGGCATTATCCCAGGCGTTACCGACAGAGACTACTACACCAACAGCTTCCATGTTCCCGTATACTACAACATCAGCGCTTTCGACAAAATCAAAAAGGAAGCCCCGTTCCACGCTCTCACCAACGGAGGTCACATCTCCTACATCGAGCTGGACGGCGATCCTCTCAAAAACCTGGACGCCTTTGAACGCGTAGTAAGATGTATGAAAGAAAACGGCGTAGGCTACGGCTCCATCAACCATCCTGTTGACAGAGATCCCGTATGCGGCTACACCGGAATAATAGACAATGAATGTCCGCAGTGCGGCAGACATGAAGGTGACGGCAATCAGAACTTTGAGCGCATCCGCCGTATTACCGGCTACCTGGTCGGCACCATGGACAACTGGAACGACGCCAAAACTTCAGAGGAAAAGGACAGAGTCAAACACGGCATCGGCTCTGGCTTCGAGACACTGCAATGAGTGACTCCCTGAGACTGGCCGGAGTCGTCCGCGAATCCATAGTAGACGGACCCGGCATCAGATTCGTGGTATTCTGCCAGGGCTGTCCGCACAAATGCCCCGGCTGTCACAATGCCGTGACCCACGATTTCAGCGCAGGCTTCGACTGCGACATAAACAAAATAGTCAATGCTGTGGACGAGAACCCCCTGCTCTCCGGCGTCACCTTCAGCGGTGGTGAGCCAGCCTGTCAGCCAGCCGGTTTCCGCGCCCTGGCCTCAGAAATAAAAAAGCGCGGCCTGAACATCTACATGTACTCAGGCTACACCTACGAAGAGCTCTTCAAAATGGCCGGCTCCGACGACGACCTGGCTGAGCTCCTCAGCCTCATCGATGTCCTCATCGACGGCCGCTACGAAGACCAGCACCGCGATCTGACACTTCAGTTCCGCGGCAGCACCAACCAGCGCGTCATCGACATGCCAAAAAGCCGCAATGCCGGTCATCCGATATCCCTGGATCTGAACTGACGCGCATCCATCCGCTACACATGAACATAACTGAAATTCCTGATCCCCGCCCGAACATTTTCGGAGCGGGGATTTTTTCTGCTGCCGGTGTCCAGCGTTGATTCCGATCAGATCCTTGTGATAGAGAGGCATCCACTTGCCATCAACATATTTTTTCTTATTCCCCAGGGAGTCGGCTAATATTTGTCCATGGCAAGTAATCCGGCCTGCTGAACACACATTTTCACTTGCCATCAACATATTTTTTCTTATTCCCCAGGGAATCGGCTAATATTTGTCCTTGGCAAGTAATCCAGGCTGCTGAACACACATTTTCACTTGCCATCAACATGTTTTTCCTTATTCCCCAGGGAATCGACTAATATTTGTCCTTGGCAAGTAATCCGGCCTGCTGAACACACATTTTCACTTGCCATCAACATGTTTTTCCTTATTCCCTAGGGAATCGGCTAATATTTGTCCTTGGCAAGTAATCCGGCCTGATGAACACAATCAGGTTTCCCCTGCCCCGCATGCCGCAGCAGCGAAGCAGCGCCCCGGGTAGCGCAGCAATTCGCAGGAGCAGCTGCAGTCACCGCCGAAATGAGCAGGAAGAACAGCTAAATCGCATGCACTGTCTGAAGTCGAAAATGCAATATAAAACACGGGATGCTCAGGTTTACCTGAAAGCATCCCGCGTTTTGTAATTGCAGCAGCTCTCAAAAGAGAGCTGCAGATATTTTCGACGAGTTTGCATGCGATTCTGTTCTTCGCGAATGAGACGCGTTGGCTGCATGCTACGAGGACAGCTGCGCGGCACGGGGCGAATGCGGAACTGCCTGCGCGGCACGGGGCGAATGCGGAACTGCCTGCGCGCCCTGGGGCGAATGCGGAACTGCCTGCGCGGCACGGGGCGAATGCGGAGCTGCCTGCGCGCCCGGTGGGACGCTCAGCATCCTATTCCGTGCGCAGTGCCGTTACCGGATCTTTGCGGGCGGCCTTCTTGGCCGGTATGAGGCCGCCGATGCATGTGAGCACGACGCTGAGCAGTATCAGTACCAGCGCGTTGTTCCAGGGCAGCTCGGCGTTGACCGAAGCCGAATCTGTCAATGAGTGTATCAGCGCATTGCCCGGAATCATCAGGATCAGTGCTATGCCTATGCCGATAACGCCGGCACAGAGTCCTATGATGAAAGTCTCCGCGTTGAACACCAGTGAGATGTTCCGCTTGGAAGCACCTATGGCGCGCAGTATCCCGATCTCCTTGGTGCGCTCGAGGACGGAGATATATGTTATGATTCCTATCATTATTGACGATACGATCAGCGACAGTGCCACGAAAGCTATAAGCACGTAGGTGATGATGTCCACCATCTTGGTCACAGATGACATCAGGAGGGCCACATAGTCCGTGTAAGTGATTTTATCCTTGTCCTTTGACACAGATGTATTATATGCGTCAATACAGTCTGAAATCGAATCTTTGTCCTTGAAACTGTCTGCATAGATGTTTATGCTGGACGGTTTGCCGAAATCGACAGCGCCGAAGGCGCTGAGGTTCTCCGAGTAGCTGCTGGCCGCCAGCGTGGAACTGCCGGTTGAAGAAAAACTGGTGCCCGTCAGCACATTGATCTTTTTGTTCTTCTTCTGAGCCTTGACCACGGCGCTGGAGTTGGCTTCTTTTATCACCCGCCTGGTCAGCGCTCTGGTGTAGCCGATGGCGGTGCCTATGGTGGCGCTGCTGGAATCGCTGTCTTTGGCTTTGATGACGGCGGTGATCTTCAGCTTGATGCCCTTTTTCTTGACCAGGTCTTTAACTGAGGCAGCGTTTTCTGCCGAAGAAATATAGGTCCCAAAGCCGCTGGACGAATAGTAGTCACAGGCCGGCAGCAGGTAGAAGCTCTGGCCGGTAATATCCTTGTAGGACCATTGCCTGGTGCCTACCTTCTTGCCTGCAGTCACGCGTTTGGAGTACTTATCGTAATATGGCGATGTGACCAGTCCCAGGTCGTAGAGGGTAGTCATGGAGATCTCGTTGTGCTTGTCGACCACCAGGACCACCTCGTTGGATTTTGTCGGCCACTTGCCGTAGAGCACCTTATAATTATCTGTGACCGCCGTGCTGACCTCGCTGTTCTTACCCGACAGCATTTCCGTAAAGTTAGTTGCCGCGCTGCCTGAAGCGCTCATCATGGCAGACATGGTCGCGCTGTCGCCGTTGGTGTTTATCAGATTTCCCTTAGGGTCATAGGCGTATACGTCGAATTTAGTGTCGTAGGAGTATACTATGCCGTTTTTCCCCACATATTTGTGTATCTTGCTGTCTGGATCATCCAGGTATTTCTTGAAAGCCTTCAAGTTGTTTTTTGTCACCACAGCCAGGCCGTTGCTGCTGGAAAATACTCCATTGAGCTTGTGATCGCTGGATTTGACCGATGATGTCCCTCCCGCCTTGAACATGCCGCTCATGTCTGTAGCCTGTTCTTCAATGGTTATCGGATATGACGTCATGGTGTCCTTCTGCAGATTGTTTATATAGGTATTCACTCCGTTGGACAAAGCCAGGATGAGGGCGATGCCGATTATGCCGATGGAACCGGCAAAGGCTGTCAGCAGGGTACGGCCCTTCTTGGTCTTAAGGTTGCTGAAGCTGAGGGACAAAGATGTAGCGAATGACATCCTGGATTTTCCCATGTTCCTGTGCTCCGGAGCGGCCAGCTCCCGCGCGTCCACTTCAAATGGATCCGTATCTCCGGTTATCTTCCCGTCCAGCAGATTCACCGTTCTGGTGGCGTACTTTTCCGCCAGGTCTGAATTGTGAGTGACCATGACGACCAGCCTGTCTTCAGCCACCTTCTTCAGAAGCTCCATGACCTGTACGCTGGTACCGGTATCCAGCGCTCCTGTCGGTTCATCGGCAAGCAGGATATCAGGATCGTTTACCAGGGCCCTGGCAATGGCCACCCTCTGCATCTGGCCGCCGGAAAGCTGGTTCGGCCGCTTGTGGAGCTGATCGCCCAGTCCAACCTGGGTCAACGCCTCCGCGGCTCGGGTTTTACGCTCGCTGCGTGAAATACCGGATATGGTCAGGGCCAGTTCAACGTTGGCCAGCACCGTCTGATGCGGTATGAGATTATAGCTCTGGAAAACAAAACCTATGGTGTGGTTTCTGTAGGAATCCCAGTCCCTGTCCTTATACTTTTTCGTGGAGATATCGTTGATTATCAGATCTCCGCTGTCGTAGCGGTCCAGTCCGCCGATGATATTCAAAAAAGTAGTCTTGCCGGATCCACTGGGACCCAGTATGGCTACGAACTCATTGTCGCGCAGATTCAGACTCACATCGTCCAGCGCTCTCTGCACCAGCTCGCCTGTCTTATACTGTTTGCTTATGTTCTTGATCTGGAGCATATGCTCTACCCCTCCCATTTTGTTCAGCAATAGAAAAACAGAGACCGCCAGCCCTGCGCGCTGCCGCGTACGCGACAGGCAAGCCAGCAGTCTCCTGCAAATGATCTTTGATTATCTGTTGTAAACGAAGAATCCTTCGCCAGTCTTCATTCCCAGCTTGTTAGCTGCAACCATCTGCTTCAGCAGGATGTTTGGACGATATTTAGGATCGCCGAATTCGCTGTAAAGAACATTCATGATAGCCAGGCATACATCAAGTCCGATCAGATCTCCCAAAGCAAGAGGTCCCATTGGATGATTGCATCCAAGCTTCATAGCTGTATCGATATCTTCAGCTGTTGCTACGCCTTCGTTGAGGATCGTAATAGCTTCATTGATCATAGGGATCAGGATCCTGTTTACTACGAATCCCGGAGCTTCCTTGATCTGAACCGGAGTCTTTCCAAGTTCACTTGACAGGTCAGTTACGATCTTGTTGGTCTCTTCTGAAGTCAGCAGTCCGTTGATAACCTCAACCAGCTTCATTGCCGGAACCGGATTGAAGAAATGCATGCCGATAACTTTGTCAGGTTTGCTTGTTGACATAGCGATATCGGTAATTGACAGTGAAGAAGTGTTTGATGCGATTATGCACTCAGGCTTAGTCAGCTCATCAAGTTCTCTGAACAGAGCTTTCTTAGCTTCCATGTCCTCAGTTGATGCTTCAATGATCAGATCAGCGTCTTTCACGATGCTGATATCAGTTGAACCGCTTACCAAAGCCATGTACTCTTTCTTCTGATCCTCTGTGATCTTTTCCTTTGCAACCATCTTGGAGAAATTCTTCTCAACCTTTGCAATTCCCTTGTCTACAGAAGACTGATGTCTAGCTCTCATTACTACTTCATAGCCATGCTGAGCAAGTACCTGTACGATTCCAGCACCCATTGTGCCTGTTCCTAATACGCCAATTTTCTTCATTTCTGAAAACCTCCTATATTTACGTTAACTTGCACAAGATCGTTCGCGTCAATCTTGTTAAAAAATTAACTTTTTGTCATAGTTAAATTATAACACATTAAATATTAAAGTAAACCCTAATTATTCAAAATAAATGATGTAATGCCGGCAGAAATTTGTACAAACGCCACAAATCTGCCAAAATCATAAGAGGTCATCTCCTCAAGCATGATTTTTGTGCCCCCGGACTCATTAAAACAGTCGTCGGCAGCGGCCTGCAGCATGGCATTCAGGGATCCCTCCGGCCCGCATTCCGGGAAGACAGGCAGCATGACATCTCTGGCTTCTTTTTCCAGGAGGAACAAAGTGCGGTATGCCTGGCCGTTCAATGACTGTCGCTGCTCCGGCATCATGATTTTTACGGTTTCTATGCCGCAGCGGCGATGAAGTTCGGCAGCAAAATCGCCAAAGGCTGACAGCTCCCGCTGCCAGATCAGTATTTCTTCTGTTTTACCGCCTTTTTTCGCGGCGCCTGCAAGAGAAAGACTGAATTCGTCCCCGTCGGCATCCCACCAGGTATCAGCTATCATTTCACGGAAGCCGTCCATATAGGCGTGCCCGTCGATTCCCGCTGCCATGATCGGAAGCAGCAGCGCCATGGTATTTCCCGAATAGACAGCCTGTGCATCCTCCGCCAGCATTATCGGTTCTATGCCGTTATTGACACCATCTTCAGCGATGAATCTGCTTTTACCGGAAGCCACTATGACCGTTCGACTGGCCGCGCCTCTGGTTCCATAACGTTCAGACAGCAGTTTGCGGATAAAGACATATGCAGCCATCTGTGAAGGCGTTTCGTCTTCGTTGGCGACTGCTATCAGCGAAAAATTCCCTTTACCCAGTTTTTCTGCCAGGGCAGCAAAGTCTGCCGCCGATATGGTCTCTCCGGTCACGATTATCTCTCTCCTGTCGTCGGCAGGTTTCAGCCCCTCGATGACGGCGGAAATCAGGTGCCTGACCACACCTCCTGAAACCACAACTATGGTATCACTTTTCGCCCTCAGCTGTCCGGCAATATCATCTGCTCTGTCTGCTATCTCATTTTTTCCCGTCAGCATCGAAGACTTGATCCACGACATCTCCCACATTTGATCCAGGGCTGCGCCGCTGTTTCCCGACCCGACTTCCCTGCTGTCGTTCAGCTTTGAATTTTCAACAATTATAGACATAATAAAACCTCCGGTCTCTTTCTCTATACTATCTTACCTTCTGACCAGAGGTTTTGCAACTGCCTTATTCTGTTTTTTTCAGCGCCTTTCGCAACATACGCACCAGGCTTTCCACGTTGGAACACTGCTCGGCATCCATGTGCTCCATAAGACGCACTGTACTCTCTATTTTCTCCCTTTTTTCAGGGTCCACGCTGCCGTCAGCTTTCACCGGTCTGGTCCCATGGATAACATAGTCGACGGAGAGATCCAGGGCCATTGATATCCTGACGAGAGAAGTAACGCTCATGCCTTTTTCACCATACTCGATATTCCTTATATGATCCGTCCCCATCCCGGTCATCTCGGCAAGCTTGTCCTGGGTGATCTTCATGGCCTCACGTTCCATACGGATCCTGCGGCCAATAGCATCGCATTTTGGTCTGTAGTCTCTGATATTCATGCATTTACCTCACTAATAAGTAGTATAGGTATCAGTTTATTTTACATTTTCGCTAAGATAAATGGCCTTGCAGGTGTATTATATGGGTCTGAGAGAAGAAAATTTAGGCGATTTTACAATTTTCTGAACATTTACACCCGAAATTACGTTAAAATAAAGGGGGTATTAATTTGATTCAGAAAAGAAGGATTGATATGAGGAATAATGACAGATTGAGGATTTCAAAAAATATCAGAGCCCTGCGTCTGCAGCATGGTTATAGGCAAAGTGATATTTCAGACAGATTTTTTGTCAGCAGATCACGTTATTCGCTTATGGAAACCGGTAAAATAGAGATCTCCCTGGGCCTGCTGCTGGACCTGGCTCAGCACTATGATGTTCCGGTCGACAAGATCATATATACTGATATCCCGGATATCATCAAACCGGAATAGATCTGCCGCCTGCATTCATCTCAGTTGACGCTGCTTTTACAGATGTTTGACAGCTTGGTCTCCACTGCTTCCATATCACCTTCATCACACAAAATGGTTATTTTGTCTCCGCCCTGGAGGAGCGTACTTCCGTTTGGAACCAGTTCTTCACTGCCGCGGAGTACCGATACCACCAGACAACCCTTGGGAAGGAGCATCTTCTCTATCTTTTCGCCGTCCATGAGGCTGCCTATGCATACGTCACTCTGCATCAGGACCTTATGCTTTTTTCTGGCACCGGTCATTCCGTAATCTGCATCTTTTGCCAGCATTCGCTCCAGGAGCTGATCGTAAACAGGTTTCCCGTTGAGCATATCCGCCGTGACGTAGGCAGCGAGGGCGACAATGCAAAGGGATAGAAAATTAGTAAAGTCTCCCGTCATTTCAGTGATCAGAATGACGCCGGTAATAGGCGATCTGACGATGGCGGCAAAATATCCCACCATTCCATAGATGACAAAATTCGCAATATAATAATCCTCGAGTCCCAGGACACTGCCGGCGGCAGTAGCGAACAGCCCTCCGGTCACCCCGCCTATTACAAGAAGAGGAAGGAATATGCCGCCCGGCGCCCCGGAGCCGAAACTGATTACTGAATACAGGAATTTTACCGTCAGCAGCACGATCAGTCCCGTTATGACAAATCTGCCCGCCGCCACCTCATTTACCAGAGCATATCCGCTGCCCAGAGCATAGGGGTAGAAAGCTGCCAGTGGTATAACAAGGACAAACGGCACCGCCAGCCGGAGACCTCTGAATGGTATTTTGTCATACATATCCTGTACCAGCGCCGTAAAGGAATTATATGCCACGCCGAAGATCCCCAGTATCACTCCCAGTATGAGAATGAGCCAGTAAAGGTGGACCGGCAGCGTCTCATTCATTGACAGGTCGAACACCGGCTTCAATCCGAAAATATTATAGGCCACAAAATCCGCGGTAATTGACGCGGCCATGGTGGACAAAAGTATCTCGGTGGTGAAAGTCTTATGCAGTCCTTCGAGGGTGAAGACCACACCGGCAAGAGGGGCGCTGAACGCGCACGAAAGCCCGGCGCCGGCGCCGCAGGTCATGAGCATCTTTTCCTCTGTGGCCAGCCTGTTTCCCAGCCGTGAGAAGGCTTTGCCCGCCATGGCGCCTATCTGTATGCTCGGACCCTCTCTTCCGAGTGAAAGTCCGGCGCCAATGGCCATAATACCGCCTGCCAGTTTTGTCAGTATTATTCGCCACCAGTTCTGATGCATGCGACCGCGCAGCTCTCCCTTTACCTGCGGTATCCCTGATCCTCCGCACATAGGTTCAGCCTTCAGACAGAGCCATGTACCCGCCAGCAGGATCATCAGTGATCCCATCGCCAGGATGCAGTGCCCCGGTGAATTGAACGCACTATCAATAACAGAGCCCCTTAGGGACTCTGCTTTGATCAGCGCCATCCTGAAGAAAGATACCAGTATGCCGGCTATCGCTCCGACGCATATTCCCTCCAGGATCAGCTCGTATTTAAAACTCGTTATCCGTTCGATAGATTGTTTTGCTTTACTGTTCATGATCAGTTGCTGTAAAGGTTGGTAGTAACATATTCCGGGTCGCAGGTAACATCGATGCCCAGAGACCTCAGCGTCTGCTCGTCTCTGTCGCTGAGGATGGCCGTGCAATGGGCCCTGCAGCCTTTAAGTTCCGATAATTTTCCTGCCGCGTACTGCGCGGAAGGATTCTGTGTACTTGATACCATAAGCGCTATGAGTATCTCCTCACAGTTCAGGCTGGAGCGGTCTGACTCCAGCACCTCTGTCTTCAGATGCTGTGTGGATTCAAGTACCTGTGATGTGATCAGCGGCATGTCGTCGGCGATACCTGAAAGGTATTTGATGCCGTTCAGTATGGCCGCTGCTGCGGCTACCATTCTCCTGGAGCTCCTGCCGGTTATTATCTTTCCGTCAGGCATTTCAATGGCCATAACTACCACATTCTCATATCTCTCGTCGCAGTTGCGTTTCTTCTCGGCGTAATCTCTTGCCGGCATCACGACTATTCTGTCCTCGACCTCTTTGCCGACATCTTTCATGAGCAGCTTGGAACGTTCCAGAGAGCTCTCTGATATCTTGCCCTTCTTGTAATCACATTCGGCTATGAGATATCTCCTGATGATCTCCTGGCATGCAGCCTCTCTGCAGACCTCATCGTCTATGATCCCGAAGCCCGCTCTGTTGACGCCCATGTCCGTCGGCGATCTGTACTCGGTCTCGCCGGTTATCTTCTCGATTATTCTCTTGACGACAGGGAACACCTCCATGTCCCTGTTGTAATTTACCGCCTGTTTGCCGTACGCCTCCAGATGATAGGAGTCTATCTGGTTCACATCCTTGAGGTCAGCCGTCGCTGCCTCATAGGCGATATTCACAGGATGCTTAAGCGGCAGATTCCAGATCGGGAAGGTCTCAAACTTCGCATACCTTGCCTTGATGCCGCGTCTGTAGTCATGATAGAGCTGGGACAGACATGTGGCCAGCTTGCCGCTCCCGCCGCCGGGACCTGTGACCACGACCAGCGGCTTGGTCACATGGATGTACGGATTTGCTCCATAGCCTTCATCGCTGACTATGGTGTCCACGTCTGTCGGATATCCTTTAGTATAGTAATGTTTGTAGGTTTTGATGCCGCGGCGTTCAAGCTTGTTTATGAACATGTTGACAGCCGGAGCGTCCTCGTAGCGTGTCACCACCACACTGTTGATCTCCAGATTATATTTACGGAAGGTATCGATCAGTCTCAGCACCTCCAGGTCATAAGTAATGCCGAAATCCTGTCTCGTCTTGCTGGTGGTTATATCTCCCGCATAAATGCAGATTATGATCTCCGCGTCATCCTTCAGCTTCTGCAGCAGTTTTACCTTGGCGTTTTCATCAAATCCCGGCAGTACTCTTGCAGCATGCTTGTCGTGTACCAGCTTGCCGCCGAACTCCAGATAAAGTCTCTGACTGTTGCCATGGTTTATTCGCTCTTTTATGTATTTTGACTGCTCCTCGATGTATTTTTCCGCATCAAAACCTTTACTGTACATATCTATCTCCTCTCAAAACTGAATATTATTTCTCTAAACCCATGTCTGCAGTGCCCAGATAACCGTTGTTGCCACCATCGTGACTATCACCACTATGACTATGACCTTGGCGATGATCCTGTTTTTCTTATCCATTTATCTGCTCCTTTACATTTCAGCAGTGACCAGCACTACTGTACTTCTATTTTGAGTTCATTTCTGCCCTCGGCCATACCGTCAAGGCTGACATGATAATCTATATCAATATTTCCCTGGCCTTCAGGCGTCAGATTGTTTATCACATTATTGGTAAGCACCTCCATGTCCAGGACCCCGTAGGGTGTCTCGTACTTGCTGAAAAAGCGCTTTCCCTTCTTGAATTCTATCTCCATGCCGTAGCCCACGTCCTTGCCGTCTCTTTTCATTTCAATGGTATCTCCCATAAGCTTCAGGCACGTGGTGCATCCGGGAAACCCGGAAAATTCACTTTCATCATAAACCAGATAGGTGGCTCCGTCTTTCTCGTAAAGCCGGCCCTCGGTGACGAACTCCATCTGTTCTTCGGATTCCTCTCCTGCGAACTGCTTACCTGTTATTTTTAGCATTATATCTTTCATATCCATAGTCCACTATCCTTTCAACCAGCTCCCCGAAAGGCAGTCCCGATTCTCCCCAGAGCATCGGAAACATGCTGTACTTGGTAAAACCGGGGATGGTATTGATCTCATTTACGTATACCGCGCCAGTATCTCTGTCTATCATGAAGTCGACTCTTGCAAATCCCGCGCAGTCCAGCGCCAGATACGCCTTTACCGCGATGCTTCTTACCCTCTCCCGGGTATCATCGTCTATATCCGCAGGTACCAGGATCATGGTTCCCGCGTCATCAGAGTACTTGGCCTTATAATCATAGAAATCCGCCTTGGCCACGATCTCTCCGACACAGGCTGCCTCCGGGCTTTCATTGCCGATAACGCCGGTCTCGACCTCTCTGCAGTTTATTCCCTCTTCAACTATTATCCTTCTGTCATACTTTGATGCCAGCAGTAGCGCCGCCTTAAGTTCAGCTTTGTTCCTCACCTTGGATATTCCCACGCTGGAACCCATATTGGCCGGTTTCACGAACATCGGATACGGCAGCGATCTGTCGCAGCGCTCCGTTTCGCCTTCCGGATCTGCCGCCAGTGCCTCAGAAGTTACCAGCGCAAAATCACAGGTAGGGATGCCGGTGGACAAAAATATCTGCTTCGCGGCCACTTTGTCCATGGCAATGGCCGATCCTGTTACGCCGCTGCCAGCATAGGGCAGATCCAGCATTTCAAAAAGTCCCTGTATCTTGCCGTCCTCTCCATAAGGTCCGTGGAGTACCGGAAAGGCAAAATCTATCATCGCCCTGACCTGATCCACTGTCACGTCTTCCGCTGTATTCTCCCAGCTGCCGTCGGCTATGGCTTCCACCGGTCCTTCATAATGTTTCCAGACGCCGTTCCTCGTTATACCGAAATAAAACAGTTCATGCTTTGTTCTATCTATAGAGCTGATGACAGCCGCAGCTGACAGCAGCGATATTTCATGCTCGTTGGATCTCCCGCCGAAAAAAATTCCAAGTCTGTCCATTTTAACCTCCGTGATTTGTTTCATCCTCCGTTTACCCCCAATACTGACATATTATTTTATCATAACTTTAACCATTTGGACACACAAAAACCATAAAACGTCTGTATAATTTGCTTAAATAATGGTATAAGATATATTATAGGATAAATAATTGACATTTACTTGAACGAGGAGTGAACAAAATGGACAATTGGAACAATTTCAACAACAATTCCGGCTCTGACGATCAAAGCGGCGTAAAAAAACGCGTCGAACATACAGCCAGCGGGCTGGAATACGAACATATAGAGCCAAACTTTGTCATCAGAGACTACAGCGAGGACGATGCTGCACCGGAGAAATCACCGGAAGCCGGCGCCCCTCAGGAGAAACCGCAGGACAGCGTGTTCACCGGCAACAGCTCTTACAGCTACGGCCAGGGGATCAGCGACCAGAATTATACTGACAACTTCAGCGGCTACGGCGCCGGAGGCTATGGCGGAGGCAACGGAGGCGGGAATTATTATGATCCCGGCAATACCTCGGAGCCTCATGGAGGAAGACATCCTAAACGGGAAAAAGTCCCTATGCAGATAACCCGAAAAGCCTTTGTGCTCATACTGATAATCTGCATGCTCGCTACATCTGCCCTTACCGTGGGCGGAATGTACGTTTACGGCAACTATTTTGCCTCGGGCAGCAACAGCGCTACCAACTACACACTGAGCAAATCCACAGAGACCCTGTCGTACAAGAGTATAATCTCAAAGGCACAGGACTCGGTCGTATCTATCACCACCGAATCCGTGTCCACCGATTCATGGGCCCAGAACTATGTAACTGAAGGCGCCGGCAGCGGAGTCATCATACAGTCCAACGGATACATCGTGACCTGCAACCATGTGATCTCAGGAGCCAGCAAGGTCACAGTCACACTGAACAATAAGAAGAGCTATACCGCCAAGGTAGTGGGAACTGATTCCAAAAACGATGTGGCAGTGCTCAAGATAAACGCCACCGGTCTGACCGCGGCAACCTACGGCGACAGCTCCGAGCTACAGGTCGGCGACTCCGTAGTAGCCATAGGCAACCCTCTGGGTGAGCTGAGCAATACGGCGACTACCGGCATAATCAGCGCTCTAAACCGCAACCTCACAATTGAAGGCCAGAGCATGAACCTGCTCCAGACAGACGCGTCCATCAATCCGGGCAACTCCGGCGGTGCTTTGTTCAACTCTTCAGGCAATCTGATTGGCATAGTAGTTGCGAAATCCACAGGCTCTGACGTTGAAGGCCTCGGCTTCGCCATACCTATCAACAAAGTTGCAAAGGTCGCCAAGAGCCTGATCAAAAACGGCGGCTCATCATCATCGTCATCCAAGACGACTTCATCCAAGGCGGCTATCGGCGTCAGCGTTACCTACCTGTCAGCCAGCGACGCGCAGCAGTACGGATACAGCAGCGCCGGCGTATATATCGCGTCTGTGACCAGTTCCAATGCCCAGTCGGCAGGACTCAAGTCTGGAGACATGATTTATTCAGTAGGCGGTACCAGGATAACCAGTACTGATACGCTGAAAACGGCTCTTTCCAAATACAGCCCTGGAGACAAGGCAAAAATCAAGATAGTCAGAGACAATCAGACGCTTACGGTCACCGTTACCCTGACCACGGCAACTGACTGATCGCAATAAATCGAGTAGGGGCTAACGAGTAGCCCCTCTCACACCACCAAGCATGCCGTTCGGCACTCGGCGGTTCAATTCAAATAATAATCTAAACAACTGACAAGTCCTCGCTTTGCGAGGATTTGTTTGTT
>Ga0183095_11010_pt1 | contig 37736 bp, 32 predicted proteins | sample BioMet4_FD_130346 | JGI IMG/M metagenome (GOLD analysis project Ga0183095, IMG submission 130346) | Microbial communities from bioreactor (seeded with sewage sludge) at LBNL, California, USA - Biofuel metagenome 4 (v2) (version 3) | ecosystem: Engineered > Bioreactor > Anaerobic > Unclassified ...
AAGCGGTCTCGGCGTGCGCAGACGCGCACGGCGACAAGGAAAAATAAATCACACAAATTACCGCGCAGGAGGCAGCGGCAATGCGTCTGTAGATTCTTTCGCATCTTTCAGATCTCCGGTGTGATCGCGTGTGATCATGCATTATTTCACGCCCCTTATCAAAGGTGATGAATCGTCAGTAAGTAAAGACTCTGTTTTTGCGCGATGGCAAACTGAACGCAGAACTTCTTCCCCGCGGCTTCCTTTTTACTGGTTGGATAATGTTCCCGGCAAAGTCCCGCTTCTGCAGCATGCTGTCTTAAAAACGACGGCGGTTCGCTTATTCTCCTGCATACCGGCGGGAACCGTATTGGCTGCCATAAGGTCGCTTTTATCTTACTATATAGCCGCATATATTTCAATCGGTTTGTCATATGTCTGTTTCCATTGCTTTCGCGCATGGGAGATACGCAGCGTAATTGAGTCGATATGCTCATGAAAAAGCTTCTTACCGCTTTTCAGGAGGCGGCTTCCGCAGTAAAAGAACGTTGGAATATCATGCCCATTTTGATCGGCCTGTTCCTTCTTACCATCGCGGGCTATTATTTTTTTCGAACAGAATGGGGGACTTCACTTTTCCCCAGGCCGCGAGCTTCCCTCTTACTTATAAGGAGGTCAAGACCGTCTTCTGCAACTGCCGGAGCTTGTCCGGGATGCAGAAGGGGACGAACATATCAACAGCAAGGATATTATTCGGACGCCGCTCCGTCAGAACGGCGGCTTCCGTAGCCCGGAAGGCATTGAGCTGATGCGGCAAGCGGACATCGCAGTTAAAAATCAAGCGTTCAGCATCTTCGGGGAGTATGTGATAATGTGATAAGTTGATGGAGTTGGAGAAAAATTTGTCATTATTGGAAATAAAATCTTGTACAAAGAATACAAATATCGTACAATCGAAAAAAGGGGAGGTAGTGCTTTTGATATTATTTAATTTGAAATACACCAAAAATCGATGCGAGAGAATCAAAAATGATCTCAATGTGGTTGCCGAAAGACGCGGCACAGACCTTTGATGACATTGCGGCGCGGACAGGCAGAATCAGGAACGCAATCCTTTCACTGAGCCTGAAACCTGCGCTTGAGCATCTGGATTTGACAGTCGAGTCAGCACAAAAAAATATAAAGCCGAAGAAGGAACCAGGGTCAGAGAATACGTAAGGATGGAACGATTGCTTTTAAAGCGCGTTGCCTTGAGACGGCCGGAAAATCTGCTGGATTGCACGTCCGGTTGTTATGCCAGAGTAGCGGTATCAGAACGGAAGCGAGGATGAGAGATATGCCGGTATTGAGAAAACACTATGCGGATTTTGATGAACTGTTGAAAGTTTTGCACCGGGAGAAAACGGAACGTCCTGTTTTATTTGAAATATTTTTCGATAAAGAATATTACGAGTTTTTTGCGGACAGAAGTTTCGCGGGCATTCGGCATAACTCCCTGGAAGAACTGGAGCTTGTGGTTCAGGCATTTTATAATGCCGGATACGTCTATGCCAGTATCTATGGCAGTGAATTTGGGTTCCCCAGGCAGGCGCAGGAACATCTGAAGAGCATTTCTCTCAACGAGGGCAGCGTAATTCATGACTGGGACAGCTTTAACAGTTATCAGTGGATGGACCCGGACCGCTGCGACTATTCCAAATTACAAGCTATTGAGGGAAAACTTCCCGATAATATGAAGATCGTTGTCATGGGACCGGGCGGTGTTCTGGAAAATGTTATGGCATTGGTTGGCTATGACAATATGTGTTATATGCTGTATGAAAATCCGGAGCTGCTGCAGGCTGTTTTTGACAGGGTGGGAAGCTCTACGCTTCGGTATTATGAGAAGTCGCTGCAGTATCCTTCAGTAGGCGCCATTATTTCCAATGACGACTGGGGTTTTAATACCCAGACTTTTCTGTCTACGGAAGATTTGCGCAAATATGTATTCCCCTGGCACAAAAAAATCGCCGAAGCGGCCCACAGGGCTGGGAAACCTGCCATTCTGCATTCCTGCGGCAATATGAATAAAGTTTTTGATGATATCATTGATGATATGAAGTATGACGGAAAACATTCATATGAAGATAATATATTCTCCGTTGAGAAGAGCATTGAAAAATGGGGAGGCAGAATCGCCATACTTGGAGGACTTGATCTGAACTTTTTTATCAATGCCTGCTTGGATGAAGTAAAAAAGAGAGCAAAAAAACTGGCGGATATTGGAGTAAATAAAGGCGGTTATGCGCTCGGCTCCGGCAACAGTCTCTGCTATTATATCCCCAGAGAGAAAGCGCTGGCAATGATAGATATAGCCATCAATTATTCGTAGGCTAATGAGCACCGGGTATTATAAAAAGCGCGGACTGAAAAGAAGTTTTTCTTTTCAGTCCGCGCTTCATTATATTTTTTCTTCCAGGCAAGATACTGCTCTTGTATCTGCTGCAAGCCTTTTACGGCGCCTGCCTCTATCGTATCGAGCAGGGAACTGTCAAACAAAGCATACGCTTTTGTTTTACTCTTGCCGTCAATCGTTCTGTCGCCGTATGTGAACCGTTCGATAAAGCGGTTTGCCTGTTTGCTGGGAAAGTTTTGCAAGCTCGATGATGCCGTCATGGTCGAGGGCGGCGGCAGCGTGTTTTTTGTCGTCCGGCGCGGCAAATTTGAAACGCGTAGTCACGCTGCCCAGTTTACTGCCTTCGCGCTCCAACTTTGCCTTCATGTATTTCCGGTAATTTCAATTTTTCTCATAATCATCAACGCCGCGCAGAACGCCGACAATATCCAGAACTGAGAACCACCATTTTGAATTTTCATCATCCCAAACAGCACGGACTTCCCGGTCGTCAAAGAATCGGATTGATATTTTATTCAAGCGTCAGCGCCTCCTTGAGAATGGTTTTATGATGCATTTTTATCAGATGCCGAAATACTTTTCAAAGAACGCCTTATAAATCAATAAATTACAATCTAACAGAACAAACGTCCCATATTCGGGCCTGTCAGGTACAAATTCGAGTATATCGTCAACCTTGCAGCCCAGCACTGAGCATGTCTTCTCGATGCTCTCCAACGAGACATATTCGTCCCGCTTCAGCCTTGTGATGATGTTTGCGCTGAACCCGGCCTTTTCCACAAGCTGAAGAGTTGTCATGTCCCGGTCGATCAGCAGATGAAACAGTTTCTTGTAACATACAGCCATAGGCGAACCCTCCATGATCGATTGTTGCGATTAATAATATAATATCACGAAAATGTGAGTTGCTCAATCCTTCGTGATAGAATATTTAGCCCCTGCACACAAAAGTGCCCTCGGGATTCACTGCCATAGGTGGCTTGCGATTATATCGCGTTTCCACGTAAAAGGAAGCTCTTTATTCTATACTCATGACAGCAATCTACACCAATAACAAGTCGCCGGAATTTATAATTCTTGAGACTGTAATGCTCCAAACGAGGACCAAAGATATTCCTGACAAAAATAAATCCCACCATTCCGGAAAAGGGGACAGGCTGTCTCTTCTCCAAGAATGGTGGCCCCCACTCCGCATTGGACAACCTTACTCCAGGCAAATATGCACTCAAGATTTCAGGGTAATGACTAACTTTTCAAACGGTCGGTTTCAGGGGAGCAGGCCACGAGCTTAATATTAATATTGATCGAAACAAACGAGAGACAGGTGCTCTTTAGCAACTGTCTCCCATAAGCAACTTATGCAACGCAGAGGTAATCTGGCTTCCGATTTGCCATTACCACATAGGAACGCTGTGGACATCTGCTTTATTGCTCCTTGGCGATACCGTCGGGCAGAAAGATCGTGACGGTAGTACCGTGGTCTCGCTCAATCTTCAGGCTGTCGCAGGAAGGATACAGGTAATTCAGGCGTTCGCGAATGTTGCGCAAGCCGATGTGCCGGCCTCGTTTCACGTCGTCCTCACTGCCCGTAGAGAACAGGCGGTCGATCACGGTCGGGTCGATTCCCTGACCGTTGTCGTGGACGACGATCCGCAGACCCTGCGCCTCCCGCGCCGCGCGGATATTGATTTCGCCCTCGATCCGGCCGCTCTCCTCGTCCATCAAGCCATGGAAAAGCGCATTCTCAATAAGCGGCTGCAGAAGGTTTTTAGGGATCATTTCCATCCAGACGTCTTCGGAGACGTTCCAGACAACGTTTACGTGATAGTCATACCGGTAGCTCTGGATCAGCAGGTATTGCTCCATGGTGTCGGCCTCCTGCCTGATGGTGTCGTAGACCTTGATGTCCTCGATCCGGAGCCGATCCTGCATAATTCTTATCAGCGCGGTGTTGATTGCAACGATCTCATCCGTCTTGCCACTCTTGGCAAGAATCGTAATAATTCCCATCGTGTTGTAGATGAAATGAGGGTCGATCTGGCTGACCAGCAGATTGTATTTCATCTTCTGCTCACGCTGCTCGTGCTCGACGATTTTTTCTATCGACGCGTTAATGCTGTCAACCATAATGTTGAATTTTCGGCTCAATTCTCCGATTTCGTCACCGGAATCGATGACGGAGGCGGAATGAAAGTTACCGTTTGTGACGCTGCGCATCGATTCCGCAAGCTGCCCCAGCGGTTTGATCGTATGGTTGATCGCAGGTGTGAAGAGAAGCAGCGTCGAGATGCACAGCAGGGTAAAAAGCAGAATGGTGGAGAGCAGCATGGAACGGTAGGAAAGTTCCATGGACTGACGATTCACATAGGAAATCAGGCTCCAGGAGTTGGCCTCCAGGATATCCGCAAAATAGCTTCCGGACTGGATCGTATGCAGCCCGTCTTTGTCTTGCCCGGAGAGCATGTATTCCCGGCTGATTTCCCCGAGTGGGACCTGCCCGCCGGTATAGATAGGGGAGAGCTCGCTGTTCACGATGCAGAAGCCGCTGAAAATTGAGCCGGTGAGGCGCCGAAGCTCGCGGAAAAGGTTGTCCCCGTGATAAAAGACTGACAGAATATAGCTGCGCGATCCGATGCAGCAGTTTCGGGAGCTGACCAGCGTGTATGTTCCGGCTTCCTGCAGCAGTTCAAAGTTCTGGCTGTATTTTGAATTTTTCAGGTGCGCGTAGCGAGGCGAGGAGAAAAGACGGCTTTCAGCCTCCGTCAGGAAAAAGGAGTCGACCCGAGCGCCGTTGTTCATGTCTAGCACGATCCCCAGAATATCCGGCTGGCTGGAGGCCAGGTGATTGAGCGAGATACTGATCGCCATGGAAGATTGCAGCGACGGCAGCTTTTTATAGTCGGATAGCGCGTCCTGGAGCTCGGCCGAGGCGACGATATACTGCGAGGCCGTGGTGATGGACTCCAGTACGGCGTCGATTTTGACGGCCGCCTGCGAATGCGTGGCAGCGGCGACACGGACAAACTGTTGCTTGAGCCGTGGCCGTAGCGCCAGGACCGAGAGCGCCGTCGTCAAAAGAAAGCAGAAACACTCGATGAGCAGGATGCAACGAAGAATCTTATGGGCGATTTTCGTATTGCGGGGAATGATGCTCATTCGTCGTCATCCTTTCGATACCGCTGCGGCGTATGTCCGGTCTGCTGATAGAAGACCCGGCTGAAATACTGGCTAGAGCCGTAGCCGACCATTTCCGCAATCTCGTATATTTTGTATTTGCCTTGCAGCAGAAGCTCTTTCGCCCTTTTGATCCGTACGTCCGTGATGTACTCGTTGATAGTCCGCCCGGTCTCCTTTCGGAAAATCGAGCTCAGCCAGTTCGGCGTGACAAAGACGTCTTTTGCAATGTTCTGAATGCTCAGGTCCCGGATCATGTAGTATTTCTGGATATACAGCACGACGTTGGATACGGTCGGAGTGAACTGGATTGCGGACTGGCCGCGCCATTCGCCCAGAATATCGATCTGTTCGAGCACCCAGGCGCAGAGCGCCGCGGGCGAATCCGCGGTCGGAGATCGGAAATAGTCCTGCTTCCCGTGCTGCCGGTAGGATTTTTGAAATAAAGCTGTACATTTTTCCAAAAGAAGCTTAAAATCAGTTTCATCCGAACCGGCTTCGAACAGCGAAAAGAGATGGCGGATCGTCTCCTTCAGGTTGGGGCGTCCTCCCTGCGCCTCCGTGCAAAACGCCTGCAGTTCCCGTTCGATCGACCAGAGGGCCGTCTCCGTACGCTCCCGGTTCTTTTCAAGAAGCGGTCTTACGGCTTCCCAGATCGAGGCCTCCGAGCATTCGTCCTTCAGCAGGTACCCGTTCGCGCCGAGCTCCAGCGCTTCCTTCGCGTAGGAAAATTCGCTGTAGCTGGTCAGAAAGATAAAATAGACGAGCGGGTTCTCCTCCCGAATCCGGCGGAACATCTCCAGCCCGTCCAGGAAGGGCATCCTGATGTCCGAAATGATAAGATTGGGCCGGCACTTCCCATATTTCACGAGCCCCTGGTTGCCGTTGATGGCCGTGGCTGCGATTTCGGTCTCTCCAACAGCCCGGCGGATCATGTTCGTCAGATAATCGAGTGCGATTCGGTCGTCATCCACGACCATGATGCGGAGCTTTGCCATAGAACCCTCCTATATGCTGCGGCGGTACGACTTACCGGAAAGAGAGAAAAACATGAAGAAACATCTTGCGGCCATTCTGTGCGCAACACTGCTCCTGACTATTTTTGGCAGCGCCTGTGAAAGAAAAACTGCGATCCAGAAAGCGCCGTTTAAAATCGGGCAGCTGGGACATAACACCACTGGCTTCAGCAATGCCGTTTTCGTAAATAACCGGAGAGCCATTGTGGAGGCAGCGGGCGGGGAGCTCATCACAGAAAATGTGGATGACACGCCGCAAAGCTTGATCAGCGGCGTGAAAAAGCTGATCGAGGACGGCTGCCGGGGAATTATTCTGACACCGACGTCTAATTCGATCCTGCCGCAGGTGAAGGCGTCGTGCGACGAAGCAAAGGTTTACTGGGTCGTCAGTATGCGCCCCATCCTGGATAAGGATATGGAAAAGGATCTGACGGCCTCTTCCTTTTATGTCGGCGACGTGGCGGAAAACGATGAAAACGCTGCATATTATATGGTCAGATTCCTGTCTGCGAATGGCATTGAAAAAATGGCTGTTTTCTCCATTTCCAATCTGAATTCCGCCGCCGAGGCGCGAGAAAGCGGTATATACCGCGCGGCGGACGAATGCGGCGTGCAGATTGTGGAAGAATTGCGGAACGTCGGTTCCGGAAGGGCTCTTAATGAGTCGGTCAACGCGCTGCTTGCGCTGCATCCCGAGCTGGACGCGATTTTCAGCGTATCCGGCATGGCGTCCGACAATATGGTTCCCATGTTAAAATTGGTCGCAGCATTAGATCAGCCGGAAAAGATCAAATGTGCCTGTATCGACGTAAACGAGGATTTGAAGCCGTATTTCGACCAGGGAATTCTGCTGGCGGCGGCGGGCGGACAAATGGCGATCGATGCCTGTATTTCGACAGCGCTGCTGGTGAATGCCGTTACCGGCCACCCCGTTTCGGAGAAAGCGGTAAATATTATGATCCCATATCAGATCGCGCAGGACGGTCAAGCGCTTGATCGGATTTGCGATGAGTCAGGGACAATTCTTTTCAGCAATTCTGAAATTCAAACGTATCTTCTGAACACAGACCGTTCAAATCTGTCTGTCAACAGCTATCACGACCTTGTCAGCGCATACAACGCCGGAGATTATCCGTACGCCGGCAAGGAAACAAGCAAACAATGAAACATCTGCTTTCAGGCAGCAAAAGGCTTTTGCCTTTTGCTGCCTGCTTTTTTACGAATCTTTTTTGTGGCAATATCACAATACTTCAGAAAGAACGTCAAATAAACAGGATTCGGAAAACCGCATTGAAAAGTGAACAATTCCATAGAAATGGGCAATTCCTTTTTCAGAGGGCTTCTTTTATATTAAGAACATCCGAACGAAAACAGCAGAAAAAGCGAATCAGCAGGGGAAATTCATGTATCTGAAAAGGAAACCTCTGCTGAATTGTACCACAAAAAAACTTTTCCATCCAGATGCGTGTTTTACTATTTCTTTTTGTGGTACGGAAGGGTGTCGCAATCCAGATTGCCGGCACTCTGCCGGTATGCAGAAAAGACCGGATGGACTTGCTTTTTCGAACGGATATCAATGTTTATGGAAGAGGACAAGAAAGGATGGGTAAAATGAAAAGGAAAATGTTCCCACGGAAGATATTGTGCGGGATGTTGTCGCTGGTTTTAGCCGCTTCCTGTCTGCCAATCAGCGCTGGCGCCAGGATTGCTTCCGCTTCTGCCGCGATCGACGCCGCCAGGTTCGCTTCGCCGGAGATCACTTACCGGCCCGGCGTGCGCTGGTGGCTGCCGGGCGGTGCAATCACAAAGGAGGAAATGGTAAGGGAAGTCGATCTCCTTGCCGACAACGGCTTCGGCTATGCGGAAATCAACCCCTTCGGCGGCGGGCAGAGTACGGCTTACACGGATACCGCGCCGCACGATCAGTACGGAACCGATGAATACTATGACGCGATCGAAGCTGCCGTCGCAGAAGCCTCCAGGCGCGGCCTGACGATCGATCTGAATATGGGTTCCGGATGGAACGCGAACGATAAAAGCGTTTCGATCGATGAAAGCATGGGCAACTTGGCCATCGGCAGAGGCGCGAAGGTCACGATTTCCGCCGAGCAGGTCAATACGCCACAGCAGATTACAGTTCCCGATATGGAAACTTCACCGGCATATGGCAGCGGCACCCTGACTGCAGGCGGCACGAAAAAGCTGCAGGCTCTTCTGATCGGCAGAGTCTCCGGTACAAAGGCAGACGCGATCACGCAGGGCGCCCTGGACACAAATGACAAGAAGGACGACCAGATTCTTTTGGATGCAGGAAATCTCAAGCTGATCGATTTTACCGCGTCTGCCGAGCCAGCAAAGGCAGGCGATCAGATCGCCTGGACGCCGACCGCTGCCGGCGATTATGCGGTCGTAGCCCTTTATAACTATCCGACCGGCTGCCGCCCGATCGACAGCGTCAGCAAAACGGACGCTTATGTGGTGGACCATATGGACAAGACGGCCGTGGAAGCTTATATGGAAAACTGGATGGGCGCCAACAGCCGCATTCATCAGATCGTCGAGAAGTATCCCGGCACTGTCCGCGCGTACTTCAATGACAGCTACGAATTCTATGGCGATACATATTACAATGAAAAGCTGTACGAAAATGCCAAAGACGCCGACAACAATATCCTAGGGTATGATTTTTCCCCGTATCTTGTTGACGTCTATAAAACTTACAACGCCTGGCCTTCCTACATGGCCGGAAGACTTGCCTCCAACGATACTTTTTACGCCGTTTCCAACGCAGACGGCAGCGCGAAGGACGCGGACGCCGAAGCTAGAATCCGCTACGACTACAATCAGCTTGTCAATCAGCTCTTCCAGGAGGGCATGGCAGGCTTTTCCGAAAAGGCGGCAGAATACTGCGGCGTCTATCGTCAGGAGGCATACAACCCGCCCATTGATACAATCGGTTCGGCCAAAAATGTCGATATTCCCGAGAGCGAACAGCTCAACGAGGATTCGCTCAAAAGAACCACTTCCGGCGCGCATCTCTATAACCGGAACCTGACGACGGCCGAACAGTATACGCTCGGCTGCACGCCGTTCAAAAATACGCTGGAGACCTTGAAGAACGGCTTTGATCTGATGGCCACCAGCGGCGTCAACAATTTCTTCTATCACGGCTTCAATTACAAGTATTACGGCAATGAAACCATGAAAGCCGAGAGCGCCTATGGCGAGAACGGCTATGGTCGTGACGATCCTGTGGCGGTTGGAAAAACAGCCCGACACGACGGCCAGCGCATTTCAGGATGTCGCGCCCGGCAGGTACGACGTCAAGGCAATCGCCTGGGCAGCGGCCAACGGCATAGTCAATGGCTACAGTCCGTCAAAATTTGGGCCCGACGACTCAATCTCGCGCGAACAGTTCGCGGCAATTCTGAACCGCTATGCGGCGTATAAGAGTTATGACATTTTGGGGAAAGCCGACCTGAGCGGCTTTACGGACGTCTCAAAAATCAGCGCCTATGCACACAGCGCGATGGAGTGGGCGGTTGGCCGGAACCTGATATTGGGCCTGCCCGTCAATCGCTTGGTCCCGCAGGGTCATGCGACCCGCGCACAGGCAGCGCTGATCCTCATGCGATTCTTTAAAACGTTCGCTGAATAAACTGCGGCGGATTTTCCGCAGGCAGCGCGTCCACGAGAAATAAAACCATCGTTTCCTATCGGCGCCGGATGTTTCGCCAAAGGATGTCCGGCGCTGAGACGGATGCCGCAAAACCCGCAGACCGGGGACGAAGAATGAATCGTCTCCGGTCTGCCTTTGCGACTGCGCCCGCAACGGCGCAGTTACGTCCACAATAGCATCCGGTATCGTAGGGATGACGGACATTCTGCCGACCATTGGAGGAGTGATCGTGAAAATACGACTGGAACGTCATCAGCAGCTGCTGGAAGCAGTGAAGAAGTGCGATCTGCAGGCCGCCGGCGAATGGCTGCGCACCGGAGCACGAACTTCCGAACTATGGGAGTCCGGCGATGACGGGCACCTTTTCGGCGAACTGTTCGCTTGTGCAAAAGATTATCCGGATCTTTCCAAAAAAATGCCGGAATTCGTTCAGCTGTTTCTCGACTGCGGACACAAGCTCCCGCGCGGCGCGGACGGAGACGTTCCAATGCAAAAGCTGGCCTGCTGCCGCAGTGAATCCGCACTCAAAACGTTCCGAATTTTGCTGGACAACGGCTTGGATCGCGCCGCCGCCGAAAACCTTGTCAAGTGTGTTTTGACTGATATGGAACTGTTCAACAGCTCTGAAACTTCCGGCGAGTGGTTTATGGACGCTGTCGTCTACGGGCTCAAAATGACGATGCTGGCGGCGTCATACCCGCGTATAGCGCCAGAAAACACCTACATCGGGGCGTGCATCGGGCTGTCGAAGAACCGCGCAGAGGAGCTGCCCGGTTTCCGAAACTGGAACGATTTCAATTATTACATCGATCTTTCAACCTGCACGAAACTTCCGCAGGGACTGCAGGACGCCACGGTGTCGATCCGAAAGCGGAAAACAGGAATAATCGTTTGGAAACTTTTAATCTGACTTTATCAAGCATTCTTCTTGTGCCAATAATACGTCAAAAGAGGATCTAAGATATTCCTGCCAAAAATAAATCCCACCATTCCGGAAAAGGGGACAGGCTGTCTCTTCTCCAAGGATGGTGGGATTATTACTTTATGCAGCCAATTGCTGGCTGCGGATCCGGAAAGAATTTGCCATTAATTCGGAGTGTTTTTGCGAGAGATTCTTCAGATTTTGTTATCAACGGGAATCGTCTTTCGACGAGCTCTATCACTCCCTTCGCGGCAGCCTCTTCCGCTTCCGTATATGGATGCGTGTATCGCCGGGAAGCGCGTTGGTCGGTATGCCCGAGAAGCGCCGATAAAGTTACCGGACTCGTATTGTTTGTGGCCGCAAGGCTGGCGAACGTATGCCTGAATTTGTGCGGGCTGCAGTGAAAAGAAAGACTGTGCTTAACTTCAAGTTCATGGAAATACTCCGTTGCGACATTCGGAGACATGACGTCCGAACCATTTCTTCGCGTGAACACGAACACACTCGGACACTTCTCCTGTGACTTCCGCAGTTCTTTCATCAAATCGATGGTTTCAGGGCTTATAAGAACAATCCGCGTTTTTCCGTTTTTAGGGCTGTCAAAAAATATCCCTTTGTCAGGAGTATAGTTGCAGCTTTGATCGATACACAACCGCCCCGTATCGAAGTCAACATTTTTCCAACGGAGTGCGCAGCACTCTCCCCGGCGAATCCCGGTCTCTATGAGGATGGAATAATAGACTCTCCATTTCAATGGCTGCTTCTGCATTACCCGGCCCAGCTCTTCAATTTGCTCCATGGTATAAACCTTTGGCGTTTCCGCTTCTCTCTTTTTAAGCCTGTGCCTTGCCCTAAACTTTGCCTCCTTTAACTTAATTCTCTCGACAGGGTTTTCTTCGATTTGTCCGGCATTAATCTCATAATCGAAAGTTGTACAGAGAACCATTCTGGCTCTTTTGCTTGCGTTTTCTCCGTACTTGCTTGAGATTCCCTTTAAGAAATCTTCGCAGACCGGCTCCGTAAGATGTGAAGGGCTATAACCTCCAAGAGCCGGATAGACGAATTTCTTCAGAATGGCCTTATAGTTCGCCTGCGTTTTACCGGCATAGCCAAGAGAGTCCATTTCGATCATAAATTTGTCTCCGATCTGCTGCAGAGTTTCTTCACCGGGAAGGGCGATTCCCGTATCGCCGGCCTCAATCGGACTCAACGCCCCCTTCTTTACGCGATCCTCGAATTCTTTTGAATAATAGAATGCCATTGCGTCCGTTTTTCTGCTTTCCTGCCTGATACGGTGACCATTAGCTGTCGGATAAAAACGATCCGTTGCCAGCTTCATGCCGCGGCCTCTACTAACGCGAATAATGTAAAACAGCTCTCCCTTTTTGTTGTAGCCTGCAGCAATACTTGCCATTTTTTAACCTCTCCTGTCTTATAATTTTTGTGTTTAGTCATTACTGCCTTTTCGAGAGATAGCTCCGCGCAAGATCCTTTAGAAACGCGGTAAACGCTTCGCGGTCTATGGAATAGCAATGCCCGGTGACGATGCAGGGGATAGCCCTGTCCCGGCACCATTTCCTTACCCGATATTCGCTGAGTCCGCTGATCCTGCTTGCCTCTTTAATGCCGATATACAGCGTGTCGGTCCTGGTTAAAGCCACTCTTTTTTCTGACATTTTGAAACCTCCATAATTTTATTTTCTTTTTGTACGAATTTCGACTGATTTTGATATGCGCCTGTCCCTTGGCTTTTCCACCTTCCTTCGCTCTGTGCCTTGTCTGAAGCACCCTGCATATTCAGTATGTCAGAAACCAGGAAGAAAAATGAAAACTATGATTTTTCTGGTACAGCCGATCGCAGCTCATCGTAAAATTACTTTTGACAGGCCAGATCACAGTAGGGCCGCCGTCAATCGCGCGATAAAACAAAAAGCCCCGAAACCGATCGATGATCGGTTTCGGGGCTTATCAGGGTTGAAATAAGGCATGGAAATTGGAATAAACTATCCGGGGAACATTGGTTCGGGCTCTGATTCCCATGTGCACAATGCTCCAAATTAAGAGCCATTAAACCCACTTGATTGAAATAATATACCGGTCTTATTCATAAAGCTTATCTCACCGAAGCAAAAATCTACGCTCAATCTTTGTAAGAAAATACCTTTTCCTGCGCTCAGACTAAAGGCAAAAAGAAGGCCCCTTCCGACATCTCGGAGGGGCCAATTTTTCTTTGTGCAAAATGACAATCCAAGCCTCATTTTTCGCCAGGATGAGGGTGCAGAAGCATCCATAATATTCCATGAATAAGAAATTGAAAAGATGCTGCGCAATGGCAAATTATGGAGCGATTTTAGAACCCGGAAAACAGGATGACTCCTGTACTTTTTTTAACGATTTGTTTTTTTATTTGTTTTTTTTTCGTTATGCATATATACAGTGGGTAAGAGAAAACCCTGTAACCATTGAGATTACAGGGTTTTTTGTGGAGCTGCTACCCGGATTCGGACCGGGGACCTCATCCTTACCAACAGTGGAATAAATATATGGACCTTGCTTTTCGCATAACCTCTGTATATTTGAGCTCAAAAGTTCTTATTTGTTCTCATAATAATACAATAATTGCAAGATGAAAGAATCGAAAAATCTCGGTATTTCGTGAAATAGGTGATAAATATCTTTATTCTGGATTCGGCGGAATTTTTTATTTTTATTAGGCTTGTCGGCCACTTACGCATTTATATGAGTTTTGATGTTTACCTTGGGGTGCTTGTTGGAGTGCTTCATTTTTTTGAGCTTATCTTACTCACACCAATTGAAGTAATCACACTCTCGGCAGTTGACTCTTCTGTATCTGCATATGAGTGCGTATATCGCTGGAAAGATCGCAGATCGGAATGACAGGGGAGAACCAATAAAGAGCTTCGTCTGGCTTGTGTATTATCGCGCCGCAAAACTGGCAAATATGTCTGAATGGGAGGGAATCTCGTATTTTACTTCAAACTCTGGAAAATATCTCGTCAGGCACTTGCGTTGCGCTAGGGGAGACACTTTAACAATGCATCCAGGAAGCTGCCAAGTAAGACCGACGGCTTCTTTGTTATATGGGAAACTATATATCAAATAGAAAAGGCAAACTGATGTGAAGTGGCCACAAAAAACAGACAAACATTTCGAGCAGAAATTGTTTAAACAACTGAAAGGGTTTGCTGCCTGTGAAGAGCAGGCGGCAGATCCTTTAGCTTTACCTTGGCGCAGCGGTTGTTAAGCTGTTGTCAAACTTTGCAGATAAGTAAGATGCACGAATACTTGAACCTCCATTGGAGCTGGTAATTTTTCAACTTATCCTAAAAAGTACTATGAGGATAGGAAAGTTTTCCTTCCAGCTTAGTGTGATCGAAAAATCAAAAGGCACTTTCTTTTCTACTCAGACTCCCTGCAAAACTTCCTTGGTGTAATGTTTTTCTTACACCGGGAAAAATACATCTAATGCTATTTTCCCTGTTTGGTTCACACAGCCGGTGGGAAAGGGTACTTTCTATGTTGTGGGCTTTGACTGATCCTTTGTCCGGAAGCCAACCTCATAACTGTGTACTGCCGACTCCATGTGGCCAGAGAGAAGCCTGAGCGCTTCCTCCAGATTTCTATTTTGAATGGCGTCGATAATCAACCGATGCTGCACCACGTTTTCATGCCTGGTTGGCACGATGTCGTGCGACTGAAAAATGCAGAGCTTCACCTCGGCGCTGATAGATCCGTATAGTCTGGACAATCGGGCACTGCCTGCCGCGTTGACTAGAATCTGATGGAAGCGAATGTCTGCTTTAATGTTTGCTTCCCAATCCAGATTGATGTCGTGCCGCTCCATCTCCTCAGCAGCTTGCTCCAGCGCGGGTGGAACGTCTCCGTGCTCTGTCAGCATCCGCACCGCTTCCCGCTCCAGAAGTTCTCGCAGATGAAAAACGTCACGAATGTCCTCCATCGTCATTTTTCGAACATAGACGCCCTTGTTGGCTACTTTCATTAGAAGTCCGTTGGACAGTAAAAACGCCATTGCCTCGCGGATCGTATTTCGGCTGACACCGTATCGTGACGACAGGTCATTCTCCGTGATCTTGGCCCCCGGCTTGTAGCGAAGGGAAAAAATATCGTTTTCAAGTGTCTCACACACGGCATCCACCGTGGACACTGTTTTCAATTGAATGCTGTTCAAGGAAATCCTCCTTTACAAGACAAGATCTTTGTCTGAATTCTAACAAGGTCACCCTGTTTTTGCTTTATTGTAACATTTTTTCCGTCTCGATTGCAAGTACCACGCGCTTCTTTCGCATAGCTTGTCTCGTAAATTGAATTTTTGCCTATTTTATATAACCTTGAAGTTCCGCTCGGAAAATTGAGCGGCAAAAGTACCAATTCTTATATTGTAATATTGTTGAACAATACTACTTGAAAATAAGGTAGTTTTCCTTATACTGGAGATAAGGGGCGAAACAACGTCCAGATACGATAAAGGAGGTAAATCTCATGAAAAAAAGAATCGCTTTGCTTCTTGCCACATTGCTGCTTTTTGGCTTATTTGCAGGATGTGCGTCTAGTGGTCAGACCAACGCTGCGGTGACGACTGCTGTTGCAACCACGGCTGCCACTGAAACAACCGTAGACGCAAGCGGTGAAACTACGTCTGTCGCAAAGAAAACAAACAAGAATTTGTCGATTCTCTGGTCCTCCGGTGGCAATGGTGAGTATGTCAACTACACCGTCGATTATTTGAAAAACACATATGGTCTGAATATTAACATCGAGTACAACGCCAAGGCACATGAGATATTACAGCCGCAGCTGATAGCCGGTAATCCTCCCGATGTGGTCATGGTTCAACACAGCTTCTTCAACTATTACGAGGCAATTCAGGCCGGTTCGTTCCAAAATATTACCAGCTATTTGGATCTGCCAGTCAACGGCTCAGACAAAACCGTCCGTGAGGTTGCAAACCCCGACATTATTGACTCGACAAGCGTCAACGGTTCCACATATCTTCTGATGTCCAACATGAACGTCGGCGGCATCTACTATAACAAGGCAATGTTCGATGAACACGGTTGGAAAGTTCCCCAGACTTGGGACGAGTTCATTGAACTCTGCAAAACCATAAAAACAACCACCGATATCGCCCCCTTCGCCTATCCCGGCATGTACCCCTACTATATGAATTGCTTTGTCTTCCCGCAGATTTGCGCGCTTGGCAACGGCGCCGACACCTTTCAGAATTTCAATAATATGACCGAGGGCTTTTGGATCTCCGATCCTGTGGAGAAGGCCTTCGAACGTATTCAGGAGATGCGTGACAACGGCTATTTCCTGGAAAAGCTGACATCTCTGAACCACACCGAAACGCAGATGGAGTTCATCAATGGCAACGTCGCAATGATCGCTTGCGGTTCCTGGCTGCAGAATGAGATGGCCGACAATTGGCCTGAAGGATTTGAACTGGCCTATATGGAAACACCCGCTGCAGCCAATGCAGATGCCAAGAAGTACGTCGTTGTGAGCGGCAATATGTTTGCCTTCCCTGAAGCTGCGGCCAATAAGGAGTGGGTCGGTGAGTTCCTGCAGACCTATTACTCTGATGAAAGTGCGGCTGCCGTTGCAAAGGACTGCGGTGTCGTCATCTCCCCGGCCATGGTTGCTGAAAACAACGAGGTTCGTGCTGCTCTGTCCGACTCTGTTGTAGAGTCCTACGAATCCGCGAACACCAACACCAAGCTGTATCTGCTTGCTTCCATCTGGTATCCTGAGTTCTGGAAAAACTATCAGAACACACTGTCGTCTTTAGTTGCTGGTGACATCGACGCTGCTGAGTTCTGCCAGACTGTTGAAGACTATGCCGCCGCGATCCGCAGCGACAGCAGCGTTGTCAAATACACCGTCGGCTGACAGTTTGTCCCCAGTTTATAAGAATGTAGAGCCCGGTTGGGCACAAACCCAACCGGGCAGCTTTCAGGAGGTATTGAGATGACGCAAGTTCGTAATAGTCAGAGCACCGACACCAGAGGTCTTACCATGCGTAGAAATATCAGCCGACAAAAGAAGCTCTTTCTGCTGCTGTTTATTGTGCCATCGCTAGTGCTTTACCTGATTTTTTATATTTGGCCATTCATCTATGCATTCTATATCAGCGTTTTCGACTGGTCCGGTTATAGCAAGAAAATGACCTTCTGTGGCTTTGACAACTATGTCAAGGTATTTCGCGACCCTATCGTTTGGAGTGGCCTCAAGCACAACCTGTATTTCCTTTTGTGGAGCACGATTGTCATTTTTGTTCTGTCCTTATTCTTTGCCGTTTGTGTCACACGGTTAAAAATCAAGTGCCCGAACTTTTTCCGAATTGTCTATTTCTTCCCAAATACGCTTTCAATTATTGTTGTGGGTGTGCTCTGGATGTTCATATATAACCCGTCCTTCGGCCTACTGAACGGGATTCTTGAGACGCTTGGTCTCGACGGGTGGGTGAGGGACTGGCTTGGCGACAAAAACGTTGTCATGGGTTCTCTAATCGTACCGCAAGCCTGGATGTACATTGGCTTTTACATGGTCCTGTTCATCTCCGCGATTCAAGGGATTCCAGAGGACTACTACGAGGCCGCAACGCTTGATGGCGCCGGTCAGTTTCGACAGTTTTTCTCAATTACGGTTCCGCTGATTTGGGGAACGCTGCGCACCGCGCTAGTGTTTTTCGTTGTTAATGCGTTCGCAAGAACGTTTGCACTGGTCTATGTGGTTACGGAGGGCGGCCCCAACCGCGCATCCGAACTGATGACCACCTATCTCTATGAACAAGCATTTCAAAATGGAAGGTTCGGATATGGTGCAGCAATCGGTGTCTTACTATTCGCAATTGTCTGCGCCATCAGTATGACAATCTATAAACTCACCGCCCGTGAAAACGTTGAATATTAGAGGAGAAGCCGCCATGAAAACCAAGAAATCCGTTGGCCCCGTCCTCTCACGCGGAGCAATCAACTTCTTGATGTGTTTATATGCCGTTCTGGTCATTTTTCCAATGGCATGGACAATTATGTCTTCTTTTAAGTCTACCAAGGAATTTTACGCAAACGTCTGGGCGCTTCCAAAATCACTTGATTTGACAAATTTCACAAATGCATGGAAAACTGCGGATATTGGTACTAACATTTTAAATAGCCTGATTATTGTCGGCGCCAGCGTGGTTTTAACCATGGTGCTCGCTGCAATGATCGCCTACGCCATCACGCGGTTCCACTTCCGCGGCGCCGGTTTGATCGGGAAGTTGTTTATTGTGGGTTTATTTGTTCCGCTGGTGCTCGGGACTATCCCGGAATTTTTGATCCTGCAAAAGTTGCATCTCTATGATACGCGCCTTGGCCTGATTCTGGTTTATACCGCTTATTCCATGCCAATGTCCGTTTTCATCATGATGAGCAACTTTGAAACACTTCCATCTACCTATTCGGAAGCCGCAATGATTGACGGCTGCAACCATTTTCAGGTGTTCTTCAAGGTGATGCTGCCGTTGGCAAAGTCTGGGCTTGTCACCATTAGCATTTTTAACTTTTTATGGGAGTGGAATGACTATATTTACGCCATGACCTTCCTGCCATCCGCGACAAAGAGAACACTTCCTGTTGGTCTGGTGAAGTTGACCAGCATGGCGATGTATCGGACTGATTGGGGAGCGCTGTTCGCGGGGCTAGTAATTGTCATGTTCCCGTCAGTTGTAATCTATATCTTGTTCCAGAATCAATTACAGGCCGGTATGAATTCCGGCGGAATTAAGGGGTAACTGCCATGGATCCTTCGTTAATCCTCGTGCGGCAAAACGCGCTGCACCAAGACATCTGCTGTATTTTTACTCGGCTTGGCGTGACAGAGATGGATGCGGTCATGATCGCTGACACACTGATTCAAACCGAACAGTGGGGCGTTCTCTCCCATGGCATTCTGCGTGTCAAGCATTACGTAGAGTGCCTGCAGTCGGGCGGTATTTTACCCAACGCACTGTTTACCGTTGATAAACGCTCCGGCTCATGGGCGCAGGCCAGCGCAAACGGTGGATTGGGAATTCCAGCCTGCACCAAAGCGGCAGATCTGTCTGTTTCAATTGCAAAGGAGCATACCGTCGGCGTGGTCAACGTCAACATGAGTCATCATAACGGCGCCGAAGGCTTTTACACGTACAGAATTGCCCGGCAAGGCATGATCGGTATGGTTATGAGCACGGGCAACCCCATTATGGCCATCACTGGTGCAGCCGAAGCTACGCTGGGCAACAATCCGTTCTCATATGCGGTTCCGGCAGGCAGAAGGGGCGTTGTGATGATGGACATTGCCATGAGCGCTGTGGCTGACGGAAAGGTACAAATCGCGAAAGTGGCTGGCAAGCGACTGCCGCCCGGCTGCATACTCGACCGTTCCGGTCATCCCAGCGTAGAGCCGGACGACTACTTCAACGGCGGCGTGTTGCTCCCCTTTGGCGCGCATAAGGGCTATGGCCTTGCCGTCATGGTGGAGTGCTGCGCCGGTATTCTCTCCGGCGCAGCCTTAACGCAGGAAATCAATTCCTGGAACATGAAGCCTGGCACCTGCGGCAACACTGGTCATTTCCTGATGGCCATTGACATCTCTCACATCATGCCGCTAGAGCAGTACACCGGTCGTGTGGAAAAGCTAATCGATCAGTTCAAGTCCGCGCGTAAGTTGCCGGACGTAAAGGAAATATACTATCCCGGTGAGTTGGAGCAGCGTCGACTGCACCTAGCCGGAGACACCGTCTCCCTGCTACCGTCAACTTGGGCGTCTTTCCGGGAAGCCGGGCGACTGTCAGGCACGACACTGACCGCAACCCCTATTTATCATTAGGAGGAGCAATCATGAACCGACTCGAAATTCTGCTGCAGAAACTGCAGACCTGCCAGCCTACGCTAGGAACCACCATTGGAAATATCGCCTGGTCCGGCCTGGCACAGAAAGCGGCTTCCTATCCGTTTGACTTCCTGATGTTCGACGCAGAACACGGAACATTCTCCATTGAAAAGTTAGATGAACCGCTTCGCATCTGCCGCCTTTGTGACATGCCCTCCATCGTGCGGATTCCGGACGCGGTACCGAATCTGATCTCCAAGACACTGGACATGGGCGCGGACGGTATCCTGATTCCGCGGGTCGAGTCTTTCACTCAGGTGGAAACGGTCATTCGAGCCGCGCGCTACTATCCACGTGGCCGCAAGGGTTGCGGTGGCTTTTCCAATATGCGAGCAGAGGACTACGGCAGTGTGGAAACCTACAACTGCAATCGGATGCTATTTATTCAAATGGAATCACTGGAGGGACTGGCTATCCTGCCCACACTGCTCGAGCGCTTCTCGTCGGAGCTCAGCGGTGTCCTAATTGGACCGTACGACAGTTCCATCATGGTCGGCACGCCGCTGGACATTACCAGCGATACTATGACCAACTACATTCGGAACGTTTTTGATGTCTGCCATCGTTTCCAGATGTCTTGCGGCAGCTTTGTGGACGATGCATCGATGATTGGACGTTATCGGGATCTGGGCGGCAACGTTTTTTGGACCGGAACGGAGGTCTCGCTGCTCTGCGGCGCGTACCAGATGCTGTGTAATACGTTCCAACAGGAAATGGAGCGAACTAAATGACGACGCTCAACGGTGTATATACCTATTCCATCCCATCCGCAATCACGGACGGAATTCCCGGCTTGACGATGCGTAAAATTACGGAGGATCCAGCCAGCTACCGGCAGGACCCCAAGGCGGAACAGGTCAATTTCTTGATTGCCCGACAGGGCACCATCAACGATATGCTGCAAACCTATCCAAACGTTCATTGGCTGCAGCTGCTTAACGCAGGCTTTGAAAAGGTGGATCTGGGTCTGCTGCGTCAACGCAGCATTGTCTTTACTAACGCCAGAAGCGTTTACTGTAGCACCATTGCGGAAGATGTGATGACCAAAATATTGGTGCTTTCTCGCCGCTACATGGCGCACTTTGCCCAGCAACGCGAGCACTTCTGGCCGGACGACGATCAGATGCCCAACCGCAACCTGGACATCGCTGAAAAGACAATCGGTATTTTAGGCGCGGGCGCGATTGGCCGCGAAATTGCACTGCGTGCAGGTGCGTTCGGCATGCACGTCATTGGTTACGACCCCTATCTCACAGCGCAGGAGGGTTTTACGGAAGTCGTGCAAACCGATCTACCAGGCTTCCTGAGCCGCTGTGATTTCGTCATTACCAGCCTCCCGGTCACTACGCAAACACTAAACATCATCAATGCCCAAACACTGGCCGCCATGCGACCGACTGCCTTTCTGTTAAATGTCGCCCGCGGCGATATTATCGATGAAGATGCACTTATGGACGCATTGAGCAAAGGCGTAATTGCCGGCGCAGCTATCGATGTTACAAAGCAGGAACCACTACCTGCGGACAGCCCCCTGTGGTCGGCCGTCAACCTTTTGATCACCCCACACCGCGCCGCCTACGGCGATATGATGCAGCAGCGGATGTGCGCGCTGATCGAGCATAATATTCGCTGTTGGCTCTGTGGGCAACCCCTGCAGGACCAAGTTCGTTTCTGAGGCGGCTGCGACATGAAGCAAGTTTGGAATGCCTATATGAAGCCATTTCATGTACTGGGCAATCTATACTTTGTAGGGACAAGGCCGGCATCGGTGCATCTCTTTCAAACTGAGGAGGGATTGATTCTGCTGGACACTGGCTACGCAGACACTTTGTACCTAGTAATGGATGGCATCCGTGAACTGGGATTTTCTCCCTATAACATTCGGTATCTTCTTCATTCCCACGCACATATTGATCACATCGGTGGTACCAGACGGCTCGCGGAGCTGACCGGCGCAAAAACGGTGATCGGTCGAGCCGACTTCGATGCTGCCACCGGCAAGCGGGACCTCACCTACGCCTATGAACTGGGAGAAGCGTTTGAGGAGCCGTTTACGCCGGACATTCTGCTGGACGACGGTGACGTGCTTACGCTTGGTAGCACCGCGATTCACTGCGTCCATACGCCGGGACATACCGAAGGCACTATGTCCTTTTTCTTCGATTTGGTGGAAAACGGCCAAACATTTCATGCTGCCATGCACGGCGGTATTGGCTGCAACACCATGTCGCGTGCATATTTAGAACGCCATCATCTGCCGTTTTCCCTGCGAGACACATTTTTATGCGATCTAATGCGCCTGCGGGAGCTGCCTGTGGACGTTGTAATCGGCAATCATCAGGATCACTGCGACACGCTTGGTAAATATGCGCGGCTACAGCAAGGCTACTGGGACGCCTTCATAGACCCTTCAGAATGGCGACGGTACTTAGATCGGTTCCGCGACCGTCTGCTCGTACAAATGGATCAGGAATCTGTATAACATACAGGTGATAAGGGCCCTGCAAAGGAAAGGAAAAATTGTAACCATCGACGCGCACACCCATATACTTAAATTTAAGGAGACACCTGATCTTTGCATCAGGTGTCTCCTTGTTTTCTCCTAAGACATGGATAAGGTCGAATAAGTTGCCGTAAAATGAAAAGGGATATGTTCAATACCGCTGTGAACTTGCCGCTGCACCCCGGATGTGTAATCTGGGAGGAAAGAAGAAAGGTGTCGCGCGATAAATCTGGCTAAGGACGTCGGTTATACGCCGAGCTGGGTTTTCAAGTCTCCATTCTCCAGATACGTGTGAAGGAAGATACGTACGCGCCGGTACAACGCATCCTGCGCGTAGGCAACATCTCCGCTTTTTTCAGCCAACGCGAATTCGTAAGTCTGCCGCATCTCTGTTCCAACATTCATCTTGGCGATGCCGGTATGGAAGGCGTTCAAGAGAAACGCCCGTTTTACACCAGAACCGCCATGTAGTACCAACGGGACCCCTGCGGCCGCTTCCAACACGGCAATGTGGCTGATGTCCAGCATAGCTTCAGGCTTTTTTTGGTTGCGGACAGCCTCGGCGATGGCGCCGTGAATATTTCCGACTGCAACGCTCAACCAGTCGCATCCGCTTTCCCTGACAAAACGCTGTGCTTCTTCAGGCTTGGTGAAGCCCAACCTTTTTTCAAAGATCTCCTTATAGGGCGGAAGAACGGCGCTCTCGTGGCCCATTACCGCACCCAGTTCGGCTTCGCAGGGAATGCCCGCATCATGCGCAAGCTGCACAGCTTGCGCTGTGGCTTGAATGTTCTCCTCCAGAGAAAGCCGCGAGCCGTCGATCATGACCGACTGGAAGCCGGCCTGTATCGCGCGCCGGAGATAGGAGAGATAGTCTACCGAGCGGTAGTCCTCGTCGATGACGGGAATATGATCGAGGTGGAGCAGGGTGTAGCCTGGATTGCCGCATTTCGCATACTCCTCCGCAATACGTTCCAGCGAGCCGGCCTGCATTTTTTCCCACTCCACACGGGCGACCTGAATCATCGCTACGCTGTTTTCGTCTGTGACGGCTTGAACGATCGGCTCCATCATGGGGATATGCGGGATGTTGAACGCGGGGATGCATTTACCTGCCTTCCGCGCCTTCTGAATGATTTCCTTGGAATTCATATAAACTCTCCTTCGTATTTTTCCCATCGGGATCGCTGATCTTGATGACACGATTGGCGACAATCGGGCCGTCAACCAGGTCATTTGAGACGAGAATGACCGATATTCCGCGTTTGAGGAGTTCGCGAATCATCTGCTGCGTGTACTCTTTCAAGAACAGATCCAGGTTGTAAAACGGCTGAATGATGAACACAAGTTTCGGCTTGAGCAGCATGATCCGATAATAGATCAGCTGATAGAGCGATTTCCGACTGATGGAATAGAGTGATTTTGCTGTGATATCCGCGCCGACCAGAGGGGCATATTCCATCATGACGCTCCGGCACAGCTTCCTGTTCCGCACAAGCATATGGGTCTTGTGCTGCATACCAAAAGTCAGGTTGTCAATGTAGCTTGCGTCGTAGAACAGCATTGTGTGCAAAGGATCTTTTGCTACGACCAACGCCCGCGAGTCGGTCAGCCTGGTCGGTTTGCCCGCGCCGGAGCAGTCAAAGAATCGAAAAAGGTTTTTCCAACGGTAGGCATCCAACTCTTTCGAGAGATCTTTCCCTTCGTCATAAAGCAGCACGCACTCTCCGCGTCGGAGCGGAAAAGTAAAAGCGGGAAGGAACGTAGTTTGTGTATGCTCCACGCGGAGGTACGGCGCTTCGCTGAACAGCGTGTTGGCCAGCTTTATGTGAGAGAATGCGTCTGTGAAGCGCTCCAGATCCGCGGCGGTGCAGTCGGACATATCAAAGGTCTTTATATCCCTTCCATCCTCCATAAACACGACACGATCGCAGAATTCTGCCATGCGGGTCCAGTTGCCGCCGATATATAGAATTGTAATTTTTTGCTTTGCCAACTGAGAGAGCATCTGTATAAATCGATCCAGATCCTTCACACTCAGCAGATCGTCGATACCGTGCACAACAATCAGATGAACGCCTTGCTCTATTGCACGCATAAGTTCCACAGAGCAGCGTTCAAACTGGGTCAGATTCTCACAATGACTCCAGGGACGAATATGTACGCCGAGCTCCTCACAGATCCATTTAAAGCGCCGATTCATTAACGAACGCCGTCCTACTGTGCGGAAGAGCTTCTTTTGAAAGCAGTATCGGTTGAAAACAAAAACGTTTTCCACGACAGAGATGCTGTTGATCAGCTTGCTCTCATGGTTAAGCAGGTAGACGTTATTCGCATTCTCGTGCGACCACTGCCAGTCATTGACGAGCGCCTGATTCAGGTAGATCTGTCCATGCTGCAGGGGCAGATTCTTTTGCAGCAGCCGAATGAGCATATTTACTCCAAAGTGATTAATCGGGATCAGGCCGACAATCTCATGCTCGCAGATCCTGAGATGAAAGCCATCCAGATTGGAGCCGTCGGTATTGGCGGTGATTACGTGATCCATGCGGAGGATTTCCTTTTTCATAGCTCTCTGCTCACCTGAACCGGAAGCGTGATCTCCACATCCGTTCCGATGTTCTCCGTGCTGTTGATATGTACGCCGTAAACTTCTCCGAACAACAGCTTGATTCGGTTGTTAACGTTTACGATAGCAATACCGGCGTGCTTCTGACTACTTGACAAAGTGGCCAAATCATTTTTGGAAATTTGGAGAAGACGGCTGTTGATTTCGTTTACCCTTTCTTTCGGCATTCCCACACCGTCATCGGAAATGCGGATAATCAGACGATGTGCAGCATGCTCGAGGTGAATCTGCAGCTCGCCCTGGCCGACCTTGGACTCCAGACCATGATAGATTGCGTTTTCCACGATCGGCTGTAAAATCAGCTTCGGCATATACCATTTGAGGATGTCCGAGTCGCTGTCCTTGTCTAGGGAAATTTTCAGGGAAATTTTTTCTTCGAATCGATAATGTTGGATCGTGTAGTAATTCTCAACGTTTTTCAGCTCATCTTCGACAGTCACCAGATTATCCACATTAGAGATCGTGTATCGGAAATAGGTGGCGAGTGCCTCAGTCATAGAAGAAATATCGTCCATGCCCTTCAGAACGGCTTCACTGCGGATACACTCGAGAGTGTTGTATAGAAAGTGGGGATTAATCTGATTTTGAAGCGCAAGGTATTGGGCAAGATTTTTTGAGTGGTTCAGATAATCTACACTTTCAAACCGCGTGGAAGCAATGCTCATCACCCGATCTATCAAACGGCTGCAAAATAACTTTTGGCGCATCAGTCCCTCAATGTTGTCGCTGATGCAGTAGTTGTGCACCTGACGCTCCAGCATACGCCAGCGCCAGCAAAGCCGGAACAGAAAGAAAGCGGCCAACAGGAAATAAGCGAGCAGCATCATGAATGGAACAACCAGAGAATGGTTGCTGCGAATGCAGAAATGAAACAGCAGAATAATCGCTGCTGTCAGGAGAACCCATAGTAGGGCAAGAAAAATCTTTAGTGCGGAGAGAAGATAAGTCCTGTTATTTTGCATATTGCACCTCAGCCAAAGATTTTCCTGTATTCGTTGGGCCGGAGGCCGGTATAGCGCTTAAAGTTCTTGGTAAAAGTCTTTAAGTCGCTGTATCCGACCTTTTCGCAGATCAGAGCGACGGTATCATCGGCTTCGCGTAGGAGTTGTTTGGCCATCTCCATGCGGGCTTGCGTCAGATAATCCGAAAAATTTATACCCGTTTCTTTTTTAAACAGCGTGCTGAAATAAGCTGAGTTAAAGCCGACGCGGTCGCTGACGGACTGCAGTGAAAGCGGTTCAGTCAGATGCTCGCGAATATACTTTTTCGCTTCACGGATCGGCCGGTTGTCTTCAGTGCATTTTTGCTGCAAAAATTCCCGGAGCATTCCCACAATAGTCTGCCTCAAAAAGCAAAAAACAGCGTCAAGCGTGTTGCAGTGTTCAACAGAGCTTTCAAAGCAATCTAGGTCATTCTGATTTGACTCTCCGATCAGGTGGTTTTTTTGCAAGATGAAGCGGAAAGAGCGCATTATCGCGCGCGCAAGATCATAGATACCAGACCCGGATAAATCCTTCTTCTGCTCCAGCTCGGCATACAGGCGATTAAGCTGCAAAGAGATTTCAGCTTCATTCATATGTTCAACCGATATTTCAAATTTATCCCAGAAATCAAGCCCTGCGATCCAATCAATCGTCATATTTTCCGGAATCTGTGGGCACTCGATCACCCGATCGGTTCCCAGAACGATGCGCTGGTCAAGTGCCCATTTGGCTGTTTTATACGATTCGGTAAGCTGCGACAGACTGGCCACCTGCTTTCCTACGCCGACAGTGACGTTTACGTGCTGGAAAATTGTAAGGTGTTCTTTCCACTCGTCGAGGAAATCACTGGCCGCTCGGAGAATAAGCGGGTGGTTCTCCGTCGCGTAGTTCAGCAGGTATGCACTTCCTGCGTCGCGCGCAATGCTCTCAAAATCATAACAGTATTTAGAGACCTTTTCCTTGAGAAAGTAAGCTGAGTTTTCACGTAGATACTCAATTTCGTTAGTACTCTCCACACCCTCAAACTTGACCCACGCGAGAAGAAAGCTGCCGGGGTGGAAATGGAAGCCGTACTCCGCATTGATATTTTCAAGATCTCCGCCCGCTTCAGTCGAGGATTCAGACTGAGTACGCAGCAAATCGCCGAGAAAGGCCTTACGTACGCGCGTAGTCGTCGCTTCTTTTTGTTGTTCGCTGGCAGAGAGATTTCTCATTTTATCCACATATTCCGAGGAAAGCCGATTAAGCACATCCCGAAGCTCGCGTTTTCGAATGGGTTTGAGTAAGTAGTCCTCAACACCGTAGCGAATTGCGCTTTGTGCGTATTCAAATTGACCGTAGCCGCTTATGATGATAAACTTCGTATGGATGTTCTCGTTTTTGCATTTTTCAACCAGTTCAAGCCCGTTGATGCCAGGCATGCGGATATCCGTAATTACAATATCTGGCTTATAAAAGTGGATGGCATTCCATGCGTCCACGCCGTCGTTGACAACGGCGACCACTTCCATATTACACGCTTTCCAATCCACAAGACTGCAAATCAATTGGCAGATACGGTTCTCATCGTCCGCGATAATTACTTTCATTTCAGCCTCCGACAGGGTGGTTACCCATTCTCAATTTGAGGAGGTTCACAGTAAAACAGATGCGGCACAAGCTTGTATCCCCAATGGGGATACAAGCTTGTGCGTTTTCTGTTCTACCTGACACAGAAAGAGCAGTACTGGTTGTTCAGTCACGGCAGAACAGCAATACTGGGTCAGGATGCATCCGGGTCGGTGTAAAGGTTGGGATCGGACATCCAGTCGGAGGCCGTGTCGACCGTGACATTGACCATCGGCATAACAACATCCTCGGCTTTCTCACCCTGGAGTACCTTGTAGCAGCCATCCAGCGCATCGGCGCCGCCGTTGTAGACATCCAGTGCGACATCGCCCCGAAGGATTGTGCCCTGAGAAACCATCTTAACGGCAGCGGCAACACCGTCGTTGCCGAACATACCGAACTTGGAGTCCTTTAGATCCTTGCCGGCTGCTTTCCAGGCCTCCGAATAGCCGAGCAGGCAGGTATCATTTGTTGCGACAATGCCTACCATATTCGGGTAGGTCTGCATCCAGGTTTCTGCAGCCTCAACGCCGTCCTCAGTCACAAGACCTTCGTGCTCTTCGACAATCTCGATGCGGGGATCCAGCTTGGCGATTGCGTCACGAATACCCTTGCAGCGGGCCTGCTGATACTCAAATTCCGCGTGCCACATCAGGCCAAACTGCAACTTATCGTCGCCCTGGAAGTTGGCCTTGGTCCATTCCGCAGCCATAGTGCCGACGCGATAACCGATCTCGTAGTTGTCACACAGGAACGTGAGCTGATAATCCAATGGCTTTCCGGTCGCGGCGTTGACAATGTCGTCGTCGTACGCACAGATGACGACGCCAGCGTCAAGAGCCTGCTGTGTGACATCAGCAAATGCCTCTCTGTCGAAAGAGTGTATAATGATTGCATTATAACTCTGCGCGATCATGTTTTCAATATTGGAAATCTGCGTTTGAGCATCGTCATTTGCAACCTGGCAATCATAATCCACGTCGCCGAGATCTTTCGCCTTTGCGGCCATGCCGTTTGACATGGTGTTCCATACGGCCACTTTCATTGACTCAAGGCAGAAACCAATTTTATAGTTCCCGGTGTGCGCTGCCTTTGCAGCGGTAGTTGCTCCATCAGAGGCAGCGGCTGTGGTTGCGGCGCTTGTGGTCACGGTGCCGGGGGTGCTGCTGCTGGTGCTGCATGCAGCCAAGGACGCCATCAGAGCGATGGCCAGGACGAGCGCTAGAACTTTTTTCATTTTCTTTCTCCTTTCAAGTTCTCCGAAGCTCCGCCAGTACCGGGGCAGGGGAGATGTGCTCTTTCAAACCATAAAAAGGGCTGCTTATCAGGGAATCAGGATTACCTTAAACGCATCGGGGTCCTTTTCTGCTGTTTCAAATCCAGCCTTCCAGTCGGCGAGACGATAAGTATGGGAGACCAGACCGTTTGTGACGATGGAACCGTCCAGCATTCCCTGTATAACGGGTTCATAACAATCGGGGGAGAGATGCGAGCCATAGATATCGATTTCTTTCCCATCGCCTATGTAATTAAAATCTGCCGTGATGGGTTTGGGGAAAACGCCCATTTCCACGAAGCGTCCGCGATTCCTGATTGCCTCAAAGCCCTGCTTGACACTAGCCTGACTGCCGGCGGACTCAATGTAGACGTCGCAGCCGTCTCCGCCTGTCAGCTTCCGAATTTCCCCAACGACATCACATTTGGTAGGATTGAACACATAGTCTGCGCCGCATTCGAGCGCTTTATCCAAGCGCTTTTCACGAAGATCCAGGCCTATGACGGTTCTGGCCTGATATTTCCGCTTTGCGACGCTGATGATGCACTGGCCGATTGTACCGAGGCCACTTACGACGACGACATCTCTATGCTGAATTTTGCCTCGTTCTGCGCAGTGCATACCACAGGCCATCGGCTCAATCAGCGCCGCCTGCTCAACTGACATATTTTCCGGAATTACGTGAAGCAGGCTGTCGCCGCGATAACGCATATACTCTGCCATGCCGCCCTGTGCGTCCTGTTTGAAGCCATAGATGTAAGCACGGCTGCACATATTGTAATCTCCCGCCTTGCAGAAACGGCACTCACCGCACGGCGCGATTTGTTCTGCGACCAGACGCTCACCGATCTTGTGGCCCTGTACCCCGCTGCCCAGCTTGCACACGCGGCCGACGAACTCGTGTCCGCCGATGACTGGCGGCTCAATGTAACGATCCTCGTCACAGGTGCCCCACACGCGCACGTTTTCATGATAGGTTTTCACATCGCCTGCGCAGATGCCGCATGCCTCGATTTTCACCAGAATTTCCTCAGGACCGATCTCAGGTATGGCGACGTCTTCATAACGAAAGTCATAAGGCGCGTACATCACAAGGGCTTTCATTTTTTCCGACATGGTTAATACTTCCTCCTTATATTTTCCTAAAATCGGATAATACCTTTGACTACGTTTTGCGCGTCAGAGATGACGGTGTCGAACGCTTTCGGTGTCTCTTCAAAGGGAAACTCATGCGTAACGATCTGCTCAACGTCGATCTTTCCGCTTGCGATTGCGCGAATGGCGACCGGATAGCAGTTCCTGTATCGGAATACTGATTTTATGGTCAGTTCCTTCCCCATAACCTGATTAAAACTGTATTTTTGATTGCCTTCAACAGAAATACCGACCAACACAACGGTTCCGCCGGCTTTTGCGAGATACGCGCTTTGGTAAATAGTCGCGGATGCGCCCGCGGTTTCCAGAACCACGTCGGCCCCACGTTCTCCGAAGATTTCGCAAACCCGATGCCGAAGATCCTCACTCTTAGAATTTACCACGAAATCCGCACCGAGTTTCTTTGCAAAGGCAAGCCGCTTTTCAAAGAGGTCTGCCACGATGACGCGTGAAGCGCCACTCGCTTTGGCGGCCAGCAGTGTGCAAAGGCCGATACAGCCGGAGCCGAGGATGACAACGTCATCGCCTAATTTCACCCCGCCCTGGGCGCATGCATGCAGTCCGACTGAAAGCGGCTCCACCAGCGCGCCGGATCTCGTCGATACTCCGTCGGGGAGCCGAAAACACATGTCTGCCGGATGTCGGACGTACCGCTGCAGGGCGCCCTGTACAGGCGGCGTGGCGAAAAAGACAACGTCCTTGCACAAATTGTACTTGCCCTGCCGGCACATCTCACATTTCCCGCAGGGGATTCCCGGCTCCAGCGCCACTCGGTCGCCGGTGGAGAGTGTTTTCACTTCGCTTCCGGTCTGAACCACCGTACCTGCCACCTCGTGACCGAGAATGAAGTCGCCGTTTACCACATAGTCTCCAATTCTCCCATATTCGTAATAATGAATGTCAGAGCCGCAGATACCGCACCATTCGATTTGAACCAACACGTCATTCTCGCCGATGTCCGGCATGGGAACGATGCCGAACTCCATTTGGCCAGGCCTGGACATAAACGCAACCTGGTTTTGCGTCTTATTTTTATCCATCATCATTACTGGATCACCTTGACCTTTTTCTTTACGCGGATGTACTGAAGGCTGTCAAGGATAACTGCAATCATCAGAACCAGGCCCTTGACCATTTTTTGCATGAACGTGTTCAGACCGACCATTGACATGCCGTTGCTGAGAATGCCGATGACCAGAACGCCGCAGAATGCCTTGAGCAGGTTGCCTTTGCCCCCCGTGAGGCTGACGCCGCCCAGTACGCAGCCGGTCAGGACATCCATTTCATAGCCTTCGCCTGCGCTTGGCTGCCCGCTGCCAATACGCCCGAGCATGATGATACCCGCTACACCTGAGAGAAAACCGCATAATGTGTACGCCATGACGCGTACAAAATCCGTATTTATACCGGAAAGATTCGTAGCGGTTTCATTACTGCCGATTGCAAACAAATATCGACCCAGATAAGTCTTTTCAAGTAGGAATGCACCGATTGCGACGATAATCACCATCAGCAGTGCAGATACCGGAATGTAGCCCAGAATATAGGTTTGCCCAACCCATTTAAGAGAGTTCGGGACGCCGTAAACCGGGAGACCACCGCAAATGGAATAGGTGAAGCCGTACAGAAAAATCTGCATACCGAGTGTGATAATCAGCGCCGGGACCTTGATTTTTGCGATAATCAATCCGTCGACCAGCCCCAGAAGCGTGGAAGCAAGCACCACGGCGATCATGGCCGGCCATATGCCCCAGTGAAACTTGATGACATAGATGGAAAGCGTGACTACGGAGAGAGACACAACCGACCCCATGGAAAGCTCAATGCCGCCTGTCAGCAGCACAAAGGTCATTCCAACCGAGAGAATCGCCATAATGGTAATTTGCTTGGAAATGTTGATGATATTGGTCACCGACAGAAAAGCAGGACTCAGGAATGCAAAAACAGCTGACAGGAGTATGACAATCAACAGAATGCCGTACTTTTTATAATAGTGCATGAACTTCATCTTTCCGTTCCTCTCTGTTTACATGATTCCGGATGCGTATTGCATTACCGTTTGCTGGCTGAACTCGGACTTTGAAAGCTCTTTCATGAAATTCCCTTCATGCAGAATGATAATTCGCTCAGACATGCCAAGGAGCTCCTCCATTTCAGAGGAAATCAGGATGATGCCGATGCCCTTTGCAGCAAGTTCGCTGATAAGCTTGTATATCTCCTGCTTCGCGCCAACGTCGACTCCCCGGGTAGGCTCATCCATGATGAGAACCTTACAGTCGGCAGCAAGCCATTTCGCAAGCACGACCTTTTGCTGGTTGCCGCCGCTCATGGAATTTGCCGTTGCTTCGATGGTCGGTGTTTTAATCCGAAGAATGTCTTTCTGCCTGCTGGCGAGTGTGCGTTCGGTCTGACGGTTGATGACGCTGAATCTTGAGATGCGGCGTAGAATGGCAAGAGAGATATTGTGGCAGATGCTCTCATCCAGCAGGAGCCCCTGATGCTTTCGATCCTCGGTAATGAAGCCAATCCCATGCGCCACCGCGTCCTTTGGGCGCGTGATTTTTACTTCTTTCCCGTTCAGGAGTACCTGCCCACCGTAGCGCAAATCTGCGCCGAAAACAGCGCGTGCTGTTTCTGTGCGGCCGGCTCCGACCAATCCGCCGAAGCCCAGAATCTCTCCTGCACGTACTGAAAAGGAAATATCATGTACTTTTTCGGAAACAATGTGTTTCGCTTCCAACACGACATCCCCAATTTCGTGGCTTCTCGGTGGATATTCGAACGACATCTCGCGCCCGACCATATAGGAGATCAGGTCTTTTGTCGTAATATTAGAGGTCTGGTCTGTCACAATTTTCCTGCCATCGCGGAGCACCGTAATGCGATCGCCGATCCGAAACATCTCGTTGAGCCTATGCGAGATATAGATGATCGTGAGCCCCTGCTTTTTCAGCTCGACAAGGAGATTTAGCAGCTTATCTACCTCATCCTCCGTTAACGGAGCGGTAGGCTCGTCCAAAATGAGAATTTTTGCATTTTTAGCCAGTGCCTTCGCGATCTCGACGAATTGCATATAGGAGACCGAAAGCTCGCCAACGATCTGCCGGACATCGATCTTCACGTCCATCCGCCGGAACACTTCCTGAGCCCTTTCATTTATGGTTTTCATATCGACCAGGCCGTGTGATTTGATCTCAGTACCCAGATACATATTTTCCGCAACCGACATATCCTCTGCGAGATTAAACTCCTGGTAGACGACATCGATGCCGAGTTCGCCTGACAACCGAGGGGACATCGCGTTATAGACTTTACCGAATACCTCGATCGTACCGGTGTCAGGAATGTTTGCGCCGGAGATCATTTTAATAAACGTCGATTTTCCTGCTCCGTTTTCTCCCACGAGACAGTGAATTTCGCCTGCGTGAAAGTCGATGGACACGTCGCTGAGCGCCTGAACGCCCGGATATTTTTTGGAAATATTCTTTAAGGACAAAACGACCGGCTTTTCCTGCATATCACATGCTCCCTATGGATTATTTGCAGACTGTTTGCGTGCGTCTGCTTGGTTCACACCCGGAATGTCCGCTGAGGCTGTTATTTACGCCAGACAGACCGGTAAGATTGCTTTCTGATGCTTATGCTACCATCAATCGTATTGGAAAAAAAGGAAGCGCCGTTTTGAAATATGGGTGGTTTTTTTGTGTGTTTCGGTTTTCTGACGCTTTTTATATATGCATACTGCATGACGAATCCGCGAAGTACCTGTTTCTTTTTGACGGGGACAGCGTCAGACTTTACCCCAGCGTGGTGATCTGGAAATACATCTAACAAAACAATGACTTGGTTTTGTGGATATGTAGTATGATGATTTCAGAGCTACAAAATACGCTGCCGAACGATACATTTAGGAACAGGTTTGACTGCATATAATCAGCCGGAAAATGTAACACTATTGAAGTGATTTAATGAAACAAGCCGCATTTGGCGAACAGGCGGCATAAAATGCCTAAATTCGCGAATTAAAAGCTCAAGTTATTGTAGGCAAACTGTTTGACGACGCATAGGGGCAGCGCCTGTCCCTCTGTTGCCTTGGCTCTCGGACTGTAACATGTGGCTGGAACTCCGTGATGGTGGTCAAAAAGTGCGTGCATACAAGCTATTGCTTCAAAATTTACTTATTGGTCATGCCACTTTCATGATTTTGGCCCCTTCCTTGGTATCCTTTTTGAAGAGTGTTTCCTCAAAAAAGTCCCGCCATTCATGGAAAGAGAGGCAATCTGTCTCTTCTCCAGAAATGGCGGGATTTTTTATGGAGTTGGAATCGGTTATTTGGGCGTTTTGCCCGAAGGTTTTATCGTACTGCCGCCGATTGTCTCGATTACTCTTTTCGCAGCAACCTCTTCTGCCTTCGTATATGGATGCTCGTACCGCTCAGAAGACCGCAGATCGGAATGTCCAAGGAGAGCAGACACTGTCATCTGGCTCGTGTTGTATCGCGCCGCGAGGCTTGCAAATGTGTGCCTGAATTTATGAGGATTGCAATGGAAGGGGAGGCTGTATTCCACTTCAAGATTGTGAAAATACTTCGTTGGCACCTGCGGGAACATAACGTCCGGTTTGCCTCTCTGTGTGAACACGTATTCACTCGGATTCTTTGCTTGAATCCACTGCAGTTCTTTCAGCAATTCTATGGCGTCGTCGCCAAGCATTACCGTTCTCGTCTTACCGCTTTTAGGGAGATCAAAGAAAATTCCCTTTTCTGCAGTATAATTGCAGCTTCGGTCAATATACAGTTCTCCATTGTTAAAATCAATATTTTCCCAGCGAATCGCGCAGCACTCTCCCCGGCGAATACCGGTCTCCAAAACAATGGTAAAGTAGACTCTCCATTTCAGCGGCTGTCCGTTCATCACCATTTTCAGTTCCTCAATTTGCTCCATGGAATAAGTCTTGGGTGTGTCCATCTCCCTCTTTTTGACCCTGTGCCTTTTCATCAGGTAAGCTTCCTTCAGTTTGATATTCTTGATCGGGTTTTCTTTGATTAGGCCGGCGGTGATTGCAAAATCGAAAATTGAGCCAATAATCATCCTGACTTTTTTACAGACGTCTTTTCCAAGGGTTGACGAACAATCCTGTAAAAATTTTTCGCATACCGGCTCTGTCAGCTGTGACAGGCTATAACCGCCAAGTACAGGATAAATGTGCTTCTTCAAAGTTAACTTATAGTTCGATTGCGTATTTCCGGCATAGCCGATGGAATCCATCTCGGCAATAAATTTATCCCCGATCTGTTGAAACGTTTCTTTACAGGAAATTGCAATTTCAAAAGGCTTTTCTACGGGACGACGTTCTTCCTTTTCTTTTTTTACGCGGGCTTCAAGCTCCGCTGCGTATTTGAGGGCCATCGCATCGGTCTTTTTGCTGCGCAGCATCACGCAATTTCCTTTTCTCTTCGGATAGAAACGTTCAGTTACCCTTTGCCCGGAGTGGTCGCTTCCAATACGAATAATATAATACAGCTCGCCATTTTTATTGTAATCTGCAGAAATACTTGCCATTTGTGTTTACTCCTGTCTTTATAAAATGTGAAATAGTTGTAATCAGCGCATGTGCTGTTTGGAAAGCTCCTTCAGGAATTCCACGAAAGCCTCGCGGTCAATAAAATAGCAGTGTCCGGTGGCGATGCAGGGGATTGCGCGCTGTTGGCACCATTTCCTTACACGGTATTCGCTGAATCCGCTGAGTTTGCTCGCAGTTTTGATGCCGATATACAGCGGATAGGTATTGTTGTTGACGTGCGGTAATGTTTTTGCGGCCATGGTAAAATCCTCCTTGATTTCGTTCAAATTTTTATTGGCTGGAACTGGTTTGTTCTTACACCGGGGTAATGCCTTTTTTCTCCTTTCTATTACCGGCATCAGATTTGTACGGTTGCTGAATTTCCTTACACAATCAGTATGTCAGAAAGCATGTAGAAAAAAGGAAACTATGGCCTTTTCTGGTACAGCCAATTGCAGATGTGTTTTAGATGGGAAATACGTTCATAAGAAGACATCATCCGACAAATAAAAGAAGCCCCGAAACCAACAAACAGGTTTCGGGGTATCAAAACGTTGTAGTTTTGAAATGAAAGACTGGCTTTCATTTCAGCTTTGGCTTCCATTTCATCTCATTTCAAGTTGAGATGAGACATGTGCATCGAATTTGGAAACCTGTATGCATTATAGGAATATATGAAAAGCCCTCTCCAGCATTTCAGAGTGGCATTTTCTTGACCATTGAATGATCGCTGAAACAAAATTCAGAAAGCAGCAATAAATGTCAAAAAACATACCAGGAAAAAATTTTTTCTGTCGTAAAAATCAGATGTTACAAATTATCAAAAATGGAATAATAAAGAAAAGCACCCGCGGCCGTTTCCCTTGCAGAAAGGCCTCGGGGTGCTTTTTTGTGGTTTTTGGGGTGCTTTTTTCTTATTTTTTTGACCTGAAAGCTAAAAGAAAAAACCCTGTAACCATTGAGATTACAGGGTTTTTTGTGGAGCTGCTACCCGGATTCGGACCGGGGACCTCATCCTTACCAAGGATGCGCTCTACCAGCTGAGCTATAGCAGCATTTCCAAACAGCTCTGTTATTATAACACGGAAGATCCAAAAGTCAACAAAAAAAACACCGCGCCGGAAAAAATGCGAAACGCCCCGCCGTGCAATGCGGCGGGGCGCTTTTCAGGTTTTCGCGAGTTTGACCATCCAGCCCACCGGGAGCAGCTTTGCGACGAAGCGATAGAACCGGAAGAACCGGGTCGGCGTATAGAACGCAGCGCCCCGCTTCGCGGCCTGTACGGCGCCCTCCGCGACCTTTTTCGGGTCGCAGTAGGGGAGACGGTCGAACATTTTCGAGTTGCCCTCAATCTCTCCGGTCGTCAGAAAATCCGTCGCCATGGGGCCGGGGCAGACGGCCGTGACGGTGATCCGGCGCGGCCGCAGCTCCTCGTACAGCCCGCGGCTGAACGCCGAGACATACGCTTTCGTGGCGCTGTAGACCGTCATGCGGGGATTCGGGCAGAAGGAGGCGATCGAGGAGACGTTGATGATCCGGCCGCCCTCCGGCATGTAGAGCAGGGCTAGATTCGTTACAAGGGACAGCGCGCGTACGTTCAGATCCGTCATCGCGCTTACCTGCCAGGCCGGGTTGTCCGCGACGTCGCCGAGATAGCCGCAGCCCGCGTTGTTGATCAGCAGAACGATCTCCACGCCGCCGCTGGCCAGCTGCTCGCGCAGCGCTCCGAAGGATGCCGGATCGCACAGATCCAGCGCGATGGCGCGCAGGCGCTTGCCGCCGCAGGCGGCGGTCATCGCCTCGCTGAGCTGGATATTGCGCGAGATCAGCCAAAGCTCCTCAAGCTCCGGAAAGGCAGCTGCGGCCGCGACGGTCAGGGCCTGTCCGAGTCCCTTGGACG
>Ga0183095_10604_pt2 | contig 37709 bp, 36 predicted proteins | sample BioMet4_FD_130346 | JGI IMG/M metagenome (GOLD analysis project Ga0183095, IMG submission 130346) | Microbial communities from bioreactor (seeded with sewage sludge) at LBNL, California, USA - Biofuel metagenome 4 (v2) (version 3) | ecosystem: Engineered > Bioreactor > Anaerobic > Unclassified ...
ACGCTCATGGCGGAACATCGGGCCCATGTAGTAGAAGCGGGCGGGCAGTTCCATGGAGCCGAACATCTTGTGCTGGTCAAAGGCGCGGATGACGCCGGCCGTCCCTTCCGGACGCAGGGTCAGGTGGTCATCGCCCATCGCAAACGAATACATCTCCTTGTTGACCATGTCGGAGCTGTCGTTCTGGCGGGCGAAGACCGCGGTGTCCTCAAACATCGGCGTGCGGATCTCCTCATAGTGATACAGCGCGGTCACCTCGCGGATCACCTGCTCGAGCTCATGCCACTTGGGCATCTCCTCCGGCAGGATATCGTAGGTTCCCCGCGGTGTCTGATAGTTCATTGCCTCATCCTCCTCTTCCGGAAAAACAAAAACGTCCCTTCTCCAAGGACGCTTTTCACGTGGTGCCACCTCAGTTCATGATTGCTCATGCGCTCAATGATCCGCTAACGGGGATCAGCCGTCCGCCCCTACTTTTCCTGTTCAGGGCTGCTCCTCAGAAGTGTCTTTCTCCGCATCGATTCCCAATGCTCGCACCGTGCCATTGTCGCTGAATGCCTCTACGACGGAGATCTCTTCTTCACCGGATTGTCTTGCTACAAGGGTGATTCTATCATCTTTGCCGGCGCTTCACAAGGCGCTGACGCGGATTTACAGATTCATCCGCTCGACGCTCATCACCGATTCCACCTTGCGGATGTTGGCGATGACCTGGTTGAGCTGGGCAATGTCGTGCACGACGACCGTCATCTTGATCGTCGTCGTCAGCGACTCGTTGTTGACGACCGCGCTGACCGCGCTCATCGGCGCCTTGCACTGGCTGACGACGGTGACGATATCGGTCAGCAGGAAGTTGCGGTCATGGGAAAGGACGGTCAGATTGGCCTCGTAGGTGCGGTCCGCGACCTGGTCATCCCATTCGACGTCAATCAGCCGCTGCGTCATGCCGGCCACATTCGGACAGTCGGCGCGGTGAACCTTCACGCCTTCGCCCTTGGTGATGTAGCCGATGATCTTGTCGCCGTAGACCGGGCAGCAGCACTGCGCCAGCGACATCTTCATCGATTCGATGCCGGTCACCTTGAGTCCGCTCTTGGACGCGGTGCGCCGCTTCGGCATCTCCTTGTTCAGGATGCGCGACAGGGCTTCGGAATCCGGCACTGAGCGCTTCTGGTTCGTCAGCTTCTCGCAGACCATGGTCGGGTTGATGGACTTGACCGCGATGCCGTACATGAAATCAATATAATTGCTGACCTGGAAGACCGAATACACGTTTTCCAGCTTCTTCTTCTCCAGCCATTCCTCCGGCTCAAAGCCGCGCTTGCGCAGCTCGTCCGCCAGCATCTTCTCGCCGGCTTCGACCTTCTCCTGCCGCCGCTCCGTCTCCTTCTTGGTCAGATAGGCGCGGATCTTCTGCCGGGCCTGGTTCGTCTTGACGAACTTCAGCCAGTCCTCCGACGGGCCGGTGCCCTTGGCGGTCTTGATCTGCACGACGTCGCCGGTATGCAGCGGCGTGTTCAGCGGCACCATGGCGTCGTTGACGATGGCGCCGACGGTCGCATGCCCGACTTCCGTGTGCACGCGGTACGCGAAATCAATCGGCGTGGCGCCGTTGGGCAGATCGATGACCTTGCCCTTCGGGGTCATGACGTAGACATTCGCTTCAAAGACATCCCTCTGCAGGGTGTCCATGTATTCGGAGGCGTTCTCATCCTCATTCTCGCCGGTGAAGACGGCGAAGTCCTTAAACCAGGACAGCTTGTCCTCGATCTCCTTCTGTTCCTTGCGGGGATCGTACTTGGTGCCTTCCTTGTAGCGCCAGTGGGCGGCGACGCCGCGCTCGGCGATCGCATCCATGTTCTCGGTGCGGATCTGGACTTCAAAGATCTTGCCCTCATCGCCGATGATCGTCGTATGCAGCGACTGGTACATGTTCATCTTCGGCACCGCAATGTAATCCTTCAGGCGGCCCGGAATCGGCCGGTAGGCGGCGTGGATGTAGCCCAGGATCTCATAGCAGTTCAGCTCGCTCTTGGTGACGATGCGGATGGCCAGCAGATCCAGGATCTCGTCAAAGCGCTTGTTCTTGGTGATCATCTTCTTGTAGATCGAATACAGGTGCTTGGAGCGGCCGAAGATGCGGAACTCGATCTGATGCTCCTGGAGCATCTTCGAGATCTCCTCGATCATGTGGCTGACGGCGGCGTCCCGCTCGGTCTTCTTGGCTTCGACCAGATGCGCGATCCGGTAGTACTCCTCACGGTTCAGATAGTAAAAGCTCAGATCCTCGAGCTCGTTCTTGATTTCGCTGATGCCAAGACGGTGCGCGATCGGCGCGTAGACATCGAGCGTCTCCGCCGCGATGCGCCGCTGCTTCTCCTCCGGCATGTACTGCAGGGTCCGCATGTTGTGCAGACGGTCCGCCAGCTTGATCAGGATGACGCGGACGTCCTTGGCCATGGCGATGAAGATCTTGCGGTGGTTGGCGGCCTGATAGTCGACCTCCTCCGCATCCTTCAGCTGCAGCTTGCCGACCTTGGTGACCGCTTCCACCATCTCGGCGATTTCCTCGTCGAATTCCGCGGCGAGCTCTTCCTTGGTGACGCCGCAGTCTTCAATGACATCATGCAGAAAACCGGCCGCAATCGTGCGCGGACCGACCCTCAGCGTGGCGAGGATGTAGGCGACATTGGTGAGATGAACGATGTAAGGCTCGCCGCTGCGGCGCTGCTGGCCGGCATGATGCACGGCCGCGTAGCTGCTGGCTTTCTCAATCATCGCCAGGCTTTCCGGCCGCTTGATGTAGCCGCGGACCTCGGCCATGACGTCTTCAAAAGTCGCTGACTTCTGTGCCATCCGTTCATCCCCCCTTTCTTTAGAAAAAATCGAAGAGCTTCCTCTTCGATTGCTTTATGCGTGATCCTCCAGGCTCATGATCGTGTAGACCGGATACTCCTTCAGGGCTTCCTTGCCGTTCAGGCCCAGAAGCTCGATCAGGAAGGCGCAGCCGACGACTTCGCCGCCCATCTGATGGATGATGTCGATCGTCGCCTTCACGGTGCCGCCGGTTGCCAGCAGATCATCGATGATCAGGACCTTCTGGCCTTTCTTCACCGAATCCGCATGCATGTGCAGCTCGTTGGAGCCGTACTCCAGATCGTATTTGCAGGAAATCGTCTTGCGCGGCAGCTTGCCCGGCTTGCGGACCGGGACGAAGCCGATGCCCATGTTGTAGGCGACCGGGCAGCCGAAGATGAAGCCGCGGCTTTCCGGACCGGCAATGAGTTCCGCTCCCTGCTGGCGGGCGAACGTCTCCAGCCTTGATACGGCTTCCCGGAAAGCAGGACCGTCCTGCATCAGAGGAGTGATGTCACGGAACAGAATGCCTGGCTTCGGGAAATCGGGAACGCTGGCGATATACTTAGTTAGATCAAGTTCTGACATGAATTGGCCTCCAAAAATGAAAAATACGGTTTTATTATAGCGCGTTCAGAGGCATTATGCCAAAGATTACGCGGTTTCCAGACCCTCGATGTTCAGCTGGCAGGAGACCTGGTCGCGGAAGCGGTTGATGCCCAGCGTGCCGACCAGCAGATGCGGCGCCTCGCAGGCCGGAAGGCCCCGGAACGGGAACAGCACGGCGTCAGCGGTGCCGCTGCCGGCGGAAATGACGTAGCGGGTCACGCGGGCGCCCGGCTGATAGCGGATAATCCGCGGATTCTCCAGTGCGAACAGCGGCTTGATCAGATTGCGCGGATACGGCGACAGCAGTTCCAGGTCCTTGACATTGTCAAAGGTGATCTCCTCAGGCCGGATCCGGATGGCCGCCGGAATCTCCTCTTCTGCCGCAAAGCCGGCCGTCTTCATCTTGCGGCGGACGGTGCCGGCAAACTCCTCATAGCGGTCCGCCGGAAAGGAAAGTCCGACCGCCTGCTCATGGCCGCCGAATGCGCTCAGCATCTCAAAATCCTGCTGGAAGAAAGCGAACAGATTGAAGCCGGGAACGCTGCGTCCGCTGCCTTTGATCAGATCGCCGCTGCGGCACAGCACAAGCACCGGCCGGTGGTGCTGGGCGGCCAGGCGTCCCGCCGCCAGGCCGCAGAGCCCTTCCTGGAACTCCTCGTCATAGATCAGCAGAAAGTCATCGTCCGTGCACATCTGTTCCGCCTTCTGCACCATCCTGGCCGACAGCTGCTTGCGGGCGTCATTGACCTGGTCGAGCTGGGCGGCATAGCGCTCAATCTCCAGCGGATTCTTGGAAAGCAGAAACCGCGGCAGCGTATTGACGTTGGAAGCATCGCTCATGCGGCCGACGGCGTTGAGCTTGGGCACGATCTGGAACCCCACGGCGGTCTCATCAATCGGACCGCCGCCGCGGACCATGGCCGCGGCAGCGGGCAGGACGCCGCGGTTGAGCAGCGCGAGCCCCTGGCGCACGATGACGCGGGTCTGTCTGTACAGCGGCATGACATCGCCGATGGCGGCCAGGGCCGCCAGGGCAGTATGTTCGGGCACATCGCCCAGCAAAGCGCGGGAAAGCTCCAGAGCCACGCCGGCTCCGGACAGGGTTGAGAATTCGCTCTCCATGTAATCCGGATGCACGACCAGGTCGGCTTCCACCGGCTCCTCAATCTCATGATGATCGCTGATGATGATCGGTATTCCTCTGGCTTTTGCGGCGGCGATGGCAGCATGCGCCTTGACACCGTTGTCCACGGTCAGAATCAGGCCGTAGCCTTTCTCTGCCGCCAGCTCAACGGTTTCCGGATGCAGACCGTAGCCTTCCCGGAAGCGGTCCGGAATGTAGAAGCCGCAGCGGACGCCGAGCCGGTCCAGCGTATCTTTCATGATGGCGGTTGAGCAGATGCCGTCGGCGTCATAGTCGCCGCCGATGAACACCGGCGTCTTCGCATCGCGGGCCGCCAGAATCCTGCGGCAGGCCGCCTGGATGCAGGGCGCCTGGGACGTCGAAAGATGATCCTGCGTATGCAGGATCTCCTCCAGCTGCTCGCTGCTGATACTGCTGGCGGCCAGAATGCGGCCGACCAGGGCCGAGACGCCGTAGGTGCGGCAGATGCTGCTGCCGTCGACGTCAAGCAGCTTATAAGGCATGATCTCTGGCCAGGGCGGCGAAGGCGTCGCCGCGCTCCTCAAAGTTCTTGAAATGATCGTAGCTCGAAGCCGCCGGCGACAGCAGGCAGATGCGGTGCAGGCGCGTCGTCTTCCGGGCGGCGGCGACCGCTTCCTTCAGGTCGCTGACCAGGGTGTAGTGCCCGGTGACGCCTTTGGCTGTGAGCTCGTCATAGATGCGCTTTCCGGAGGCGTACATGAAGACGACGTTCAGGTCCGGCTGGCCGGCCAGATAGTCTTCCAGATGCTCATATTCGATGCCGCGGTCCATGCCGCCGATCAGGACGGTGTCGGTATCCGGCAGCGCCTTGAGGGCCATGATGCAGGACTGGCCGATCGTTGAAATGGAGTCATTGACATAGCGGATGCCTCCGAACTCGCCCAGATATTCCAGGCGGTGGCGCAGCGGGACGAATTCCGCCGCCGCTTCGGCGAACTGGGCGTCGCTGACCCCGTACAGTCCGGCGATGTAGTAGGCCACGGCCAGATTAAAGTAATTGTGGGCGCCGACCAGCGCGCACTGATCGATGTGCAGCGTGTGCCCGGGCACGATCAGAAATCTCTCCTGGGCGGTGATGTCCGTGCCGATCAGCAGCGGATGCTTTGCCTTGGCGATCTGCTCCTTCAGCATGTCATTGATGATGACGATATCGCCGTCCTGCTGGTGCAGGAAGATGTTCTCCTTGGCGGCCGTGTAGGCGGCCATGCTGCCGTAGTGGTCCAGATGCTCTTCAAACAGATTCAGGAACACGGCGACGTGCGGCGAATACGGAGAAAACTCCAGCTGGTGGCAGGAGATTTCAAAGACAACAAGATCCTCATCCCGCATGTCCGGGATGGCGTCGAAGCAGGCAATGCCGATGTTGCCGACCAGATGCACGCGGTGCGCTTTGGCCAGGGCGGCGGCGATCAGGGATGAGGTCGTCGACTTGCCCTTGGTGCCGGTCACGCCGATCGTGCGGGCGGCATAATGCTTCAGAAACAGCGGCGCCTGGCCGCTGATCTTCGCCCGCGGAACCTGCGGTCCGGGCACGATGCCGGGGGACTTCAGGATCAGGTCATACGCGTCAAAGTCAACTTCATCATCGTACAGGCAGCGCGTATGGACCGTCTCCGCTTCCGCCCTCTTCAGCAGCTGGACGCCGGTCTTCCGGGACTCCGCAATATCCAGTTTCAGATCCGGGCAGACGCTGCGGATCAGCTTGTAGCTCGACCAGCCCTCCCGGCCCAGACCCCAGATCAGGATCCGGCGGCCGGCGAATTCCGTTTTCCATTCTTCGAGATTCATGCAAAGGCCTCCTTCAGTGCCTGGTGCACAAGCGCTTCGAATTCCGGCGGCAGCTGGTTGCTGCTGTTCCAGTCCGAGGCGCGGACGCTCTGGTCCTTGTAATACGCATAGTACGGCGTGCTGCGGTAGTAGTCATACAGCCGCGGCAGCGGCTGCTGCTTCTGCACATGGCTGCGGATGGACATGCAGACGGCGGTGTTCACCTCTTCACGGGTGCCCACGCATTCAAACGGCTTGTTGTCGAGCAGTCCGGTCAGCTCCTCGAAGAGCTCCTTCATCGTCCCGTCGTTCAGCATGTCCGCGCCGAAGATCCGGACCAGGTCCGCATCATCGAGATACGCGCTGAGCAGCACGGCGACAAACAGGCACTTCGCGCAGTGTCCGCACCAGCGCCCTTCCTTCTGGCCGACGTTGCAGCTGCGGAACACGCTGTGATACTGTGGCAGTTTCGCGAAAATCCCGGCAATCTGCAGCTCGGAAAGCGGCCGCAGCAGGGAGAAGTAATGAATGTTGCCGGTGATGTAGCTGTTCTTGTAGGCTTCAAAGTCCGTCTCGAACTCAAAGGTCTTGGAATACTGGTGGTTGATGTCGCGGCCCTTGATCGTCGGCTCGTTGGCGCTGGCCTCATTGGACAGGCAGATGTACTTCTTCTGCCAGACCACGGCGCTTAACAGGGCTGCGAATGCGCAGAGCGCGGAGAACGGCGTATGGCCGTTCAGATAGCCCTGGCGGTTGAGCTCCAGCATGCGCGCATCCAGCGTGCGGTGGACATGGACCGTCGCGGCCGCGGAATAGCCGGCCGCTTCGGTGCTGGCCAGGGCGCTCCTGATATCGTTGATGATGAAGACATGGCTGTCCGCCTTCATGCCCTTCAGAATCTCCAGCGTGACCAGGGAGTCCTTGCCGCCGCCGACCGGAATCAGGCAGCCGCGGAACACCGGATCGCTGTATTCGCCGCCGATGGAAACGCCGGTGGACTGCAGATTCATGAACAGCTGGGGATCGGCGTCGATGCGGTTCTTCCAGAAGAACTCGCCCAGGCCGTGATAGTACAGCTTCTTCCAGAACTGGATCTGGGCTTCATCGAGGCTGCCGCATTCAATGACCACATCCGGCGGGCAGCACAGCTTCCAGTAGCTGATCAGTTCGACCATGCCCAGGCTGAAGGCCGCCTTGCGGAAGACCTTCTGGTTCGCAAAGGCCCCGGCGCCGGCCGGCTTGGGCAGCGTGAACTCCGGCGCGAAGCGGGACAGGCCGGTGATCTCAAAATCATAGGTGATGCGGATCTGATCCGCCTCTTCCGCAACCTTGAAGCCATGATAGAAGAAGGTCTGGTAACGGTTCTTCAGTTCGGCATAGTCCATAGTGTCTGCTGTCCCTCCTGCATCTGCGTTCAGTATACTACATCCGGCCCGGCATCCTCACCGGGCGGCCTGCTTCTCAAGCAGCGGAATGACATCCAGCAGGCTGTCTTCCTTAAACTCCAGAAGCCGCTTCATCTCATCATCCGCCGCGATCGTGTCATAGATCCAGCAGGAATGCATGCCGGCGTTGTGGGCGGCGGCGATGCCCTGCTTGGAGTCTTCCAGGACCAGGCACTGGGCCGGTTCGGTCTTGAGCAGCTGCGCGCAGGTGAGAAAGATCTCCGGATCGGGCTTCGTATGCCGGACCATGTCACCGGTGATCATGGCGTCATAGTGCAGCGGCACGGAGACCGTATCCAGCAGGCCGAGGATGTATTCCTTCGGACTGGAGGAGCAGATGCCGGTCCGGTAGCCGTTTGCCTCCAGATACCGGAAGATCTCAATCAGGCCCTTCTTGTTCAGGCAGTCCGTGTGGATGCTCTTCCAGAAGCCCAGGTCATAGCGCTTGGCAACGATCTGTTCATACTTGTCCGCTAGGCCCGGAATGGTGCGGATGTAGTCCGCCATGCGCTGGCCGGAGCCGGTGATGTGCGTAAAGAAATCCGCGGGCAGTTCAATCCCGCAGCGCCGGCATTCATCCCGCCAGATCTGCTGGGCGATGATCTCCGTTTCAAACATCAGTCCGTCACAGTCAAACAGCACCGCCTTGATTTTCATGTCTGCCTCTTTCCGGAAAAAACGCAGCGGATCCTCGGACCCGCTGCGGTGTGTTATGCATTGATTCCCTTGATCGTGTACTCGTCGAGTTTCTCGCGCTTCGCCTTCTTGGCCTTTTTCTTCTCCTTCGGCTGATAATGTGTGCGGATCCAGAACCACATGGCCGGAGCGATGAAGATGGCGGAGAACGTGCCGGAGATCAGACCGACGAACATGGCGAACGTGAAGGTGAAGATCGCGTTGGAGCCGACCGCCAGCAGGAAGATGACCGGCAGGATCGTCGTGATGGAGCTGTAGAGCGCCATCAGGAAGGTATCGTCAATCGAATCATTGATGATCTTGTGATAGGATTCCGGCGAACGCTTGATGCTGCCCTTGCCGACATTCTCGCGGATGCGGTCGAACACGACGATCGCGTTGTTGATGGAATAGCCGATGATGGTCAGCAGCACGGAAATGAGCTCGATGTTGACCTCGAAGCGGAAGATGGCGAAGAATGACAGCACCATCAGGACGTCGTGCATCAGCGCCACAATGCAGCTGACGCCGTAGTCCCACTGATAGCGGAATGTGATGTACAGCATCATTGCGATCCAGGCGACAATGGTCAGGATGACGGCATTGCGGACCAGATCACGGCCGACCACCGGCGTGACGACGTTGTCGCCCGGTTCCTGGCCGTACAGATCCTTGAAGGCGCTCTTGATTGTGGTCAGATCATCCGTGGTCAGCGACTGTTTGGTCGTGGCGTAGACGGTGGAATCACCGGCTGCCTGATAGGAGAAGTCCTTGTAGCCGATCGACGTCATCTCCTTGGAGACCTCATCAATCGTGATCGGACTGGAGCTGGTGATCGTCAGCTTGGTGCCGGAGGCGAAATCAATGCCGAGATTGACGGCGCCCTTGCCGTTGGAAGCATAGATGATGCAGCAGACCAGCGCCGCCGCGAAGATGCTGAGGCTGACGCGGATCAGATATTTGGACTTGCCCAGCCAGTCGACCTTCTTGATTGGACTGAAATAGAACTGTTCCTGACCGTTCTGTACATCCGGTATCTGTTCCGGCTTGACGCCGAACCAGGACAGCTTGTTGTCGGCGATGCCGGTGCGGACGATGCTGTTGAGCAGAAATCTTGAGAAAGCGACGTTCAGCACCAGGGTCATGATGACGGTGATGATCAGCATCGTTGCGAAGCCCTTGACGGTGCCGTTGCCCCACCAGTACATGATCAGGCCGGCCAGCAGGGTCGTGAACTGCGCATCGAAGATGGTTCCGAAGGAAAGTTTCTGCCCTTCCGCGACCGCTGCCTGAATGGAGCGGCCCTTGTAGAGCTCCTGCTTCGTGCGTTCAAAGGTGATGATGTTCGCATCAACCGTCATGCCGACGCCCAGAACCAGGGCGCCGATGCCCGGCAGCGTGAAGACCGCGCCGATCAGGGCATAGATGCCGAAGATGGACCAGATATAGACCGCCAGCATGATGGCGGAGATGATGCCGGGCATGCGGTACGCCCAGATCATGAACAGAATGACGGCGCAGACGCCGAGAATGCCGGCCACCGCGGTCTTCTGCAGGGCGTCATTGCCGTACTGCGCGGATACCACGTTGGAGCTGATCTCGGTCATCTTGACCGGGAGGCTGCCGGAATTGATCAGATTTGCCAGCGTCTTGGCTTCGGTGTCGGTGAAGTTGCCGGAGATGATGCAGTCGCCGGTGATCTCCTTGGTGACGGAAGCGACGCTGATGTACTTCGGTTCCTGGCCCTGGGCCGCCTTTTCCGCTTCCGCCTTATAGGTGTCGCCGTCCTGGTAGTCCAGCCAGATGACCATCAGATTCTCGCCGCTGGTCATGGCGGCAACCTGCTTTGTGATTTCGCCGAACTTCGCGGGATCGGCGATCTTCAGCGATACGACCGGCTTGCCGTCCTGATAGCCCAGCGAAGCGCCGCCCTCGGTGACGATGGAGGAGTCCGCCAGTTCATTGTCGTTGATGTCGCGGAAGGTCAGATTCGCGGTCGTGCCCAGCATCTGCCGGGCCGTCTCCTGATCCTCAACGCCGGCCAGCTGGACGCGGATGCGGTTGTTGCCTTCGACCGTGATCTGCGGTTCGCTGACGCCCATGACATTGACGCGCTTGGAGATGGAGTTGGTGACCGCGGTCATGTCGACCGTGTCGCCCTCGTTCAGCGGCGTGACTTCATACAGGATCTCAAATCCGCCGCGCAGATCCAGACCCAGATTGATGTGGGTGCTGATTGCGTGATAGGTGGTTCCAATGAGCGCGATGATGCATGCCACGGCAATGAAGAACGTGCTCAGATTGTACTTTTTCTTATTCATTCCTGTTCCCTCCGATCAAATCCGTGAAATCATCCAGGTGCTGCGATTTGCCGTCCTGGATCGCTTTTGCTGACAGAAAACGGACCAGATCGTCCGCGGTGACGTTCATGACGTCATTCACTGCCTCATGCAGAGTGTCAGGAAGATGCTTCTTCCACAGCTCTCTGGTCAGATAGTCTTCCAGATTGCGGTAGACCAGTGACGGCAGCGCTGTACGCTGCAGCTGCTGAAGCTTGATGACCATGGTCAGCTGCACCTGCGTATTGTCCGTATTGAAACATTCCATAAGCCTTCCTGTTCTTTCCTGCCTGCCCTATTATAGCAAAATCCCGTCTGCTGCGGCGAAAAAATGTCAGCAGTTCACAAGGTTGCGGCATCCCTTTCAAAACAGCAGAAGATCCTTCTCCGGGATCCATTCCGGCTCCGGCAGATCCTGCATGTCCGCTGCGGCGATGGCCAGCGTGAATCCTTCCGCCTCCACCAGCCGGGCGCAGGCGATGCCTTCCGGGCAGAGAATCTTCTTCCGGGTTCCGGAATAGGCGATGTCCCGCCAGTCCCGGTCCAGCCTGCCCTTCACCTTGACCGCCGACTCCTTCAGCGTCCAGGCGCCCAGCACGCCGAACTGCGCAATCTCTTCGGGTGCGGCGAAACGGGCGGGAAGCTCCCCGGGATAGCTGCGCTGCCCTTCCACATCGACGCCGATGCTGCCGTCGGACAAGGCGGCGGAAACCGCGCCGGCGGTATGGGACAGGCTGATGAAACAGCTAGGATCCGTGCAAAGATACGGTTTCCCGGCTTCCGTTTTGGCAATCTGCGGCAGCCGGCGCTGACAGCGGCGGAAATAAAGATAGGCCAGCAGCCGGCGGACCATGTCCGACCCGTCCAGCCCGGTCCGGCAGGCGGCCCAGTCCGTGCGCGGACCGGTGATTCTCTTCGTGTCCAAGCGGGAATGCTCCGGTGCTAGGCCAGGCCCAGCCAGAGGCCCAGCAGAGCGAAGATCGCCGCCAGCGTCCAGAACATGTGCACGACGTTTTTCGGCTTCATGCCGTCCAGCACAAAGGCGTAGTGGATCGGCGTATAGCGGAAGATGCGCTTGCCGGTCAGCTTGACGGAGCTGATCTGCAGAATGACGCAGATCGTCTCAATGACGAACACGCCGCCGATGACGATCAGCAGAATCTCCTTCTTGAGGATCATGGACATGGCCGCCAGCACCGCGCCCAGCGCCAGTGAACCGGTGTCGCCCATGAAGATCCTCGCCGGCTCCACATTGTAGCGCAGATAGCCCAGCAGCGCGCCCAGCAGGCTGGCGATGAAGATGGCCAGAGAGAGGCGGTGCACCTGGATGGCGAAGACCAGGAACGGAAGCAGCGCGCAGACGGTGCAGCCGGCCGCCAGGCCGTCCATGCCGTCGGTCAGATTCACGGCGTTGGAGCTGCCCGTGAACATGACAAAGATCAGTATCGCGTAGAACCGTCCCAGATGCCAAACAATGTGGCTGCGGCCGGGCAGCGTCACGCTCAGGTCCGGACGGCTGCGGTAGGCCAGATAAAAGATGACGGCCAGAATCAGCTGCAGAGTGAATTTCTGCCAGGGCTTCAGACCGTCATTGTTCTTCTTCACGACGATCAGATAGTCATCGAGGAAACCGATCGCGCCGTAGCCGACAAAACTCAGCAGCACGATGGCCGTGTCGATGTCCGTGACGCAGCGCGGATCCATCAGAATGGTCATGATCACCGGCACGGCGATGAACAGAATGCCGCCCATGACCGGTGTTTTCTCTTTTTTCTTGAAGGCGTCGATGGAATACTCACTGACGCTCTGATTGCAGCTGATTTTCTTCAGATACTGGATGAAATGCGGCATCAGCACAATGACAGCAGCAAAACTGGCAGCAAAGCAGCCGATGAGTTTGATTGCCATGCGCATGCCCTCCTAAAAAATATGCTTTTTGATTATAGCACATCTGGAATCCGTCCACCTGCTGACATTCGCGGCGCATGGAAAAGCGCTGCTGCCGGCCTTTTTCAGGCCTCCGTCCGGACCGGACGGATCAGCTGGAGCCGAGCTGGACCTCAATTTCCGTGTCCTTCGTCACCGTCGTGCCGGCCGGCACGGACTGCGAGGTCACGGTCCCCTCGCCGGAGATCTTGAAGCCGAATCCGGTCACCGCCCAGAGCGCGGCGACATCCTTGCGGGTCCAGCCGGTCATGTCCGGCATGGTGAAGCTGGATGTATCAGTGACCAGGAACACCCGCTGGCCGGTGCTGACCGTGGAACCCTGTGACGGATACTGGTCGATCACGGTGCTGCCGCCGCCGAGCACCAGCAGCTGCGTGCCCATGCCGTCCAGCTTGGTCTGGGCGTAATCCAGCGTATGGTTGGCCAGATCCGGCATGTCATAGGTCTGGATTTCCGTCGGTGTCGCCGTGGCCGCCGCGGTCTCCACCGGCGTACCGGAGGTGTCCGCGTTGGTCGTGAAGCCGTAGGTCATGGCCACCTTGCGCAGAAGATTGGTGATGGCTTCCGTATAATAATGCGCATAGTGATCGTAAGGCGCCTCAAACGCGTAATAGACGATCACCTGCGGATTGTCCGCCGGCAGCGCCGCCATCAGCGACGTGATCGTCGTTCCGGAATCATAGGATCCGTTGATCGCGACCTGGGTGGTGCCGGTCTTGCCGATGATCTTGCACTCCGGAATCTGGTAGTAACGGGCGGTGCCATCGGAATCATTGACGACCCGGTACAGAATGCTCTGCAGCTGCTTGGCGGTATCCGCCGTGATCGGCGTGCCGGTGATCTTCGTCTCGGCCTGGTAGATGACCTTGTTGGAATCATAGCCGTCCTTGATGGATTCAATGAAATACGGACGCACCATGTTGCCGTCGCCGAACACGGCGCTGTAGGCCTGCAGCATCTGCAGCATCGTCACCGTCGAGCCCTGGCCGTAGGACAGTGAAATCTTGTCGCCCGGCCAGCGGAAGTTCAGGGTTCCGGTCTCTTCCCGCATGCCGTCCGTGTTGACGGAGGAGAAAAAGCCGAATTTCTTCAGATAGGTCAGATAGGTGTCCGGATTGATCAGCGCCGTCTCGACGCTGGCCGCGATGACGTTGGAGGAATAGATCAGGCCGTGGTCGTAGTCGGTCCAGCCCCAGTTCTTGTTGTTGGCGTTGCCGATATGGCCCCAGTACTTCTGGGTGGCCGGATCCACGCGGTACGGATTGTTGTCCGCATCCGAATAGTAATAGAACGGTCCGGAATACACGGCGGCGGTGCCGTCGTATTTGCCTTCGTTGATGGCGGACGCCCACACGAATGTCTTCATCGTGGATCCCGGCTCATAGGGCAGCTGGGCGCCGAAGTTGTTGTAGTCCTCAATGTCCAGCGTGTTGGGATCGAAGCCGGGATACTGTCCCCAGGCCAGGATCTTGCCGGTCTTGATCTCCATGACCGATCCCCAGATGCGGGAGGCGCCGAAGCGGTCTTCCGTGATCTGGAAGGACTGCTCCATGGTGTTCTGGATGCCTTCGTCCAGGGTCAGATAGACATCGTTGCCGTTGACCGCGCTCTTGACGTCCTCGCGCATGCCCGGCAGGATGTAGCCGTCCTTGTCCGCCTGGTAGGTCCGTGAACCGTCCGTGCCCGACAGATAGTCGTTGAGGTACAGCTCCACGCCCATCTTGCCGGTCAGGGTGCCGTCGTCGTCCGCCTGTGCGAAACCGACGATATAGGATGCGAACGTGCCCAGCGGATAGGCCCGCTGCACGCTGTCCGTGAATTCGATGCCGGGCAGATTGTAGCTCATGATCTTCTCTTTGACGTCCTTGGAGAGGTTGCGGCCGGAATTGCCGAGCTCCGTCTGGTAAACCGGCAGATTGAGGTCGTCCAGCACGGTCTGATAGTCCATCTTCAGGATGTCAGAAAGAATCTTCGCCGTGCCCTCTTTGTCTTCCACATAGGCGACGGTCCCGGCGATGCTGGGACGGTTGCGGTCCAGGATGCAGACGATGTTGTAGGTGCGGTTGTCCTGGGCGATGATGGTGCCGTTGCGGTCATAGATGTTGCCGCGCAGGGCCTTCGTCACTTCCGTGACGGTGTTGGCGGAATCCGCATATGCAGAAAGGTCCGTGCCGCTGCGGACATGGACCTTCGCGATCGCTACCAAAAATACGTTTGTGCCGAGAATCAGGATCGCCGCCAGCGTGAACATGAAGATGGTGCGAACCATGCGGTTGCTGTGACGGTTCATGCCGTACTATTCTCCGTCGCCGGAAGTGGTCACCGTGATGATGTTGCTCTGATTCAGAGAAAGGCCGTTGTCCGAGGCGATGGTCTCCACCCGGTCACGGGTGGACAGCGTCTGGATCTCAACCTTCACGGCGTCGTTGGACGTCTGCAGAGTGGCAATCTGGGAATCAATCGCCTGCTTCTGCGTGCTCAGGGAGTTGTTGTAGGAGCGCAGAAACAGCGCGCTCGCCAGATAGCAGACCGCCGAGAACATAAACAGTGAAAGGCTGAAGCTGACCAGCCTGATCTTTCTCTTTTTCTTTCTCTTTACGATCTTTGCCATGGCTTTTCTTTTCCCCGAATACGGATATGGATGCTGCTAGTCTTCTTTGATGCGCTCGATCACCCGCAGCTTGGCGCTGTGGGAACGGTGGTTTTCAGACAGTTCCTCATCCCCCGCCTCAATCGGTTTCTTCGTGACGATTGAGAAGGAGGCCTGCTCCATCTGTGAAGCCTTGATGGGAATCTTCGGTTCCACAAATGGAGCAGAGGATATGCTTTTGAACGTTTCCTTCACGATCCTGTCTTCCAGGGACTGGAAGGAGATGACTGCGCAGCGTCCCCCGACCTTCAGCATTGCGCAGGCGTCAGACAATCCTGCGCTGAGTGAGACCAGCTCGTCGTTGACCTCAATCCTCAGCGCCTGGAATGTCTGCTTGGCCGGATGGCCTTTCTTGCTCAGTTCCTTGGGGGGAAGGACTGATTTGATGACATCAACCAGTTCGAATGTCGTTGCGATCGGTGCTTCCGACCGGCGCCGGACGATTGCCCGGGCGATCGGTTTCCAGTAGCGCTCCTCACCGTAGTCCCGGAGGATGCGGCCGATCTCCTCTTCGGAGTAGGCATTGACAATCTGGTAAGCGGTTTTGGTCTGGCTCTGATCCATGCGCATGTCCAGCACGCCGTCGTAGCGGTAACTGAAGCCGCGGGAAGAGTCATCAAACTGCGGAGATGAAACGCCGAGATCCATCATGATGCCGTCAATCCGAGTGATGCCGTATCGTTCAAGGCTGGTTTTCAGGCTGCGGTAATCCGCATGGATCATCGTGACCTTGTCCAGGCTGTCCTTCAGAACCTCTTTGGATTCTTCCAGAGCCTGTTCATCCTTGTCAAACGCATAGAGATGTCCGCTGCTCAGCCGTGAAAGCAGCAGTTTCGCATGCCCTGCCCGGCCCAGCGTCGCATCGACGTAGATGCCGTCCGGACGGACCTTCAGGGCATCCACAGTCTCATGAAGCAGAACGCTTTTGTGTTCCATCACTTCAGGAACTCCGTCAGGGATTCGGCGATGTCCTCAAAGGATCCGCTCGCTTCCTCGCTGTACTTGTCCCAGCGCTCCTCCGCCCAGATTTCGACATGATCCGCAGCGCCGATGATGACACACTGCTTGGCGATCTCCGCCTGGCGGACAAGATTGGACGGGAGCTGGATTCTGCCCTGGCTGTCAAATTCGCACTCGGCGGCATTGGCGGTCAGACTGCGGATGTACATCCGCGTCTCATGCTTGGTGGCCGGGAGCTGTTCCAGCTGCTTCATGACCCCTTCCCACTGCTGGGAGGTGTACACGGTCAGACAGCCATCCAGACCCTTGGTTACCACGAAAGTGCTGCCAAGCTCATCACGGAACTTTGCGGGGATGATGATGCGGTTCTTGCTGTCCAGGCTGTGCCGGAACTCACCCATGAACATCGGTATTCCCCACTTTCCTCCACTTCGTTGCACTTTCTACCACAATACTACCACGTGCTCTGTGTTTTGCAACGTTTTTTTGGGAATTTCCGGATGAAAATGGTTACAGCAGAAAAGCGCAAAAAAAGAGCGGAATTTCCGCTCTTCCTGATGCTCCTGTTTCTTCGCTTTTACTTCTTCTCGGCGCCGGTTGCTCCGCAGTTGGGGCACGCGTGATGCGGGAGCTTCATCGCTCCGCAGGACGGGCACTTGACCAGCGTCGGCGCAGTCAGCTTGTAATGAGTTCTTCTCTTATTCCTTCTGGTTTTCGAGTTTCTTCTCTGCTGTACAGCCATCGTCTGACACCTCCTAGTTATCCTTTGACTTGAATTGCTTCAGCTTTGCCAGACGAGGATCGATCCGATCTTTCCGGCCTTTTTCATACTCGGCTTCGCTGATGACACGCCACCCGTTTCCGCTTGGCATCTCCTCAGAGCCTTGTTCCGTGATCGCCAGCGGCACTTCCAGCAGGATCAGATTGACCACTGCCGGCAGAAGACTGACGGTCTCGTTCGTAACGACATGGGCATCCGCATCAGAAGTCTCGTGGAACACATAGACTTCGCTGCCTTCTGTCTCAAAGGGAACGGACAGTTCCTGATTGCTGATGGCATCGGGAACGATCATCGTGCCGGTTACATGCAAAGCGGCTTCGAACTGATCCGCTTCCGCATCATACCAGCCCTCACCGTCCGCATGCACGTTTTCCGCACGCAGGATCCGGGGATTGCCGGCGAATTCCGCAGGGTCAACCGTGATGTCCTGATCGAAGGTTACCTTCTGATCAACGGCGCTGACCAGCTCAGATCTTGTCCACTGCAAAGCACAGTTCTCCTTGTTCGTTAACGGCTATCATTATAGCAAACGGACGCTTAAAGTCAATGATTTCAGCGGTTCTAAGCGTTCAGATTCTTCTTCATGAAATCCGCGACGTCCTGATAGACCTTCTCGCGCTGGTCCTCATGCAGGATCTCGTGGCGCATGTGGTCATAGACAATCCGGTCAATGTGCGAATAGCCCGCCTTCTTCAGCGTGTCAATGGAGTCCGCGAGGCCTTCTTCGCCGCCCTTGCAGGGATCCTCGGCGCCGGCGATGAACAGAATCGGCAGAGCCGGATTCTTGCACTGGTAGGTCTTGTAGTCATGCATCGAAACCATGCCGGTCATCATATCCACATAACCCTGGTTCGTGAAGCTGAAGCCGCACAGCGGATCAGCGATGTAGGCATTGACGTTGTCCGTGTTGTAGCTCAGCCAGTCAAAGCCGGTGCGGGGATTCGCGATGCCCTTGTTGAAGGACCCCATCGTCATCTTGTCCAGCAGCTTGGAATGGCCCTTCTTGCCCTTGATGCCGGCGATGGATTTGGCCAGCATCAGGCCGGTCGGAACGGCGCTCTGGAAGTTCGGCGCGCCGGACAGGATCAGACCCTGGATCTCATCATCGTATTTCTTGATGAACGTGCGGGCCACGATGGTTCCCATGGAATGGCCGAACAGGAAGAACGGCACACCCGGGAACTCCTCCTTGCACTTCTTCATCACCTCATGGGCGGTGAAAATCAGCGTGTCCCAGCCGTCCTTGTCACCGAAATACCCCAGCGTCTGGTCCTTGGCGGTTTCCCCGTGTCCGGGCTGATCGTAAGTCACAACCCCGAATCCCTGCTTGGCCAGAAACTGTGCAAACTCATCATAGCGCTTGCGGTGTTCCGACATGCCGTGGATCATCACCACGCTTGCAATCGGCTTGCCCTGCGGACGAAAAACACTGATGCCCAATGTATTACTCATATTCTCACACCTCGATGATTCTACTATACACCCTGTGATAGAATGAAACCGATGAAAAACATGAAATCCTGCGGCATTGCCGCGGAATACAATCCCTTCCATACCGGCCATGCCTATCAGATCCGCCAGGCCCGGCAGCGGACCGGCTGCGAATGCGTCGTCGCCGTCATGTCCGGCAATTTCGTCCAGCGCGGCGAGCCGGCCGTCATCAGCAAATGGGCGCGGGCCGAAGCGGCCGTGCAGAACGGCGCGGATCTGGTCCTTGAACTGCCCTACGTCTATGCGACCCAGAGCGCGACCGGATTTGCCCGCGGCGCCGTAAAGGCGCTGGCGCTGGCGCAGTGCGACTGGATGTCCTTCGGCAGCGAATGCGGCAATCTCGAAAACCTTCAGGAGATTGCGGACACCTGCATCAACCCGGACCATCTGCACGCCGCCCTGCATCAGGGCATGAGCTTTCCCCGGGCGTACAGTCTTCTGACCAGTGAGATGGAGCCCAATGACATTCTGGCGGTCTCCTATCTGAAGGAACTGAAGCAGACCGGGATCACACCTGTGCTGATTCAGCGGACCGCTTCCTATCTGGATGAGAACCTCAGTGAAAACGCCAGCGCGCTGGCCATCCGCAAAGCTTTGAAAGAACACCGTGACCTGGGCAGAACGACGCCGATGAAAGAGGTCCTGGAGCACAGCGTCCCGGTCTGGCCGGAACAGTATTATGCGTATGCCAGAACCTATCTGCTGATGAGTGATCCGCAGGCCCTGTCGGAGCTCTTCCTGTTTTCAGAGGGCATTGAGAACCATCTGCGCCGGCAGGCGAAGGACCATGCCGCCTACGAAGAGTTCCTCAGCGCCTGCACGAACTACCGCTACACCGCCGGCCGCATCCGCCGCTGCCTGCTGCAGGCCATGAACCAGGTCACAAAAAAAGAGGCGTACGGACTGCCGGCCATGGACACCCTGCGCGTGCTGGCCTTCAACCGGACCGGCCGGAACTATCTCCATGAGCTCCGGGAAGCCGGCGTTTCCGCCGCCAGCCGTTTCGCGAAGGTGCCGCTGCCCTGGCGGCGCCTCGAATACCGGACCTCGCTGCTGTACACTTCCGTCATGCCGGAGGCCCAGCGTCAGCAGGTGCTGGCGCAGGAAGTCGGCGGCGCGCATTTCCTCGAAACCGAATGAAAGCGGCATTATCTGCCGCTTTCTTTTTTTCCTAATTTTTCCAGATCCTGCTTGATCTTGGTGGTGGAGATTCCTTCCGTGCGCGGCAGGTAGACCACTTCCGCGATGTCTTTCAGATCGTCGAACTTTCCCTGCCAGTCATCGCCCATGACGAAGATGTCGGCTTCATATTTCCGGATGTCGTCACGCTTCTGTTCCCAGTTGTTCTCCGGAATCACCAGGTCCACATAGCGGATCGCCTCCAGCATCATCTTGCGTTCCTCATAGGGATGGTAGGCTGCCTTTCCCTTGATGGCGTTGAACTCGTCCGTGGACAGGCCGACGATCAGGTAGTCGCCCAGCTCCCGCGCCCGCTTGAGCAGGCGGATGTGCCCCCAGTGCAGCAGATCATAGGTTCCGTAGGTAATCACACGTTTCATGGCTTGCACCTCTGCCTCTGATTATAGCAGAAGAAAAGAAGCTTTGGCTTACGCCTGGGCTTCCTTTACGTTCGTATAGACACTGTTGACATCGTCGCATTCATCGAGCATGTCCAGCAGCTTCTTGAGACCTTCCTTGTCCTCATCTGTGCTCAGGGATGTCCATTCCGCCGGCAGCATCGTGATTTCGCAGGTGTCGAACTCGACGCCCGGGATCATCTTCTCGATGGCATCCTGCGCCTTCGCGAAATCGGTCTTTGGAACCTTGACGGTCATCTCGCCGTCATCGGCGACCGCAATGTCCTGGACATCGACTTCCGCATTGGCCAGCGCATCCAGCATCTTCTCGTCATCCTGATAGTCCAGTTCGAACAGTCCGACTTCCGAATAGTTGTAGGAGACGCTTCCCTGCGCCGCCAGCTTCGCGCCGCGGCACTTGTTGAAGACTGTCTTGACCGCCGTATAGGTGCGGTTGACGTTATCCGTCAGGCAGTCCACGATCACCGTGCTGCTGCCCGGTCCGAATCCTTCATAACGGCAGGTCTGGTAGTTTTCTTCCGTGCCGCCCTTGGCCTTCTCAATGGCCCGCTTGATGACATCCGCCGGGATCTGGTTGGCCTTTGCTTCCTTGATCTTCCTGGCCAGAGACAGATTCATATCCGGGTCAGGCACGCCGCTCTTCGCAGCAATGTAAAGTTCTTTTCCGTAGCGAGAATACAGTTTTGATTTTGCCGCTGCCGTTTTTGCCATGGCAGCCGCACGCACCTCATGTGCACGTCCCATAATTAATACCACCCTTCAAATTAGCCATTACATTATAGCAAACAGCCTTCCTAAAATAAAGAATTTCCTGAAAATGGCCTGCAATCCGCATTTTCACGCAAAATTCAGATTGCGGACAGACAATCTACAGACGGAAAGCTTATTGTGAATCCGTCAAGGAGGCTTACTTCATATGACCACGAAAACCGGAAACCTTTGGAAGAAAGCCGCCGGATGCCTGCTCGCGCTGACTCTGACGAGCGCCTGCTCCTCCGCATCCGCCGCTTCCTCTTCCTCCACCATAACTGCAGAAACCGCAGATATCAGCACCAAATATGCGGAAGTCCAGTCCGTGAACGGTTCTTCTGTGACCGTCGCCTACGGCACGGTGCAGGAGAAATCCGCAGACACTCAGAACGGCGCGGCGCCCAGCGGCGCTCCGGACGCTTCCGCAATGCCGGAAGGATCCGCCGCTCCGGATATGACCAGCGGCGCGACATCCGCTTCCACGGATTCCACCACCGGCGCCACTTCTTCCACGGATTCCACCAGCGGCGCGACGGCCGGCCAGGCTCCGGACGGCAAAGGCCAGCAGGGCCAGGCACCGGACGGCAGCGCTCCCCAGGGCGGCACTCCCGCTGAGGGCGCCATGCCCAGCATGAGCGCGGCGGACCTGCTCGGCTTCACCGCTTCCGGCGATACCGCGACCATCACCATTGATTCGGATGTCACCATCATCAAGAACAGCCAGACGGTCAGCGTCTCCGACATCGCCGCCGGCGACATTCTGATGATCACCTGCACCGGCGACAAAGTCACCGCCGTTGAAATCATGAGCGCTGAGATCCCGCAGAGCGGCCAGCCCGGCGCCCAGGCATCCGCCGCTCCCACCGCGGACGCGACGGCCGGCGCATAACTGCAGAACCGTGCATTTCAGGGACCGGAGAACCGGTCCTTTTTTTCGCACCCGCTGCCGGCAGCGCATTTTTTACAGTGTCCCGGCTGCTTGTGCTAGAATGAAAAGCGCTTATGTCGACCTATGTGATCAGCGACCTTCATGGATGCAAGGAAGAATTCGATCAGATGCTTCAGCAGATCGACTTTTCGCAGTACGACACGATGTGGATTCTCGGCGATGTCTGCGACCGCGGGAATGAATCCGTCGCTCTGCTGCAGGAGATCATGGCGCACGCGAACATGCACATGATCATGGGCAACCATGACGTCTGGCTGAGCCGCTATGCGCAGAAGCTGATCGACGCCAAAAAGGATCCCGCTTCCATCGAGATGAATGATGATTTCCTGATCTGGATGCATTACAACGGCGGCTTCAAGACGGCGGATGAGTTCATGGATCTGCCCTTCAACAAATGCTATGACATCAAGCTGTATCTGGAGACGGTTCCCCTGTACCAGCAGATTGAAGTCGGCGGCCGGCAGTTTCTGCTGATCCACGCCGGCCTGGGATCCTCCTGCCGCAGGGATGTCCGCCCGGCGGAGGTTCCGGAACAGGAGCTGGTCTGGTCCCATATTGAACTGGATGACAATCCCTATGAGGACGTCACGATGATCGTCGGCCATTTCCCGACGTTCATGCGCGGCAGAGAATTTGAGAACCGGATCATCCGCCGCGAAAAAATCCTGCACATCGACTGCGGCTGCGTCTACGGGCGTGCGCTCGGATGCATCCGTCTGAATGACATGCAGGAATTCTACGTTCCTTCCACCTATCCGTATCTCGAGGTCCGCTAGACCTTGACGCAGGGCAGTGCTTCACGCCCTGCTTTTTCTTCGGCCTGCGCGCAGGCCGGAATGGACAGGCTGCCGCCGATGCGCATCGTGGACAGCGCTGCCGCGGCAGCGGCGACCGCCAGGCAGTTCCGGTACGGAACGCCCCGGGTCAGCTCCCACAGGAACGCCCCGTGGAAGATGTCGCCGGCGCCGGTCGTATCAATGCTGGGCACGGCATAGGCGCCCATATGGAAGAGACTGTTCTCCGCCTGGAAATAGAGACCGTCCGACCCGGCGGTCACGGCGATCTGTCCAGGGCATAATCCCGCCAGCTGTTCAAAGATGCGGCGGACGGTGTCCTCTTGCGGATAGAAACCCGTATACTGATACGCAAAATCGCCCGAACAGATCAGATAGCTGATCCGCGGCAGAATCGCCTGCAGTTCCGGACGCCAGGTTCCCGCATCCAGAACGCTCACCGCCTGCGGATTCCGGTCCATCAGCGTGCTCATGGTCCCGATCTCATGGCCGTCGCTGTACAGATAATCAGCCCGCTCCTGCGGCAGCGGCAGCAGCGACTGCTCCGCCGGCATCGGCGCATTGAAAATCGTCCGGGTGCCGCTGCGGCGGTTGACGGCGATGGAGCTTAAGGCGGTGTTGCCCCTGGAAACCGCCACAAAAGACGGATCCACGCCCCGGTCCTTCAGGGCTGTGAGAATCTCCTGTCCGTAGGAATCCGCGCCGACCCGGGAGATCATGACGCACGTGCTGCCGCCGGCGGTTTCCTGATTCCAGGAACCGCACAGCAGCGCCGCATTGCAGGCCGGCCCGCCGGCGCATTCCTGTTTCTCATAACAGCGGTATTTCTGGTTCTCCAGAATCGGCTCATCAATCGGATAGATGATGTCGTGAGCGCACTGCCCGAGAAAATACAATCGCATAACAGCTCCCCTTTTCCGCGGATGAAACCCTTTAATGCGTATCAATCCAGTCCTCAATGAGAGAGATCATATGGCTGGTGTTGCTGGCATACTCCCTGGGCTGGAACGTCTTTGCCTGTTCGAGATACGGACGGATGTCGCTCAGATCCCGCATGTAGATCAGATAGCCCTGCTTTTCAAAGGTTTCCAGCAGCTGCGTCTGATGGTCATTCAGATGCTCCTTGTACTGCGCCAGCCTTGCCGCGGCCAGGATCTTCTTGCGGCTTTTCAGCGCTGTCATGATGGTGCCGACGCCGCCGTGGGTGATGACCAGATCCGCTTCCTGCAGCAGGCGGCGGAACTCATCCTGTTCGAGGTAGTCAAAAATCTCCATGCGGCTGCTCTGGTAAGGCGTGTAGCCGGCCTGCACCACAACGCGCTCCTGGATGGCGCCTTCCTCAACGGCTTTCTGGATCGCATCCAGCAGCCGCGTGAACTTTTTGTCCTGGGTTCCCAGCGTAACCAGTATCATCAGAATATCCACCCTCCGTATACCGCATCCGGATAGACCTTGAGCATGCTCTCCCACTGCACGATGAACAGGTCGGCGATCGGATAGATCATCTTGCCGGCCATGGTCGGAGTCTGGGAATTGGCGAAGGTCTCAATCCAGATGACCTTCTTATGATGCCGGTGGGCGATCCGGCACATCGGCACCGCCGTATGCGTGCCGGTCGTAATGACATAGTCCGGACGGATCTTGTAGTAGAGATAGAGGGATTTCAGGCAGTTGTAGGCGAAGCGGAACGCATAGGAAAACAGATGCTCGCGCGTCCCGTACACCAGCGTATCAAAGCGGTCCGCTCCATAGCGCTCCCGCAGTCCCATGTTGGATTTTGTCTTCTCCGTGACCAGATGATAGTCGCATTCGGAAAACATCGGCGCCAGCTGCAGCAGCTCCGTCAGATGTCCGCCCGTGCTGGAGATAAACAGTATCTTCTTCATCCGCATCCTCATCCATGCATACTTCCGGATTCCAGAACGATTATAGCATCATTCCCGGCAGCGTCTCCACCCCGGCAGAAAAAAGGACCGGCAGGATTTCCCTGCTGATCCTTTGCCAGCTGCGAGGTACCGTTACTTCTTGATGCTCTCCTTGACCAGGGCGACGACGTTCTCCATCGTATCCATCTCGACGGCCTTCTTCGCCATTTCCTGCATTTCGGCATAGCTCAGGGAATCGATCATGCGGCGGGCCCGCAGAATGCTGGTCGCGCTCATGGAGAACTCATCCAGGCCCAGGCCCAGCAGCACCGGCGCCGCCAGTTCATCGCCGGCCATCTCACCGCACATGCCGCACCACTTACCGTTCTTGTGGGCGCCGTCAATCGCCATCTTGATGAGCCGCAGCAGAGACGGATTCAGCGGCTGATAGAGATAGGAGACTTTCTCGCTCATGCGGTCCGCGGCCATCGAATACTGGATCAGGTCATTGGTGCCGATGGAGAAGAAATCCGCTTCCTTGGCAAACTGGTCCGCGAGGACGGCAGAAGCCGGGATTTCAACCATGATGCCGACTTCAATATCGTCGCCGATCTTGACGCCTTCCTTGACGAGCTTGGCCTTCTCTTCCTCAAACAGAGCCTTGCCCTGGCGGAATTCATTCAGGGTGGCGATCATCGGGAACATGATGCACAGATGTCCGTAGGCGGAAGCGCGGATCAGCGCTCTCAGCTGGGTGCGGAAGATGTCCGGATTCGCCAGGCAGAAACGGATGGCGCGGTAGCCCAGGAACGGGTTCATTTCTTCCGGGAACTGATAGTACTTCAGCTTCTTGTCGCCGCCGATGTCCAGGGTGCGGATGACGACCTTCTTGCCGTTCATCTTCTCGAGCACGCTCTTGTAAGCCTCAAACTGCTGCTCCTCGGACGGGAAGTCCGTGTCGTTCTTCATGTACAGGAATTCCGTACGGAACAGGCCGACGCCTTCGCCGCCGTTGGCCAGAACGGAATCCGCATCCGCGACCGAGCCGATGTTGCCGACGATGTCGACCTTGTGCTGATCGGTGGTGACGGACGGCTTGTTCAGATAGACCTTCAGAGACTCGCGGTCGGCGATGTAATCCTCGCCCTTCTTCTTGTACGCCGCGATCTGCTCCTCGGTCGGGCTGGTGATCACTTCACCGGCAATGGCGTCCAGAATGACCAGGTCGCCGTTCTTGGTGCCGTCGAGAATGCCCTTGCAGCCGACAACCGCCGGAATCTCCAGCGATCTCGCCATGATGGCGCTGTGGCTGGTGCGGCCTCCGATTTCCGTGGCGAAGCCCTTCGCAAACTCACGGTTCAGCTGGGCGGTGTCGGAAGGCGTCAGGTCCTTGGCGACGATGACGACCGGCGCATCCAGGGAACCCGGATCCGGAATCTCGGCGCCCATCAGGTTGCACTTCAGGCGGAAGGTCACATCGCGCACGTCCGCGGCGCGCTCCTTCATGTAGGCATCTTCCAGACTCTCGAACATCTGGACGGTATTGCTGGCGACCACGTCCGCGGCATATTCCGCGTTGACCTTGTCGCCCTTGATCATTTCCTCAATCTGGCTGCGGAGATCCGGATCCTGCGCCATCATCAGATGGGCATCGAAAATGGCAAGCTCATCCGGGGCCAGCGTTTTGGCAGCTCTTTCCTTGATCTTTGTAATGTCATCGACGGTTTTCTGGAATGCCTTGTCGAGCTTGGCCAGCTCTTTTTCTGGATCGGCATCTTTCTTGACGATGTTCAGTACCGGCTGCTGCAGCTTGTAGACTTTCGCGATTGCGACACCCTGTGAAGCGGCAATTCCCTTCAGCATTTCTGATCTCCTCCTGTTTGATACCTATCTATGGCGTCCAGCACGTCCTGAATCGTTTTCAGATTCAGCATCTCGTCATCCGGAATTGCGATGTCATAATGCTCTTCCACCTGAATCGCAAAATCGACTACGGCATACGAATCCATGCCCAGTTCTGCGAATGTCGTTGCCGGTGTCAGGCTTGTCTGCCCATGATCATATTCCATCGCCAGTGATTCCAGATACTCAAGACGGTCCATGCGGTGCTCCTTGCGAGTATTTTATCATGTTTAGGGGAAGATGCACAGAATGTGCAGAAAGGAAAACTGCCCGGATCAGATGTCCAGACAGTCGATGAATTCCACCACCGCGATCTTTTTCAGACGGTAATACGCCGTTTTGGAAAAATATTCGGTATACCACGATTTCCGATGCGCTTCCAGATATTCCCGGCGGATGATGCAGCGGGTTTCCGGCGAACAGTCCGCCAGCGTCCGGTCAACCAGATGGACCATGCCCTGGTCGCAGTCGTAGACCTGCTGATTCTCATGGACGCAGTTCTGGAACTCATAGACATCCATGCGCCGGCGGGAACGCTGGTACACTTCCCCGATGTAGCGTACGATCTTCTCCTTTCCTTCCGCCGTCAAAGACTTTTCAATCATGATAAAACTCCTTTCTGCAGATCATTCTTCCGAAACAATGATTTCATAGTATTCCGTGGCTGTCTAATATATTCCGGCTTTTCCGGAATATTTGCGCGAACCGGCGGCGGATCGCAGACTTCCTGTTCCTTCCCTTTGCATCATGCCATATGACAAACGGTGAGAAGTACAGTAAAATAGTCGCATATGAGTGAACCCAAAGAAAGAAAACCGCGCGGATCGACGCTGTCCTTCCGCCGCATTCTGATCTCGCTGCTGCTCATCGCCATGATTCCGGGCGTCCGGGCGGCGCTGAACCTGCTGATCCATGATGACCTGATCTCCCTGACCTTCGCCCTGTGCCTGTCCGGCTTTCTGCTGGTCGTCTATGACTGGAATCTGTTCGGCCTGCACTACAACCGTTCCAAGCGCAACATCGGCGACACCCTGCTGTATTCCCTGCTGGGCACCGCCGTCATCGGCACCTGGACCTGGGTGGACCAGTCCTTCCTGTACGGCAACCTGCTGCAGCCCTCGACAGCGGCCATGAAGGCCTTCCCCTTTGCGGCGCCGGCGGCGCTGATTGCGACGAGCTACGTGCTGGCGGTCATCGTCAACATCGGCTTCAAGTGCCTGACCGACCACATCGACGTGCGTTCCAATGAAGCCGCCGTCATCCTGGTCTCCGGCTTCCTGTTCGGCGCCATCCTGACGCTGCTGTATACGCCGTTCGATCTGGACATCTGGATCCGCACCTATCTGTACAATGTCATCCTGACCGCCTTCCTGTCCTATCTGTACAACCAGTCCAGCTCCTTCATTCCCGGCATCCTTTCCATGGGCACCGTGCTGCTGGTCGTCAATCTGCTGCCGCTGCTGAAGTAGGAAAAGCCTCCCGGTTCCGGATGTTCCGGTTCCAGGAGGCTTTTTTGCGGCTGCTCCGTGATGCTATTCGGTCTCGATCAGTCCGTACTGGCCGTCATTGCGGCGGTATACCACGGCGACCTTTTCCGTCTCCTCATCCGTATAGATGTAGAAGGTGTGTCCGGAAAGCTCCATGCGGGTGATGGCCTCTTCGAGATCCATGACATCGGCCTTGATGGTCTTCGTCTTGACCGGAATGTCCGGCTTCTTCAGGATCTCCTCGTCTTCTTCGACAAAGGTGTCCACCAGGCCGTCCTTGTGCTTGCGGGACAGGCGGGTCTTCTGACGCCGGATCTGATCCTCCAGCTTGTCCACGGCGATGTCAATCGCCGCATAGATATCCTCATGCACGACTTCCGTGCGCAGCAGACCGACCTTGGTCGGAATCGTCACCTCGATCTTCTGGGAATTCGGGTAGACATTCACCACGACCCGGGCGACGGTGTCATTGTCAATGATCAGATACTTGTTCAGCAGAGACAGTTTCTTTTCAATCTTGGTGCGCATTGCATCCGTGACGCTGATATTCTTCCCAACGATTTCAAAACGCATAGATTATTCTCGCCTCCTGATTTCATTATACCGTGTCTGCTCCATCCGCCGCAACGCGCGGCGGATGAACTTTTGTTCACAGGGACATGCTCTTGTCTTCGCCCAGCCCCATCATGCCGTCCAGCGGGATGCGGACGCCGTCCTCATCGCGGACATAGCCGCTCAGCACGCCCCAGGCGATATAGTAATGCACCTGGACGGCCAGCGCCTCCACCTCAATGCCGTGCTGGTTCTGCACATGGAAATCCACGCAGACCATGTCATGGTCATCGCGGACCTGCCAGGTGTTGGTGCCGTCCGCCTCGCGGCTGGGCACCGCCCGGGTGAAATGCACCGGCGGCAGCAGGCTGGTGTGATCGTCAAACCAGATCAGGTTCTCATTGTACCGTTCCTGGTCGATGGACTGGTTGCGGGTCAGATTGAAGGCGAAGAACTGTTCACGGCCGTTGACGGGGCAGCGGCCCATGGTCGTCACCCAGTCGTAGTGCATGCGGTACGGATAGTAGCCGCGGTGGTCGTCAATGATGGCGACGCTGGCGCCGTCGGTATGCAGAGTCTCGCCGTTGATAGTGAGGGTTCCTTTCGCCTTCAGAAAGATCTTCTCCGTATAGAGAGGCCGGTTGTCGCCGAACGGGATGGAGACGATGCTCGGCGCGGAGATCCGCGTCAGCTCCATTTCGTAGTAGACGCGTCCGTCTTTGCCGCTGTGGCGGCCGTCCAGCCTGCACTGCCCCTTCTCCAAGGAATTGCATAAGCGGATGCTGGCGTCCTTGGCGTGGGCATAGGCGATGGCGCCGTTCATCAGGCAGGGCGCGATAATCGTGTCCTGCGAAGACAGCGTGCTCTCAAAGCTCAGCAGCCGGTTGCTGCGGCGGTCCCAGAACAGGCAGATGATCTTGCCGAACAGGCCCATGTCGCTGAGCGCCGCCAGCAGAACCCCTTCCTGCAGATGAATCTCGCAGGCCTGCCAGAGGGTCAGCTTGCTTTTGTTCATGAAATCCGGCAGCCGGGTCGGATGTTTCGCGCGGGTGAGATCCATCTGCGGAAACTCACTCTGAAACGTGCCGAAAACCGCTCTGCCCTGCGCATCAACGAGATTGTCCGGCGTCGGGATGCTGCGCCGCCCCTGATGAATGAACCGTCTGTAGTCTGACATACTGCGCCTCCGCATTCTCCGGATCACGGTACTGCCGTACATGCAAAGATTCTATACTCCGCCCGGAATCATTTCCCCCGGACGATTTTCAGCAGCCACTGGTACACGACGCTCATGGCGTAGGAATCCATACCGCAGTAGGCCTTCAGCTCCTGCAGGATCTTTTCGCTGTCGGCATCCTCTTCGCTGCGGTCCAGATGCCGCCACTGGAAGACCGCCTGCATGCCCTGGGCGATGTCCAGATCCTTGTAGCCGGGATCATCCATCATCGCCATGATCTTCTTCAGCGACCACAGGCCGTTCATGCGGACGTCATAGACCATGCCGGTCGCAAACGGCACCTGCAGGTCCTTCATGCGGGCGTTGATGTCCAGCAGCTGCGAAGCGTATTCCGGGAACTGGCCGGCCAGCTCCTGGATGCGGATCTTCTCCGCCCCTTCCGCGTTGTAGGCGATCACCGTGCCGGCGGCGGGAATATCCCGGATCAGGCCTTCGGCCATCTGCCGGCGGTCATCATGGATGGACAGGAACTCCCGGTGGGTCAGGGAGCCGTCCTCCTGCATGATGTGGATGGAATACTCAAACGGGAGCACGTCGTAAGGACGCATTCCCTCATAGGGAGGAATCGCATAGCACTCCCACTCGAAATCCAGGAAGATCAGCGGATAGCGGATGCCCTTCATCCAGGCCCGCAGCGCCGTCTTGTCGGCGAACAGGCCGCCGTTCTGGTCCGCGCAGATCTGCGCATACTGCTGGCGCGTGCCTTCGATGCGGCCGATGTCCGCGTCCTTCAGCAGGCTTCTGCCCTCCTGCTGCATCTGATAGCGGTACTGCGATGCATTCAGGGTGACGATGGAATCCGCCGGCAGCGCCTTCTCCTGCGGGAAGCACACATCATAGAAGCGGCATTTGGAGCGGGTCGAGCAGCGCGGCGTGCGCACCGGCCTGCCCAGCGACTCCGCCGTGCAGGCGTCCATTTCATCCAGCACAGCGGAAACATCATGCTTGTTCTTCTGGATGGCCTCCTTGATGGAAACGGACGGATGATTCTTGGCATTGTAGAAGCAGTCGCTGACGATGAACAGCTGCTCCGGATCCAGTTCCTTGCCGCGGACATAGTCGCCGTTCAGATGCACGATGCGGATATGATCCAGGGCGAGTCCGTTTTTCTCAAGCACCCAGACCGTGTCGCAGTAAAACTGCATGTCGTCCGCATGCGGATAGAGTCCAACGAACAGGAAGTAGAGATCCCAGCCCTGCGTCGTCCGGTGCAGGAACGGCACCTTGACCCTGAGCTGGCGGTATTCAAAGCGCGCCTTGACGAGCCATTCGCTGCCCGGCAGGGCCGCCAGCGCCTTTTCCTTCGGATCGTTGCGCTGGCCCAGAAAATGTTCGCCGACCTGCAGCTTGCGGGCGGCCAGATCGGTCACCGCCTCATCCAGCCGGATGAACGACTGGAACGGCTCCCGGGGAGCGTCCATCGCCAGCCGGAACAGGTGCGGACAGCGGTTGAATTTTTTGACGTCGGAGATATGGTACATGGAGGAGCTTCCTTTCCTGCAGTGCTGGTTCAGAACACGAAGTTGCCGTTGTCGAAGACCGGCACTTCCCGGCCGGCGGCGGTGACGCCCGTGATCTTCATGCGGCGGGTGCCGAACATGAAGTCCACATGAACGGAAGAGACGTTGCAGTCATGCGCCATCAGTTCCTTGTCGCTCATGGATGCGCCGTCCTTCATGCAGTCCGGATAGGATGCGCCCAGAGCCAGATGGCAGCTGGCATTCTCATCGAACAGCGTGTCATAGAACAGCAGATTCATCAGTGAAATCGGCGAATCATAGGAAATCAGCGCGACTTCCCCGAGCCGGGCGGAATTTGCATCGGCTTCCAGAATCGCCTTCAGCGCCGCCTGCTCCTTTTTTGCATGGTAGTCGACCACACGGCCGTTTTCAAAGCGCAGCCAGAAGTTCTCAATGAGACGGCCCTGGCTGTTCAGCGGCTTGGAGGCATAGACGATGCCGTTGACCCGCGAACGCGACGGGGACGTGAACGTCTCTTCCGTCGGCATGTTCGGATTGAATACCGCTTTGGTCAGCTTGGCAGTCTCATCGCCGCCGCCCCAGATATGCCCTTCCGGCAGGCCGACGGTCAGATCCGTTCCCAGTTCACTGACAAAATGCAGTTCCTGAAAACGGTACTGGTTCAGCCTGCGGCAGTGCTTCGCAATCATGCGGTCATGCTGCTTCCATTCCTGGACGGGATCATTGTCCCGGGTCAGATACACGGTCTTGAAGATCGCATTCCAAAGCTTTTCAACCGCCTGCTTCTCTTCCAGCTTCGGGAAGACTTTCCCGGCCCAGGCGGCATTCGGAACAGCCACAATGGACCACTGGCCGCGGCTGGCCATCGTGTAGTCGCGGAACGGCTGCATGGCCTTTCTTCTGGCTGCCATCACAGCATCCAGCTTTTCCGGATCCAGGCCTTTCAGCACGCCTGGAATGGTGGAATCAATATGCAGAAAACAGCAGTGCCGGGCCTGCTCGTAGCGGCGCTTGTCCTTCTTCCACTGGGCGACGTTCTGCAGCGTCTTGAGCGGCGCATACTGCAGGTCATTGCGTTCCGCCCGGTCATCAAACCAGTCCAGCACGACTTCACCGGCACCGGCCTGATAAGCCTCTTCCTGGCACATGCGGACAAATTCCGGATTGGAAACCGGGGCGGAGATGATCAGCATCTGCCCCTTCTGGACATGAACGCCGGCCCGAACGGCCAGCCTGGCGTATTTGCGCAGCAGTTTCTCGCTGGGCATTCCTCAGCACCCTTTGGAAACCGGCAGCATCGCCGCGCCGATGACACCCGGCTCTTCGAGGCGGGCGACTGCAAACGGCGTATCCTGAAGCGCCTTGTGGACCAGGGTCTTGTACTTCTCGACGACCGCCGGCAGGAACTTGTCCGCAGACTTGGTCATGCCGCCGCCGATGACATACATATCCGGATCCAGTACGCAGCCGATCAGGGAATACATCTCCGCCAGGTCATAGACCATGTCGTCGTAGATCTTCTTCGCCTTGGCATCTCCGGTCAGAGCCAGATCAATGACTTCTCCGGTATGCTTGAAGCTGCGGCCGTAGGCCGCATCCGCCTTGCGCTTGATGGCGGTGCCGCTGGCTTCATTCTCGACGGCGCCGACGTTCAGATAGTTGATCTTCTCACGGTTGCGGTCGATGATCATATTCGCGATTTCTCCGCCGAAGCCGTGCTTGCCGGAGATGGTCTGGCCGTTGACGACGACGGCGCCGCCGATGCCGGTGGAAAGCGTCGTGTAGAACACGACCGGCAGACCTTTGCCGGCGCCGACTCTGGCTTCCGCCAGACCGGCGACATTCGCATCATTGTCCAGATATGCCGGCATGCCGAACTCCTCGGTCAGGGTTGCGCCGAGCGGCAGTCCCGCAAAGCCCGGCAGATTGGTGGAAAGCACCATCTTGCCGTTGATCGTATCCACCGGTCCCGGCACGCCGACGCCCATGCCGCTGGCCTTGTTCCAGTCCGGAAGCGTGCGGACCAGGGTCTTCAGGTTCTCCATGACCTTGTCCGGTCCGTCCTGCGCATACGACGGAGATTTTACCTCATTCAGGACGAGGCCATCCGCCGTGACCAGACCTGCTCTGACATTGGTGCCGCCGAGATCGATGCCGATATACGTCTTCATATTCTGATTTCCTCCTTCAGCTCAATGAAGTTTCTTCCTGTGTTCCAATCAGATTCTGGCCGCTGAGCTTCGTGATCCGTACCGGGACGAAGTCCCCGCACGCCAGCGTCTTCCCGCTGCGGAAGCGGACGCATCCGTCCACCCCGTCCGGGGCATACATGCTGCTGCGGCCGATGTACATGCCGCTCAGCGGATCGTTTCCCTCCACCAGAACCTCCTGCACCGTGCCGATCAGCTGCTGATGGTCGCGGGTTACGATCTCCTCCTGCAGCGCCATGATCTCCTCCCGGCGCCGCTGCTTCTCTTCCTCCGGAACGTCATCCTCCAGAAGATAGGACGAGGTCCCCTCCTCCCTGGAGTATGTGAACGCGCCCAGATGATCCCAGTGGATCCGCCGCATCAGGTCCAGCGTCTGTTCGTGATCCGCGCGGCTTTCGCCGGGGAAGCCGGCGATCAGCGTCGTCCGCAGAACGGGATGCGCGAAGCTGCCGCGGATCCATTCCACGTCCTGCAGAATGGTCTGCCGCGTCCCGCGCCGGTTCATCGCCTTGAGAATGCGGTCGCTGCCGTGCTGGGTCGGAATATCGAAGTACGGCAGGACATGCCGGCACTCCTTCATGGTGTCAATCAGTTCCTGCGTGATCTCATCCGGATACAGATACAGGATGCGGATCCAGTGCACGTCCGGAATCGCATCCAGCTTTCTCAGCAGGGAAGACAGATGCAGGCGGCCGTCCCAGTCCACCCCGTAGCGGGAGGTATCCTGGGCGATCAGATTCAGTTCCCGGACGCCGCCCTGCACAAGCCGCGTCGCCTCCGCTGCCAGTTCTTCTTCCGAAAAGGAGCGGAACGGTCCGCGGATCAGCGGAATCGCGCAGTAGCTGCAACGGTTGTCGCAGCCGTCCGCGATCCTGAGATACGCCATCCAGGGCTTGCCGGACAGTACCCGCGGCGCTTTGCCGTAGTCGTTGGCGATCCGCACGCCCAGGACTTCGCTCAGAATGCTGCCCAGGCGGTCGTATTCATTCAGTGAGATGAAGCGGTCCACCTCCGGCATCTCCTGCTCCAGATCCTTCTGGTAACGCTGGGCCAGACAGCCCATCACAATCAGTTTCCGCAGATTCCTCTGCTTGTAGTCCGCCATCTCCAGAATGGTGTCGATGGCTTCCTTCTTGGCGCTTTCAATGAACCCGCAGGTATTGATGATGACGGCTTCGGCATCGTCATAGGAAGTGACGATCTCCTGGCCGCTCTCCTTCAGAATTCCCAGGAGGTTTTCCGTATCCACGAGGTTCTTGGCGCAGCCAAGCGAAATGACGCCGATTTTCATGTATTTCCCCCTGCTGATCTCGCCTATTATTTTAGCATGGAACGCCGTTGAAATCGCATACAAGCGCTCAAACATCTGCAGTTTCCGGCCCGGGTGCGTGAACCGGCGGAAAAAAGCCGGCGGATTGGATTTCTTCCGCCGGCGTTCCGGATAAGAGATGCAGTTTTACAGTCAGTCCACCCAGATGCCGATTTTGTGGTACCAGACCTTCAGCACGTTGAAGCGGTGGCTGTCCCGCGGCAGGATGGTATCCAGCACTTTACGCCGGGCCGTGCCGACCGGCATATGCGTATCCACATACTTGCGGAACTTGGAAACACTCTGGGGCCCCTTGTAATTCAGCCGGTTGAAGTCACCGTTGGTCTTCAGAATGATCTCATAATACGGGGATTTCCGCGCTTCCTGCCAGAATTCCAGCTCATAGTCATGGCCGACGGTCGCCCATGGTTTCGGGTAGCCGGCGTAATGGATGATGGCCGGATCCCTGCGGGCTTCCAGATAGCTCTGGGCCAGGGCATGCGGCGCGTACGTTTTGATGTTGTTCATCCGCTTGTGGTCGCAGTCAATCATGACGTTCCAGCGCATGTTGAGGTATCGGACGGAGTTCTCGCACATGACGTTCAGGACATCCTGGTCGCCGTAATAGTAGCCTTTGCTGATCTGCTGGATGAAATCCCTGATCGTGTACTTTTCACGGATCTTCTTCAGGTTCATCAGCAGGATGCCGGCCTGGAAATACGAGAACTGATCCTTCAGCTTCAGTGTTTTTTTGCCGTAGTCCTTGAACATCGGCGAGGAGCCGTTGAACTGGCAGCAGCCGTCGGCATCGTGGGTGGCGGCAACCATGCAGTCTTCGATGCCGGTCCGATACACCTTCGCCACATCGTCGCAGATCAGCATGTCCGCGTCCAGGTGCAGGATCTTGTCATAGCCGGCGAAGATATAGGCGGCAAACAGCCGGTAGAACGTGGACACCGGAATATGGGCATGGGTGACGAACTGGACGGAATTCACGAAGCTGCCGACGTCGACGAAGCGCAGGCGCACATTCGGGAAGCTCTTCAGCAGGTTCTGCAGCACGCCCTGGTTGTGCAGATCAATGTCCACATGGAGAATGTTGATCTCGTAGTTGACGTCCGCGGAGGCATGCTCCGCCAGGGACAGCAGGCAGACGCTCAGGATCGACACAAACTTGTTGTCGCACGACAGCATGATCCTTGCGGTCTCGCGGTCATTGTCAAACGAAAGCGGTTCGATGTCCTCCTTTACGCGCTTGGGATTCTCCAGCAGCACGCACGGCAGTTCCTTCGTGCGCAGAGCCGGGTTGATGCGCATCTCATGGTTCAGGAAGATGTTGAACAGCCGCTCGGCAAGGTGGCCGGGCGTCCGCAGCGCTTCAATCGTATAGTTGGTCATGTCTGTCCTGGCGATGAACTCATCAAGGATCGGGAACACCCAGGCGCAGTATTTGAAGAAGTACTCCTTCTTCATGATGTACAGGTTGCAGAAGGAAATGTACTTGGAATTGAAGAACTCCACGGCATCCGGATAATAGTCCGGCTGCTTGTCCTTCAGAATCTGCAGCAGGCAGTCAATGTCCTCAATGTGCAGCGACACCGCCTTCTTGTAATGGTCATAGACGCTCTTCGCATTAAACGGCGGCAGCTTGGTCACATCGGTCTTCCGGCGGTAGACGATGTCATACTGGGAGACGATGTTCTGGACGTTCTTCTCGTCCAGGCCGAACCGTCCGGAGAACTTGCCGTCGCAGTACGGCACCCAGATGTTGTCATAGGGATCGATCTTCTCCGGCGTCTCGCTGAAGGAAAGGAACCGGCGGTAATGGCAGAAGCCGTAATACTCCAGATCGAGATGCTTCCAGGCCCAGTACTGCGCCGTCATTTCGCAAAGCATCGGATTCAGCTGGGAATCATTCTCGCCCTCATCATCGTGGTACATGCCCGGCAGCCGTTTCTTCATGTTGGCCGTGCCGACCTGAATCGGCTTGAAGACGCCGTTCTCAAAGAACCCAGTGTCCCGGCATGAGACCAGAATATTCACAGTGTTTTCCATACGTACCCAGACACCGCCTTTCCTGCCGCTTCCGGCAGGCTGCGGATGCCTTTTCCTTTCCGCCCGGCTGAGAAAGATCCCTGCGGCAGCGCCGCCGGATTCCCGCTGGAATCCCCGAAACCGCTGCAGCCTCTCAGGCCGCGAAGCATTCTCCCCGGTTTTTACAACCACTTATTATATACGTTTGCCGCCAAAATCAATAACCGGCGGTGCAAAAGATCTATGAATCCCGCCCGAAGAAACCCGCCGGCCGTGCTGAATACGGTTACAATGCTCCGTTCTCACAGAACCGTTTTGACGCCGGGGATCTTCCGCAGCACGTAGACGACCAGGAAGTATACGGCGAATTCCAGCAGGATGGAGAAAATGCTGCACAGATAGCGGCCGGCAAAAGGCTGGCAGCGGAGCGCAAATTCAAACAGCTGTTCGGAATAGGTCGTGTGGGTGTCGATCAGGAAGATGCCGAACGTGGCGGCCGACAGTTCCTTCACGCACGCGGCAATCCGCCCGGATGCCTTCCGGCTTTGGCCGGCATTGTACAGCGCATAGACCATGAAACAGCTGGGCAGCAGCACCGAACGCTGGCGGATCTGTTCAAGATTGGCGCCGCCGTTGTACCGCATGTCATAGTTCACCAGCACTAGGCACAGGATGAGGCTGAGAACCGCCCCGGCCAGCAGCAGATACTTGGTTTTCCGGCGGCGGCCATCCTCCGTCTCCTCCTCGGAATACTTCACCAGGATGAAGCCGAGAAGCGGGAATGTCAGCTGCCAGCAGTTGCTGGCCCAGCCGCTGTTGAACAGCGTCATGACGCCGGTCAGATTCTCGTGAAGGC
>Ga0183095_10308_pt3 | contig 37655 bp, 20 predicted proteins | sample BioMet4_FD_130346 | JGI IMG/M metagenome (GOLD analysis project Ga0183095, IMG submission 130346) | Microbial communities from bioreactor (seeded with sewage sludge) at LBNL, California, USA - Biofuel metagenome 4 (v2) (version 3) | ecosystem: Engineered > Bioreactor > Anaerobic > Unclassified ...
GAGATAGGAGTGGCTAATGCCAACGAGTTACTGGATGCATATCATCAGAAGGGAGCTTTCCTCCAAGTGGAAGATGGAACTATCAATGCTGAAGAGTTTCGGATTATTCTGAGCGAACTGGCCGGAAAAGAACTTTCTTACGAGCAGGTTAAAGAAGGATGGCTGGGTTTTATGCTCGATGTTCCTCAATATCGTCTGGAGTATTTGCTGGAACTTAGAAAGAAATATAAGCTCTATATTCTGAGTAATACAAATCCTTATGTTATGAGCTGGGCTCGTAGCAATGATTTTACGATAGCAGGAAGACCTTTGGACGACTATTTTGATAAAATATATACTTCGTACGAACTAAAGGCTGTAAAGCCCGGAAAAACCATTTTTGAGTTAATGATTAAAGATGCGGATATGTTGCCTGGAGAAACATTGTTTGTTGACGATGGACCGGCCAATATTAAAATGGCAAAAGAATTAGGTATGATGACGTTTCAGCCTATCAATGGAGAAGACTGGCGTGATGATTTAACTGCTTTGCTGAAGTAAGATTGTGGCTAGTCTGTAACCGGACTTCTATTTATAGAGGTTCAGGATGGTTAATAAGCTGCTTTTTTATAACTTCAACCATGGGTTTAAAAAACTTCAGGTTTAATTAATATTTCCTTGTACAAAAGAATGTAATCTTTTGTACAGAAGATTGAATTCTTTTGTACAAAACAAATCATTCTTCTGTACAAGGATTTTTTTATTTAACTTGAAGAAATAAAAAACAGTGGCGAGAGATCGAATAATCTGCTTCCGGTTATGTGCTGTTTATAATAGCGTTCTTTTCCTGAATCGCAGGTAGAACATTATTCCCGCGCTGGAAAGTCCGAAAGGGAAGGACATCCATATACCCACAATTCCCCAGTTCAGTATAAATCCAAAGAAGTAACCTGCCGGAATAGATATCAGAAAATAGCTGATGAAAGCAATGTACATCATTGGTTTTACGTCGGCAATACCCCGCAGTGCATTGGCAAAAGTAATTTGTGTGCCGTCGCCAAACTGATACAACAGGAAAGGGAAGATAAGAGCCACTACCGTTTGGCTAACCTCTGGGCTGTCTGTAAACATACCCCCAAGATAATTCCTCAAAAGGAATATAGATCCTGCTGAGATTACGGCCATCATCGCGATGATGTGAAAGCCTGCGTAAGCGGAACGGCGAACATTGACAATATCGTTCTGCCCCCTGAAATTACTAACTCTCACGGCTATTGCAGCACCCATTCCGTAGTAAATCATAAAGCAGAGGCTTGAGATGGTTAGCATAACCTGATGCGAAGCCAGTGCAATACTGCCTAGCCACCCCACCATTACGGTGCTGAATGTGAAAGATGCAGTTTCCATTCCCATTTGCAGGGCAATAGGCCAGCCAAGTTCGTTGAGCCGTTTGAAAATGCTGTGCGAGAATCCTTTCAGTTTAAACCCTTTCAGATAGATAGCATATCGTTTGCTGTACAGAAATATGCCGGCAAAGGCCAGAGCCATCAGGATGCGTGAGATAAGTGTACTCAGTCCGGCACCCATAAGTCCCATTTCTGGAAGGCCTAGTTTACCGTAAATCAACAAATAATTCAGGATAATGTGTAGCGTGTTGCCTATCAGCAGAATCCACATAGAGGCTTTCGTATCCGTAATTCCATCGGCAAATTGCTTAAATGAATTAAAGATAAGCACAAAAATAAGGGATGCCAGCAGGATGAGAAAGTATGGACGAATCAATGGAAGAAGTTCTTTTGGCTGACCAAAGTTGTGCACATTGAGATAGATTACGAACATAATGAACGTAATAAGCAGTGCTACCAGAATATTGGCGGCAAGGCTGTTCTTCAGTGCTTGTCCCGCTCCTGTAGAATCGCCTTTTCCGAAAAGACTTCCCACAATGGGAGTGAGTCCGTAGGAGAAACCTGTACTGAAAATAATGGCCAGAGTAAAAACGTTATTCACAAAAGAGGCGGCTGCCAGCTCAATAGTGCTGTGCTGGCCCACCATCATTGTGTCGGCAAAGCCGAGAATAATCATGCCCAGCTGCCCTATAACAATAGGAATTCCTAAACGAAGCAGCGCATTATAGTGCTCTTTGTATGTTGCAAAGAATCCGATCATGCTTCCTTCTTTGCTATATAATGAAGAGTAGAGCAGTTGTTGCGTACAAAAGCCTTGCAGGCAATCTCTTTTAACTGATCGGCAGTAACTTTCCGGTAATTGTCCACTTCTATATTCAGATCTTCCGCTTTGCTTATCAGTTCAAAGAATGCCAGATTTGTGGCAACATTCAGATAATTAATGTTGCTGAATATTTGTTCCGACTCGAACTTATTTTTCACTTTCTCCAGTTCGTGTTCATCCACAAGAGTATTCTTCAGCGCTTCAAGCTCTTTCCATACAGCAGCTTCCGCCTGCTCCAGAGAAACACCTGGTGCCGGTTTACCTGAAATCTGGAATAAGCCGGGTTCTACACTTCCCGAAATGTAGGCATCAATGGAACTGAATATCTGGCGTTCCTTAACCAGATGCTGGGTAAGTCGGCTAGAGTTTCCATTGCTAAGTACATCCGATAAAATATCAAATGCATAATAGTCCGGATGTATACGTTCGGTCATGTGAAAAGCCATGAATAGAGAATCGAGTGGCACGTCACGTTCCACTACCTGTCGTCTTTCCTCCGTCTGCTTTGGTTCGCAAGGCAGGTCCCGGACACGAATATCGCGAGCCGGAATAGGACCAAACCATTTTTCGGCCAATCGGATAGTCTCCTCAAACGAAATATTTCCGGTAACGCAAAGAATGGCATTATTGGGTGCATAGAAGTGAAAAAAGAAATCTTTTACATCTTCCAGCGTTGCATTGGTAATGTGTGAAATTTCCTTGCCGATGGTAGGCCATTGGTAAGGGTGTTCCTTAAAAGCCATCGGACGAACCAGGTGAGACACATCTCCGTAAGGCTGATTCAGATAGCGTTGCTTAAACTCTTCTGATACCACCTGGCGCTGAACATCGAGGCTTTTAGGATTAAAATCCAGACTTAACATGCGATCCGATTCCAGCCAGAATCCTGTTTCCACGTTTTGTTTGGGCAGGGTGAGGTAATAGTTGGTGATATCATTGTTGGTCCACGCATTATTTTCCCCGCCGGCCAGCTGAACCGGAGCATCATAATCGGGAATGTTTACCGACCCTCCGAACATTAAATGTTCAAAAAGGTGGGCAAACCCCGTGTGTTCCTTGTCTTCGTCCTTCGCCCCTACATTATACAACACATTGATGGCAACCATCTGTGTGCTTAAATCTTCAGAGTGTATCAGGCGAAGTCCGTTTTCAAGGTTATGTCTGTTTACTTCAATCATCTTATTCCAGTACGATAACTTTCATTTTAATATCTTCTTCAGGACGATCGGCACGGTTAGTCTTTACTTTCTGAATAGAGTCTACCACTTCCATACCTTCCACAACTTCTCCGAATACAGTATATTGGTTATCAAGATGAGGCGTTCCACCAACAGTAGTATAAGCCTTTACCTGTTCAGGAGTAAACTTAAAGTCGGGCAGAGAATCTGCCTTTGCTTTTGCTTCGGCAATCAGCTCTTCCTGCAATTCATAAAGACCTTCTTTGTCGCGGTCAAGTCTCAGCTTTTTAATCTTAGCTGCATTCTTGCTAACCAAAGTATTGAAAACCTCTTCCACTTTGCCGTGGTTAATTTGTTGTTCCATGTTCAGAATCTGACCTTCGGAATATTTCTTTCCGGTAACGATGTAGAACTGGCAGCCACTGGAAGCTTTCTTCGGATTTACTTCGTCACTTTGACGGGCAGCCGAAAGAACTCCTTTTTTATGGAAGTATTGTGGATAAACAAACTCCGCAGGAACAGTGTAACCGGTATCTCCCGAGCCAAGCATTTTGCCTTTAGGCGCATTCTTTGAGTCCGGATCACCACCCTGAATCATAAAGTCTTTAATTACACGGTGAAAAATAGTACCGTCATAAAAGCCTTTCTGAGCAAGTTTGATGAAATTGTCACGGTGTTGCGGTGTTTCGTTGTAGAGTTTAATCTTTATGTCACCTAAATCTGTTTGTATCAACAGCATTGTTTCTTTCTGATTTTCCATTTTTTCTTTTTTATTTTGGGAGAATCCCGGTGAAAATATACCTGTTAAAAGGCTTAATAATATAATCAGTAATTGCTTTTTCATGAGAATAAACTGGCTGATTTTGGTGCAAAAGTACTATTTTAAGGCTATTGAGCCAAAACTAAAGGCGATAATTAGGAGCTTTTATAGAAACTACCGCCTTTCTGAAAGAAATGTGCTGTAAGTTGCCTGTTATTGATAGAAAACGGCTGTTCCGCAAGCTGTAACCATCAGCATGCTTCCGCTGGATCCTACTGTTTCATAGTCTATGTCAATGCCGATCACAGCGTTGGCACCCATTCTCTGAGCTTGCTCTGACATTTCCTGTAATGCTGTTTCTTTTGCCTGACGCAGTACTTTTTCATACGAATTGGAACGACCGCCTATAATATCGCGAATTCCGGCAAAAATATCTTTGAAAATGTTCGCGCCGATAATTGTTTCTCCTGAAACAATGCCGTAGTATGTGGTAATGCTTTTACCTTCAATACTGTTTGTAGTTGATAGTAACATAATGCTTTTTTTTAGAAGTTTATTATTGGGAACAAATATATGTTTTTTGTATGAATAAATAATCTTTAGAGCAAACAAGTTCTAGAAATAACTGTTTTCTATATATAAGGCTTCATTCAAACATGAACAGACAAACGAGAAACTGGCTGAAAGGAATTGGTATCGTTTTGCTGACTCCGCTAGCTCTTTTGGTGATACTCTTCGTATTGCTTTACTTTCCTCCTGTTCAAAATATACTAAAAAATCAGGCCGTGAAGTATGCTTCGCAGAAAACCGGCATGCACATTTCCGTAGATAGGGTAAGACTCTCTTTTCCTCTGGATCTGGCTGTCCATAAGATGAGTGCGGTTTCACACAAGGATACGGTATTGGTTGCCGATAAACTAATTGTTGATCTTGGTCTGCGTCGGTTACTTCACGGAGAGGTGAGAGTGGATGGCATAACTTTGAGTGGCGTTTCGGTTAATTCCTCTAACTTAGTGAAAGGAATCCGTGTCCGTGGGGTATTGGGAGAGTTGTTCCTAGCCTCAGATAAGGTGAATTTCCGCCGTGAAGAAGCTTTTATTTCAAGGGCTGTGCTGAAGAATTCCGATTTTAAATTGTCGGTAATAGACACTACTAAGGCACCAAAAGAGAAACCTTCAAAGCCTTTGCGCTGGAAAGTATTCTTTAAGCAACTTCAGCTTCGGAATGTTTCTTTTCGTCTTGATCAGCCAATGGATACTCTTCATCTTTTAACCAAAGTAGATGAGGCTGTACTTCGGGGTGGAAAAGTGGATTTTTTGAAGAGAATTTATAATGTGAATCGATTGTCTGTTGCGAAAGGCTCTTTCAATTATGATTCAGGAATAAAGGAACCGTCCAAAGGATTCGATCCTTCTCATATCGCTTTTCGAGATGTTTTTATTTCTATTGATTTTTTACATAATCACGACAGGGAGTTGCAGGCAACCATCCGGCGTATTTCAATGTCAGAACGCTCGGGTATCTATATCCGTTCTTTAACCGGAAACGTTATTGCGGACAATCGGGCAATAAGGTTACCCCAGATAATTGTGAATACTCCGCATTCTGAGATTGTGGCAAATGCAAAAGCAGACTGGCTATTGCTTGCTAACCCCAATGAAGGAAGCTTTGTTTTTTCCATTGTTGCGAATATAGGAAAGCAGGATGTTTTGCTTTTTGCAGGCGGATTGCCTAAAGCATTCAGTGATTCTTATCCTTTCCGGACTATTTCTTTCCGTGCTTTGGCACAGGGGAATATGAAAAATGTTCGTCTGTCGCGGTTAACTGCCGATCTTCCCGGTGCTTTCTCTTTTTCTTCCACAGCCGACCTTAAAAACCTTTCCGACAAGCAGAACCGTTCGGGCAGAGTTGATTTCCGTTTAGCAACCAAAGACCTAGGTTTTCTGGCAACATTAATAAATAAATCGTCCAATGGCACCATTCGTGTTCCGCAGGACATGAATCTTCAAGGGAAAGTGGAAATGAAAGGTATGCGTTATCTTGCCGGACTTACACTCAATGAAGGTGAAGGGGAGGTTAAGGCAGATGCAGAATATAACGGAGCACGTAAATCTTATACTGCAAAAGTTGCCATTAACAAGTTGCAGGTTGGCCATTTTTTGCCTAAGGAGCAGATTCAGTCACTTACGGCTTCTTTCCAAGTGGCAGGAGAGGGTACAGATATCTTCTCTCCCCGCACTACACTTACCGGAGGGATAGATTTACAAGAACTCCGATATGGGAAATCTACTGTTGAGGGGGTCTCTCTTCAGGCAAATTTGCAGAAATCACAAGCGAAACTAACTCTTACCAGTGAGAGCAAGTTGCTGCAGATGGAGGCAAACCTGGCGGTGCAACTTCAGAAGAAACTGACGAATGCCGATTTAGTAATGAATGTACGGCACATCGATTTAAAAGGATTAGGGGTAATTCCAAGATCGTTAAGGAAGCCTACGCCATTTACACTCATAGCTTTCACTAACAAAGCAAAAACATTGGTAGAACTTCATTCAGGAGACTTATCCCTTTCGTTGAATAGTAGTGCTCCTTTAATGAATCTCATTAAAGAGGCGAGTAATTTTTCTGCACTTTTAGTAAAACAAATAGAGACCAAAAAGCTTAATCAGCAGGAACTTCGCAAAAAAATGCCTTCTGTCCATCTTCTCTTTTCGGCTGGAAAGAAGAATCCTTTCAGCGAATACCTGGCATTATCAAATATCTATTTCAGCAATGCTTCGGCTGATCTTCACTCTTCACATACTGATGGGGCTCAGGGAGATATCTCTGTTTATTCATTTGAAATAGATAGTGTGTTGCTGGATACCGTTCGCTTAACGATAAAGCAAGATACGACAGCTATTCGTATGCATGCGGGAATAATAAATAATGCCACAAATAAGCAATATGTATTTCAGGCGTATGCTGATGGCACAGTTGGTAATGATAATGTAGAGTTGATGCTGAAATACCTCAATGCTAAAGGAGAACTTGGCGCCAATCTGGGTGTACGTGCTAAGCAGGAGGAGAATGGATTTGCATTTAATGTCTTTCCCGATCAGCCTCTCCTGCTTTTCCGGACGTTTACTGTAAATAAAGACAATCGGATTTTTTTAGGAAATGATAAGCGTGTAGCGGCCAATCTTGATCTGCAGGATAAAAACGGGATGGGGCTTTTCATTCATTCTATAGATAATCCTATGGCTCAGCAAAATTTAATTGCTGAACTTCGTAATATTGACCTGAAGGAGGTGGTATATTCTTTACCCTATTTGCCGGATATAGGTGGAATTCTTTCTGCTAAAGCTGAATATTTGCAGAATGAAAACCGGTTCCAGGTTATTGCCGATGCCGGAGTAAAGAACTTTATGTATACAAACCAGCTGGTTGGTAACCTGAGTCTGAAGGCTACTTACCTTCCTGTGGAAAAGAATGTGCATCAGCTGGAAGCTTCTATGGGATATGATGGCAGGGAAGTTGTTACGGCGAACGGCGTATATAATGCAACAAGTACAGGCTCTATGAATGTTCATGCCAGGTTAAAGTCTCTTCCGCTCAGCATTGCCAATCCTTTTATTCCCGATGGTTTGGTTCGGCTTACAGGAGGCTTGAATGGGGAAGTTGCTCTGGAAGGAAGTACACAGTCGCCGCAAATTAATGGTGAACTCAGTACAGATTCTGCTTTGGCATATATCCCTCAGATTGGTGCGCGTTTGCGACTTGAAGAAAAAACAATCCGGGTGGTCAGCAATAGGCTTACCTTCGATAATTATTCTATCTATGCAGCCGGTAAGAATCCTTTAACGATTGCAGGAACGGTCGATTTTAAAGATTTGCAGCAAATGCGGGCCGACCTGAAGCTTACTGCTAAGAATTATCAGTTGTTTAATGCTTCCCGCACAGACGAGTCGTTGGTTTACGGAAAACTTTTTGTGGATTTGAATTCTACTATCCGTGGACCTCTTGATGCTTTGGTTATGCGTGGAAATATGCGGCTTCTGGGTAATACAGATGCTACGTATGTGCTGAAAGACTCTCCGTTGACTGTGCAGGACAGGCTAGGTGATATGGTGACATTCGTCAACTTCAACGATTCCATTCCGGCGACTAATGAAAAACTAAAGCCTGTATCCCTGGGCGGACTGGATATGTTGATTAATGTTCAGATAGAACCTGCAGTGCAACTAAAAGCTGATTTATCGCCCGATAGGGAAAACCGGGTGGAACTGGAGGGCGGAGGAGATCTTTCCCTGCAATATACACCGCAGGGCGACTTGTTGCTTTATGGACGTTACACGCTGAGTGACGGGTTATTGAAATATACATTACCGGTGATTCCACTGAAATCTTTTGCAATTCAGAATGGAAGTTACGTAGAATGGTCGGGTAACATAATGGATCCGAAAATAAGTTTTAAAGCATTGGAGAGAGTTCATGCTTCGGTAACTAATGAGAACCAGGCCAGCAGGCAGGTGAATTTTGATGTGTCTGTCTCCATTAAAAATACACTGAAGGATCTTGGAATGTCTTTCGATCTTGAAGCACCCGAAGATATGGCTGTGCAAAATCAGCTCTCAGCAATGTCGGACGAAGAACGGAGCAAGCTGGCTATTACAATGCTGGTTACCGGTATGTACATGCCTCAGGGTATGACTTCTTCAGGTTCATCGGGAGGAATAAATATGGGAAGTGCCCTGAATAGTTTCCTGCAGAGCGAGATTTCCAATATAGCAGGGAGTGCACTTAAAAAGGTCGATATTACCTTTGGTATGGAATCTTATGAAGAAACAGGTATGGCAGGTTCAGGAAAACGAACCGATTATTCTTATCGTTTTGCCAGAAGATTTTATAATGACCGCATACGGATTGTGATTGGAGGCAAGATTTCCACAGGTCAGACGGTAGATGAAAAGCAATCGTTTATTGATAATATCTCACTTGAATACCGGCTAGATACAAGTGGAACCAGATATGTGAAACTATTCCACAATAAGAATTACCAGAGTTTGCTGGAAGGAGAGATTATTGAAACGGGAGCAGGTGTGGTACTCCGCAAGAAAATGCGCAGATTGGGAGAATTATTTATAATCAAAAATAAAGAGAATAAAAAGGAATCGAAATGAGAAAGCTGCTTTATCCGTTACTGATGTTGCTTACTGCCTGTTCTACCACCCGTAATTTACCGGAGGGCGAACTTCTTTATACGGGCATGAAGAAGACAGTGGTTGAGAATCGTGATGTCTCGGTGGCAGGTGATGAGGCTTTGGAGGAGGTTAATGCAGCATTGGCAAAAGCTCCTAATAATGCTCTTTTTGGTAGTTCATCAGTCAGGCTTCCTCTTCCATTTGGATTGTGGATTTATAATGCTTTTCAGCCTTATAAAAAAGGAGTAGGACATTGGATATTTAAACGTTTCTCTTCTACTCCGGTACTTATTTCTACAGTAAATCCGGAAGTCAGGGTAAAGGTGGCACGAAACCTGTTACGCGATTATGGATACTTCAACGGGAAAGTTTCTTATGAACTGATTCCCGGAAAAAAACGTCAGGCAAAACTGAAATATAAAATAGACATGCAGCAACCTTATTTGCTGGATACAGTAATGTATACTCATTATAGTTCAAGAACAGACAGCTTGTTGCAGCGGCGATTGGTCGATAAAGTGCTTCACAAAGGCGATCATTTCAGTGTTCTGAAACTGGATGAGGAACGGCTGCGGCTAAGTGGCTTGTTGCGCAATGCGGGGTACTATTATTTCCGACCTGAATTGATCACTTTCCTGGCCGACACCATTCAGCAATCGGGCAGGGTGAGTTTGAAAGTAACTCCAAAGTCTGGTCTGTCCGCGCAGGCTCTTCGTCCATGGAATATTGGGAAAAGAAACATCATTCTGAATGGTTTTGACGGAGAAACCCCAACGGATTCTCTGAATTACAAGGACTTGACTATTTTTTATCAGGGAAAGTTGCGGGTTCGTCCGCAGGTTTTGTACAACCGCTTTAAATTAATGCCCGGGGAGCTTTATTCACAACGAAAACAACTGCGCACACTGGAAAATATAAACCGTTTAGGCATTTTTAAATATTCAGAATTACAGTTTGTTCCCCGTGATAGCACGGCCGTGAATAACCAGCTCGATGTGTGGATGAATGCGGCATATGATCTTCCTCTTGACGGAGAACTGGAATTGAATGTAACTTCAAAATCCAATGATCAGGTGGGGCCGGGTGCATCGTTCACGCTTTCCAAACGAAATGTTTTTGGGGGAGGAGAGGTCTTTACGGCAAAGCTTAAAGGTAGCTATGAATGGCAGACCAATGATCCGATAGGTGGGAGCAGTTCCGTGATTAATTCCTATGAACTTGGTGCGTCTGCTGCACTTACCATTCCTCGCTTAGTGCTACCCGGAATGGGATATAAAGAGTTGACTTATCCGGCAACAACCACTTTCCGCTTGTATGCTGATCAGCTGAATCGTGCACGTTACTTCAAACTTCTCTCTTTTGGAGGAAATGCAACGTATGATTTTCAGTCTTCGCGGGTGAGCCGTCATTCAATTACGCCGTTTAAGCTGACTTTTAATGTGCTGCAATACACTACGCAACGCTTTGATTCTGTTACAAATGCTAATCCTGCTCTCTATCTCAGTTTGAAGAATCAGTTTATTCCTGCCATGAACTACACATATACGTATGATGATGTAGTTCTGAGAAACAAGCGAAATCATATTTGGTGGGAAACATCTGTTACCTCTGCAGGAAATATAACTTCCGGTATTTACCGGCTTTTTGGGAGAGGCTTTAATGAAGAAAAAAAACTGCTTGGTAATCCTTTTGCACAATTTCTGAAACTAACTTCTGAAGTTAGGTATACGTATAAAATCAGTGCCCATCAATTCCTAGTAAGCCGGTTGTCGGGCGGAATTCTTTATGCGTATGGCAATTCGGAAGTGGCGCCGTACAACGAACAATTCTATATTGGAGGAGCTAACAGTCTGAGGGCATTTACCATTCGTTCGCTGGGACCTGGAAGTTACCATCCTGATGCAAGCAAGACTTACTCGTACATGGATCAGACAGGTAATTTTAAACTGGAGGCCAACATAGAATATCGGTTCAATCTTTTGGGGAATCTTAACGGTGCACTCTTTCTGGATGCCGGAAATATCTGGCTGCTGAAGAAAGATGAGGCTCGCCCCGGCGGACTATTTAACCTATCCCGGCTAGGAAAAGATATAGCTCTGGGCACCGGAGCCGGATTGCGTTATGATTTCTCCTATTTAGTTATCCGACTGGATGCCGGAATAGGGCTTCATGCTCCTTATATTACCTCTAAAACAGGGTATTACAACATACCAACATTCAAGGATGGTTTGGGTATTCACCTTGCTATTGGCTATCCGTTTTAATAAATCTCTTTCCTTTTTGAATCATCTGTGTCTATATTTGAACTATTTGTTGTACCGTTGTTGGAAATTATTTTGTAAATTTGCGCCGAAAACAATAGAAAAACATAACAACCTTTTAATAAATAAAAACAAAAATGAAACCAACATTATTTGTACTTGCTGCCGGTATGGGCAGTCGTTATGGCGGTCTGAAACAATTAGACAGTCTGGGCCCCAACGGTGAAACAATTATGGACTACTCAATTTACGATGCAATCCGTGGAGGATTCGGTAAATTAGTCTTTGTAATCCGTGAAACATTTGAAAAAGATTTCCGTGAAAAGATTATCAAGAAATATGAAGACCATATTCCTGTAGAATTGGTATTCCAGGATTTGAACGATCTTCCTGCTGGATTTAAATGTCCGGAAGGCAGAGAAAAACCATGGGGAACCAACCATGCTGTTCTTATGGGTAAGAATGTGATAAACGAACCTTTTGCAGTAATTAATGCCGATGACTTTTACGGAAAAGACAGCTTTGCTGTTTTGGGTAAGGCTCTTACTGAAATGGCTGGAAAGACAAATGACTATTGCATGATTGGTTATCGTGTAGGTAATACTCTTTCTGAAAGTGGAAGTGTAGCACGTGGTGTTTGTGCAACAGACAAGGATGGCTATCTTACAACAGTTGTTGAGCGTACAGCTATCGAACGTATCGATGGTAAAGTTCAGTTCAAGGACGAAAACGGTGAAATGGTTGCCATCGGTGACAATACTCCTGTTTCAATGAACATGTGGGGATTCACTCCTGATTATTTTAAATATTCAGAAGATTTCTTCATCAACTTCCTGAAAGAAAACATTGATAACCTGAAATGCGAATACTTTATCCCATTGATGGTTAATGAACTTATCAACAATGGTACTGCACGCGTAAAAGTACTTGATACTACATCTAAATGGTTTGGTGTAACTTATGCAGCAGATCGTCAGTCAGTAGTAGACAAAATCCAGGCTTTGGTTGACGCAGGTGAATATCCAGCAAAATTGTTCTAATCAGTAAGATTTAGAATTAAGGAAATTATATTAAAAAGAGGGCATCCAAATGTTTTTGGATGCCCTCTTTTAGCTTTTGGCATGGAATTATTGCTGTCAGGTAAAACTTCAAAAAGCATAAAGAATCATCCTAATCGCCTATAAAATAGTGGCTCGGAATGTTTTTTTTAAGTAAGCCCCTAATAAAAAATAAATTCTAATATGGGGGCACCGGTGGCTTACAGATGTAAGAAGCATTACTTAGCTACAGCAGAAAAGTTAAAAGAATAACTCATTCTATATTATTTAATATATTTCATTATAATATACGTCCGAATCTCCTCAATACTATTTGAAATAGGACGATGACAATGAACCATTGGTAATAATTTGAGCATGATGTGCATAAATCCTCTTCCGATATTATCAGATATTCTTCGTTTGCAACAGGAAGCAAATCTAACTATAGTTGCTTATGGTTTTAATTACCTTTGTTTATATACAATATAAAATAATATACCATCAACAGATTTATTGAATAATCTGACATCTGATTCAAAATTGTCTTCCCAACCTGAATTTATATCTGCATAATCTACATTCCAGCCGTTCTCAAAACCACCATCAGGTCTAATAATAAATTCATAGTTATCGTTTACGATTTTGAATTCTCTTCGATGCGGTAGTCTTCCAGGCTTTATAATGCGTAAAGGCAAATCAAACTTTTCTGCATATCCTTTTACATAACAATCTCTATCGTCTGTAGTATAAAAATCATTTTTTTTGCTATCCTTAACATCCGCCAAGTTCAAATCTAACCTGTTTACTTGCAAACCTGTTTCTTTCTTAAACCAACTTACAAAATCAATAAGTAGCCGACACGATAAGGGGGATTTTAGATAGATATCGGTATAACTGATATTAACTTCAGATTTTTTTATTTTATTTAATAATATCTCCCATTTTTCAGATTCAACACTCGTTATTTTGTTTGCAAGAGTATGTGAACTTGCATTTTTGTCATTTACAACGACTTCAAAGACTATGTTCGTGTCATCATTTGCCGAATCAAAGTTTGGATGCCATTCATCAAAAGTGAATGCGTTATTATCACAGGGAACTTTATAGATGCTAGAATCACCTTTTGCCCAATTTTCATCGTATTTCTCTGATATTGTCCCATTTTGAGCAAAATAAGATATCGCTTTCTCACTAAACTCTGAAAAGACTAAATTTGTAATTCCATTACGATTTGCTGTGTAAGTTCGTAAAGCAAACATCATTCGCATCTCAGACAAAATTGACAACTGACTTGCTGAAAGTGTCCTTAAGTCAATAGTGGGTTGTTCAAATGCGAAGCAAACAAAAAGACCCTTTTGGCGTAATTTCTTCGCAATATTGTAAAACTCCCACTCTTCCGGCTTCCATACTTCGACGTTATTATCAATGAAAAATGTGATTTTTGATAAATCGGGATTCGTTAGTATCTTGTTGAGCTCTGCCGAAAAATTTGAAGTAAGAGAATACACCTTCTTCGAAAACTTTGTTTGTATATTTTCGGGAATTTGATTTCTGCATCTATTTTCCAATATTAACCATTCTAATGCTTTTTTTCTATTAAGTAAATCTAACGACCATTGAGAGTCTCTATTTATTAAACATTTATTACAAGATTTATCGCAGGTACAATTAGCCAAAGCTGTTCTTGCTAAATTAAATACCTCTTCTTGTAATTCGTTAAATTGAATGGAATATCCTGCTCCTCCTTTTGCTGTATCGTATATAAATATTGAAGTGTAATTGTGATACTTTTTAACGCCAAAGTTAATTTCTTGCGAGTTAATTCCAATTTTCTCAGCCAACTTTTGAGTAAAAATTACCCCCAAACTATAAACGATTTTTTCATCGTTAATTAAACGTTCCTCAGTATCTCTGAAACGGATTTCAATAAAATCGGTTTGAATACGACCTCCCAACAATACATTTCGTTTGATATTGTTGTTAGAACAACGCTCTTTATCGTTTTGTCTCTTTTTTCCACCGATTATTGGTGTATGGTTGAATAAATGTAGCCTTACAAGTGAATCTGGAAAATTGTCATCATCAATATCCGGAACAGCACGCCCACATTCAAGACAAACAGCATACCCATGTCCATAGCCTAGATTATAATATAGTATTTCGGCATCTGCCTGATAACTAAATCGCATTTCAAATTTTGCGGAAGACAGTTTGTCTTGTTCATTCCAAGGCGGCATATTTAGCAATTCGGGTTGTGCATAATTCTTTATTGTACGATTAATCGTTCGAGTTGGTTCTTCCGAAAAATCCACTCGAAAACCTGCTGGCTCAATAAGCGGTACAAAATTAGCATTACTACCTTTGATCCCGTTTAAGTTTGTTCTTCCACAACTAGGACAATTGTTTAACGCATCTCCTTCGCGCGTAATGGCATAGCCACAATCAGGACAATATTGGAATATAACTCTCCTTGCATCATTCCATTGCGATTTCATAACAATGCCTCTTGATACATAGCACGCTTCGTTCAGTATGATTTGATTGCCGGGTGCGTATTCGGTAATTGCCTGAGTCAGCAACATTGATGGGTTTATCTTTTGATAGCCAAAATTATATTCATTTCCTTCATTATTGTTATTCGCGTTATAATCGGTAATGTTGTACTTGTCAAATTCAACAATGCCTGTCGGGATACCTGCACTCGGAATAAAATTATGTTCTGCAAAAAAACCAAAAATATTCTGTTTTAATATTTGCTTCAATTGTGAATCAATCGCTCTTGTTGCAGGAGAATCCTGATTGTATTGCCTATTTCTTAGACTTTGAATTTTATTGTCGAGCATTTTCTTTTTATCATCTAGTTGCTTAAAAATTGAGTCTAAACTTGCTTTGCAAGTAGATACTGAGTCATCAAAATAAATTAATTCTTTACAAGTACCTCGCACCAGATTCTGATATCTATTTTTTAGACCTTCATCTCCATTTAAGATTATAGAATTAAGATACTCGTTAAATATTTCATAATGATTTTTGCCTCCTTCGATTGGGTAGAAAAAATTCTCGACAGAAGAACTAACTGTAAGATTATTCTCTCCGTCAGTGGCAATGTATGAAGACAATAAAACGGAATTAATATGCCTTTGCACCAACATATTGCTATCGAAAGAAACCTTAGGAACTGCTGTTTTGTGTGTCATCGCCCATTTCTGATTACTAAACAGGCTTGCTCCAATTGGATTCGGCGCACAATATGTCAAAGCCAAGGCTTTTGTCTCGCTACCACGCCCGGCACGTCCTGCTCTCTGCAAATAGTTGGCGGGTTTGGGAGGTACATTATTCATTACCACTTCGGAAATACCGCTTATATCAACACCCATCTCCATCGTCGTTGAACAGGATAAAATATTTAATTCATTCTTTTCGAATTTTTCTTCAATTCTTCGAAGTTCATCTTTACTTTGTTGCGCAGTATGCTCTGCGGATAGATAAACTGGATTATTCATCAAAATTCGTTCGTGCATATTAGACCACAAGCCAAGTTGCCGAACGTTCTCCATATTCGTATCTATCCATTCCAATATGATTTCATTTGAAACAGGCTCATCATTAATATTATGATGATAGGCATAGGGGAAAAATGGATAATCGACAAGAGGTTCTGTAATTTTGTATTTTTCAAGGTTTGAACTTATTCTCGACGTAAGCAAAGGACTGTATCCTCTGAAAATAGTATCTAAGGGAACCTGATTTACTGGGCATAGCCACGCTTTATCAACAATTTGATAGGCTACATTATTTCCTAAAAGATCTAGTTTATATCCTCTTTCTTCTTCTACATTTGAGTTTATTATATTATTATTACGCAAGAAATTCCATGTAGCATCAAGAATTTGATTAATATAAGTTTCTTGTATTTCTGTTATTTCTTCTTCTCTTTTTATGCCCATCGCAAACAACAGCAAAACAATAAGTCGGTTTGGATTTCTAACTGTATCATTTTGCTTTAGTCTTAAAGAGGGAAACTTTTTACGCTGATTACTATCAGCAGGATAAACATCGCTATTAATGAATACTTGCGTTCTAAATCTTTTAGTATCAATAGGAATGTTAATATGTCTGTTTTCTCTAAAAAAGTAATCCAACGATATTTTCAAAAAATCTCGCCAATCGTTTTCAGTCCATTTCAATTCATTAAAAATACCGCTAATTGCATTAGGCATTTGTGCATTTTCGATAGCAGGATAGACAACCCTTACCAATCCCATTGTTTCAGGATTGTTGACACCCGCCTTTCGGGGGCGCCGTCCGAATTGGTCGATCATCAACTGTTGTAGATAAGCCGTTTCATCTCTGCCTGTTCTAAAAGAAGCAGGTAGGTGTTCATACAGTTTGTTTAATTCACCATTACCAATGATTGCATTTGCAAATTCCTTAAATGTTTTGTATGGATTTGAAGGTGTGAGGTTACCAAACTTTTTACGTTCAAGTTCAATCACGCGAGGTGAGTTTGGATTGAATTGCTTAATCGCATTCAATTCGCTTTCTTCTATATTTGTTAATCCTTCTGCCGGCGTTATAGTCTTTTGTCGTTCTCTTGCAAGATAATGATAGATTGCCGTTCGTATCCAGTTACGTTCGACATCAATATTTTGCTGAAAAGTTGATTTTGCCGTTCCCTGCCTATTATCTGTGAAGGAAATGTATTTTCGTCCTTGCCAAAGCGCAGAAACATCATAAGTCTCAGGTGTTGTTTGTTCTAAGAGGGTCGGTGCTAACAATCGACTGAATAAACTGCCGGAATACATCGATTGTAATTTATCAGTGTGTTCTCCACAATGAGGACATATAATAGTGCCATTTTCTTTATAACACTTCACAAAATCGCCCTCTCCGGTTCTTATTTGACCATTCTGCGTATTTATAATTTGCGGTATCAAAAAGGAATTATTTATTGGTTTCTTGTTTACACCCTTGGCTATCACTAAAAAGATGGCTTCTTGGATGGTATTTTCGACTTCGTTATCTGAGCTTTCATCTTCATTTTCATCACTCCCTATTTCCAATAAACTTTGCTTTTCTTGTTTTGCAAAACTATAATAACCGTTTTGCTCTTTGCCGACCAGCAACAAGTTCCCGCAAGCATTGCATCGATTGACTTCTATTAATTTCGAATGACATTCGCTACATTCAGTTTGTGCTATGGTGGTCAATGAACCCATATTGATACGTATATCTTGGTGCTTTGTACATTCCGGATTGACACAGGCATACAATCCACCCATATTGCGGACAAAGAAATGTGCGCGCGTTGGCAATAAAGCACCTCGTCGGTCAATATCGGAAAGTAAACTTTCATTTTTTTCGCTCAATCGGTCAATCAAGCGTAAGCTATCTTCGATAGAGATTTTATTTCCAACCGCAAATCGACCTGCTATCTCCTTCGCGCTCAATGCATTTTTTTTTAATTCCTCGCGTAAGGCAATAAACTCTTTTTGGGAAAGAGAAAATTTGCCTTCAAAATCCCTGTTTATATCCGAAATGATTATATCTAATTTTTCGGAATTGATATTCGGCAAAATCTGATTACCGTGAACGACAACAATATCTTCTTGCTTTTTGCCTGTTACTTGCGAAAGGAAACTCTTGTATTCTTCATTCGAGCCGGAACCTAATGTCGCAGAAGTTGCCGCAAAACGTACATCTTCAATTGACACGCCGAAAGCGTCAAGTATTCTACGTATTTGCAAAGCCAATTCCGCCGCTGAAGAGCCGTTGTATGTATGTGCTTCATCAAGCACAATCCAACGCAAGGATTTTTTCTTTTTTGAAATTTCAAGAATCGGCTTATCTTGTTTACGGACAAGCATATATTCCAACATTGTCGGATTGGTAAACAAAATTTGAGGTGGTGTTGTTCTAATTTGTTGTCTTGATATTAACTCAGGTAAAGCGTCCCTCGTTCTGTTTGCATTGACGGTCTCCTCCGTATCGCCTTTATACATCGCAAAACTAACTTGCGGATTGACGCTTTTACACCAAGCAGACATCCGTTTTTGCTGACTGCTCATCAAAGCGTTTAGTGGATAAAGAAATATCGCCTGGATTCCGCCTTTTTTGTCTTTTCCGTATTCGGTTTGTTGTTGGCGAGATAAATCTTGAATAATCGGAAGCATAAAACATTCCGTTTTACCAGAACCGGTTCCACTTGTTACTACAATCGATTTTTTATTCTCCAAAAGTTGTGTCCAACTTTTTGCTTGATGAGTATAGGGTTTTCTGTCATTCGGGAAGCAAAATCTTTCGTCATTAACACTTGATAGCGCATTGATAAAGTCGTTGTCGAAAATATTTGTAAATTCGTCGAACCTACGAGCATTCGACTCCCAAGGGAACATACTCTGAAAAATTGGTTCGGCAAGAATCGGCTCTTCTTCAAAAATTTTATCTAAATATTGTTGTGTGTTTTGTTTCCCTGCCGCCCACATCGAAAGAAGAGCTTCTTTTGTACGACGTTTTGCGTTTATATAAACATCTGTATATTTCATAGTGTGATCAATTTAGTTGTGCCTATTTAATCTGTAACTTATTTTTTTTACCATCCCGAAAAATATATTTTTGTAGGTTTCGGGATTTAATTTCCAAAAGTAAAACATTATTCTGCGTTGTGTTTCATTTTCAGACTTCCATAATAATTTATTGCCTTGTTCGTCTTTATCCTCTCCCATTGCAGAAAGAGCCGCTTTTGCTCCTCCCCAAAGGAAAGTACGAATGGCAACGCCATATTCGTGCGAGAATAGGTTTTGCCAATTTTTAGCAATTTTAGGATATATAATCTTGTTATTTTCGTCTATTGACAACCAATCGTCTGAATGAATATCAACATATCTTGTATAATCTTGTATATGTATCTGTTCATTAATAGAACAATCTTCTGACATTGTATTATTCATTGCAAAAGCATAAAATTGACGCATGAAATCAGAATTAATTTGTAAACTATAGGTTAAAAGATCCTGAATGTATAATTCGGCCATATAATCATATTGTTCCAAATACCACCATTCGCGTGTTGTTTTCCAAGTCGAGTTATCCAGCCAATGCCAAGCAAGAGCAAATTCGCTTTCAAAAGTTAGAAGGCCTTTTTTTCTTTCGTCAGGTGTAATATTCTTTATAGGGTCTAATAATACCAATGCAAGTTTTGCCATCGACAATGGAGACTCGGCAATTATTCTAAAATAATCTATGGTTTTAAGAGGCAGATTATTGCTTATCAATAATTGAAAATACACGGCAATTTTATCCCAAAAATAATCATGAAAACGCGCTTCTGCAATTTCGACTCTAATGTTGTTTAAGCGCTCATCAAAAGTAGTTGTGTTTTGAGTCATTCCAAGGAAGGTTGGTCTTACTTTATCCACAGAACCGGAATCGTCCGAGAAAACAATTAAACCATTGGGGTAATCTATATTTTCAGGCAAAACAAAATTATCGCCTTGTTTTACAAGTTCGAAAGTGGAAATCTCGTCAGGATAATCACAATCTACAGTCATTGCATAAAGATGTTCGATTTTAGCATCATTATCGAGTCTGATTATTCTGTTATTTTTCCATTCATCAAGATTGATAGTCCGATTGAAAGGTTTAACAAAAATGGCCTGTGTGTTATTAAATTTGATTGTTACGAATGAATCGTAAAGCGAATGGTCTGCTCCAAATAATGTAAACAGGTTTCTTATAGACTCTTCAAAATCGAGGAGCGGAATTGCATTTTTCTTTTCGATGTTGTAGATAAATTTCCGTTGATTGTTTTCATTTCTATTATGATAGATTGTAACATTTACTATATTTTCTCCAAAAACGAAGCATTTATATCGCCACAACGAATCTAAACTAATTGTGTGATGATTATCAATACTATCTCCGGAAATTTCTGCAACAACAATTCCTTTAAAAGGCGCGACAATCAGTATGTTGGCTGTACAATCATGTTGGTCGGTTATTCTGAACTGTAAGTTGGAAGCATAGTGCCGGCTTGCTATGTTTCTGACAAATTTCCACTTGTTGTCTTCTATTTTCTCAATTCTTTTGATACCTTGTTGCTCACTTATTGATAAAGTAAGATTATTACAATTAGCAATAGTGACAACACCAGAATCAGTTGTCTGTTCGGAATAACTTACAGACAGATTCCTGATATTAAAAAATTTCGCATATTCTGTCTTTTTATCAGGATAAATAAATTTAAAATGTAGCAATCCGACAGGCAGGCAGTCCGGGTTGTTATATTGTATCCATTGTCCTTGTTTGATACGAAAGTAAATTTCAAAATCTCGTTTTATTATCGTATCGTCAATGGTGTAGATAACTTGGAATTTTATCTTGGGGTTGATTAATTTCCTGTTTTTTGACTTTATTTCAGGTTGGTGAAGAATTTCGTATCGATACAAATACGGCGTATTGTCAAACAGCAGTGTTTCTTCTGTACTCTTGTTTTTAAGTTCAATAAGCTCTTTTGCTTCTGTCCAAAAAGCTTCTTGGCCGTAGAATGTTACAGATGTAAAACTCTCGGGTGTTATAATTTCCCATTCTGAATCTTTTAATAGCAAAACGCCATTGACGTAGTTGTCCTGTTTTTTTTTCTTAATATACCACAAATTTTCAAGCCCGGTTAATAGGATTGGCTCTGAAAAATCGGGAGTTGAGTAAGGCAGCTCTTTAAAAAAACCATTGCTTGATAATCTGACAACAACATCAGTATTCGCGATACATTTTTCCGTCAAGTCGTTTTTACCTCTGACCTTTACAAAGAAAACGTCTCCGTTATTATCAGGCAAAGTACGATTATATCTTGCTACTTCCTTATTATCCAAAAAAACCGAAAATTCATACTGATCTCGCAGTGTTTCAGAAATCTCGCTCTGCTTAATCCTCAGTGGAATGGACAAGGTGTAATATAAGGAGACTTCGGTTTCATATTTTCTTAAACTCCATTCGACAGAGAAAGACTGGATCCGGTTATCACTTCTTTCTTTTTTCTCGCTTAATAAATTTTTTATGCGTTGTACACTTACATTTTCACGACACTCTTCTCGATCGAAAATAGCGGAAATCAGTTCCCAATATTCACTTTGTTCTCCCTTTTTTCTAAAATCTTCAATAATCAAGAGGTTAAGTTCATAGAAATCGGCCGTCTGAAAAGACGAAGAAAGACGGTTCCGACAAGGCAGATAATCAATAAAGCTAATATCTTCGTAATTGACATCAACTTCGTTTGTATATTTGATAAGACCCTCGAAAAACGCACCATACCCAGCTTTATTATTGCCTTTTTTCAAAGAAAATAGGGGAAGTCCTCCTTGCATCAACAACGTGCGAAAACGATGCATCCGACCATTTCGAAAAATTGGTGAAATTTTCAAGTAGCTTAATCCGCGCTTTGCCGTAACATATAAGGCATTACTTTGCTCTAGGTCTAAACCTAAATCGGCCGCTATTCTTTCTCGTGACGGTATTCCTCCTAAATATTCTCTGCTCCACCAATTAGCATAATAGAGCGCCGCTTCTTTGGCAATGCGGAATAATAATTCGTTCTTTCCTTGGAAAGCATCTCTTAGTTCTTCCTTTAATCCGGAAAATTCTTCATCAGTGAGTTGAAGTTTCCAAATGGGGAGGGGCGTTTGTGTTAATCTGCGACTGGCTAGAATGTCATTGAATTTCATAGATGCGATTTTATGTTGTATTGGATTTTTGGTATCAGCTTCCCTTTTATGGCGGTGATTAATTAGACTGCTAAGTTAATAATTTTTTATCAGTAATATAATGTAAATAATTTGAATTCTTGATGTTTTATGGTAGTTAAAAGACTACAACATGTATCCTATTTTTAGCCCCACTTCATTAATTTTAGTGCTTTGGTAACTCATTCTGTTATAGATAATGCGGCAGAAAACAACATGTTTCTTGTTTACCTGATAATTCAATCCAATTCCACCATATCCTCCCCAATAGCGCATAGGAGGTGATACATAATTATCTATAGTTTCGGGGCCATTTGTTATAGATTCTCTATAGAGTGAATTCGATGTGTTCGATAATATTGAATAACTGATGCCGGCTTCAATAGTTGGACTGAATTTTCCATTAGGGTGAGTATACTTAAATCCTAATTCTCCTGTAGTTTTTAGGGCTTTGAACTTAAATTTCTCATAGATTGTTGACCCAAAAATATTAGAATCCCAGATATGATCATTTTCGAATTTAAAACCTGATAAAGAAATATCAGCCTGTATGCTTAATGATTTTATCAGTCGCGGACTGGATATATTGAACTGTCCTCCAATTACAGGCGATAAACATTGAACGGATTCATATTGAACTAATTTTTCCATTCCAAAGGAATAATCTGTAAATTGGGTTCCGCTATATAGTGACAAGTTTATTTTTGTAAATTTCTTCTTGTAGTTATTCTCAAACACAATACATTCTAAACCGGGAGAGCACATTTGCTTGTGATATTTCTCAGTTAATTTAATCATAGATCTACGACCAAAATCTACTTTATCAACGTTGTTGGCAATAGCTTCACAATCTCTGAATGCATAATTCAAAGCTCTTTTGTATTTATCGTCCTTTTTTAATTTGTTATCAATGATCTTATCAGGTTCTTTTGTGAAAGAGATCATTTTTCCATCATCATCTTTAAGAAAATAATAATCCTGATTGTCTGTCTCATCAGGATAAAAATAGAGATCTTTTATTCCCTTAACCAAATATTCCAGAAAAACATCGGAGCTTTTATCCTTTATATTAATAGTCTGAGAGATATAATATTTTGTTTCATCAATAAACATATAACCAAAAATTTCTTTGGGATAAAAGACTTGCTCTTCCGCTTTTTCTGACTTCTTGAATTTGCATATCTTTGAATTTGTTCTATCTGTTCTGAAATCGACAAGCCCCATTATTGTATCCTTCTCATTGGTAATTATAAACCCTCGCTTATAGTTGCTTTGTGCATTCAGAGTAATTGATAAACAAAATAGGATAAAGAAAATTGATATATATTTCATGTCAGTCTATTTTAGTTTTGTTATTGTGTTTCTATTTTCAATTTTGAGTGTTTTTTAATTCAACTGTGCCAATATATTTTTCTGAATTAGTAGATTCGGCACTGAAATAGATCGTGGCAGTTGAAAATACCGTCTTTTTAATATTACGGAAATAGATGGTTTTCTTGTCAGCTGAATATTCGGGAGTTAAATCCATTTTATTGATAGAAGAGGTGACTGATGTGAGTTTAACTTCTCTGCTGAAAGTAATAAATGGATCAGATGTGAGCAAGTTTGTTTTGTTGTCTTTTCCTATATAATCAATTAGTGTAAGAACAGGGCCAGCTTCTTGTATGATTTTTAATGTCTTTGATATTCCATACTCAGCATTGAATGTAATTGTTGTGGTACGCTCTTCGGATGTTTTATTTTCATCATATTCAATTATAAAGTCAGATGATGATTTAGTACATTTAATCCAGTCATCTTTGCATTCAAAGTCATAGTTAACATTAGCCAATATTGTAACATACAGCCGTCCTTTTGTATCCTTAACAGAGTTATCGGCAATATATGCATAGAAGTAGGCATCTTCAGAGTATGTGTTCATTTTGAAATCTACGCTTTTATGAGCGCCACCTCTGAATGCAATCTCTTTTTTTACAACAGTATAACCATCTTTAGAATAAGTGACCACTGCGGATCCACCAGATGGCATATTTATTGTGTATTCTCCGTTTGCTGATGTTTTAGTATCTATTTTTCCGGATAGTGCATCTACTTCTATTATAACATCAGATAATCCTTTACCTGAAGAGTCTGTTATTATACCAGAAATAATGGCCGGATCGCTTGAATCTGATAAAGCGCATGAATTAAAGGATAGTAAGATAAATATCTCAATAATTAGAAAATAAATTTTATGCATACCTTTTTATTTTATTTACTCTTCAAATATAACAATATTATTTTAGTTTATATGTATATTTAGTAAAATATTTTTTTTAAGATATGCTTAATGCTAAAACTAAGAAAATGTTTATCTTAGTTTTGATATAACAGTGATCTGATAAAGAACAAATAGTAAAATGTGTTTTCAGTCGAGTAGGTTTGAGCTGAAATGCTCAGGCCTACTCGACTGATTTTCGTTTTTCCTGTAAATCATAAAAAAGTGCGATGTGAAAACTCCCGCCTGCTTTTTTGGGGAAGCAGGCGGGAGTTTGAAGCGTTATTTGCCAATAATTCTAAGCCATTCACCAAGGAATTTTATTTATTGGAGAATGATTTCTTCTGCTGGAATGACTATTTATCTGTCCCAACCCAGGTAGCCTTGTGCCAAATAAACTCTAGCGGTCCTTGACGGTGATTCTTCATCCACCACGAACTGAAGAAGCCTTGTAAGGTTCCTAGGGTGATACCTATTAGTAAGCAGAAAGTAGCTCCGGTGTATTGGTATAGCCCCAAGCCAAAACCATAGTAGATAAATGAACCCAGAATTGACTGAATAATGTAATTGGATAAACTCATACGACCTATCGAAGAAAAATGAGTCAGAATTTTTTCAAAGGTTTTGGTCTGGAATAACAGTACAAAACCCGAAACGAGGATTAACATGAAAGCCATGTTGTTCCATGAGTTAAAGATGGTAAGAAATGGTCTGCGAATGGCTTCACTGTCAAACCACGAAGCTGCGTTGCTCTTAATTATATAGAGAGGAACAAAAGCAATAGCTGCATATATTATCACTTTTTTCCAGAATATCTTACTTTCAGGAGTTATTTTGAATAATGATTTTCGTCCGGCAAGCATTCCAAGCAGGAACAATGATAAGGTCTGGAATACACGTCCATTCTCCCACGACCATTCCATAACAGCTATTCTGCCATTTGAAAGATTACCTTCTATTGTATTGAAGAATGAATCTTTTGGAATATACTCCGCCATCTTTCCGAAAAGAGCCCATGAAGCAGGGTTTTGCATTTCTTTAGAGGAATCAGATAATCCGGATATCAGATTAATCAGTTCATATGGTTGAAGCATAAGGAATATTGCAAATCCTAAAACAACTTTATTACTAAGCTTTGCAAACGGAATCAGTCCGAATCCGATTATTGCATAAATAGTGAGAATGTCTCCTTGGTAAAATGCAGAGTTAATAGTTCCGAAACCTAATAAGAGGAGTAATCTCCAGGCAAACCGGCCTCTGAAATCTTTTCCAATCTTTTCCTGATTATGTGATTGAATAAAGAAGGTTAATCCGAAAAGCAATGCAAAAATAGCATACGACTTACCTGAAAAAAGAAAAAACAGACTATCCCAGATTCCTTTATCCAAAGTCTTTAACCAGTCGGGAAAATAAGACGGCGAATAGTAAAAATCGAAATGTTCAAGGTTGTGGAGTAACATAATTGAAATAATAGCAAACCCTCTCAAGGCATCTACTACATAGAGTCGTGACGAATTTTGATTCATTAGTAACTAGATTTTGTGTGTATTATTTTGGCTCTCAAAGATAATACTCTTTTAGAAGTTTTTATTATGTATAAATATATATTTTTTATTGTGGTCGTGATTTATTGGCCAACGGCCCTTTCGACTTTAAGCTTATGTCATAGCACACTTTTATGTCAATAACGGCATAGCTTGGATTTCTCTTTTTTAAAGAAGCTTTTCTGAAAAGTGTTCACTTCATGTTTTTGTTGTATCTTTGCACTTTAGTAAGATAAGAGACAACAATATATAAAGATGGTTTCAGTAGAAGGATTAAAAGTTGAGTTTAATGCCAAAGCGCTTTTTGATGGCGTATCGTATGTGATAAACAAGAAAGACCGCATTGCACTGGTCGGGAAAAATGGTGCCGGAAAGTCAACCATGCTAAAGATCCTGGCTGGCATACAGACTCCAACTGCAGGTACGGTGGCAGCCCCGAAAGATGTGACCATTGGTTATCTTCCGCAGGTGATGATTCTGAGTGATAAGCATACTGTAATGGAAGAGGCCGAACAGGCGTTTGAACATATCTTTGAACTTCAGGCGGACATTGAACGGATGAATCAGGAACTGGCGGACAGAACTGATTACGAATCTGAAAGCTATCACAAACTGATTGACCGGTTTACGCATGAAAATGAACGCTTTCTGATGATGGGTGGTACCAATTATCAGGCAGAGATTGAGCGCACTTTGGTGGGGCTTGGCTTTAGTCGTGACGACTTTTCCCGACCTACTTCCGAGTTCAGCGGTGGATGGCGTATGCGCATTGAATTGGCTAAACTTCTGCTTAGGCGTCCAGATGTACTTCTTCTCGATGAGCCCACTAACCACCTTGATATTGAAAGTATTCAGTGGCTGGAGAATTTTCTTTCTACCCGTTGTAACGCGGTGGTGCTGGTATCTCACGACCGTGCATTTATTGATGCGGTAACTACCCGTACCATTGAAATCAGTTGTGGCAAAATATATGACTATAAAGTTTCTTACTCAAGGTTTGTTGAGCTTAGAAAGGAGCGCAGAGAACAACAATTGCGTGCTTATGAAAATCAGCAGAAGCAGATTCAGGAAACAGAGGACTTTGTTGAACGTTTCCGTTATAAAGCAACGAAAGCCGTACAGGTTCAGAGCCGCATAAAGCAATTGGAGAAGATAGAACGTATTGAAGTTGACGAGGAAGATAATTCTTCTTTGAGACTAAAATTCCCTCCTGCTGCCCGTTCCGGGAATTATCCTGTCATTGCAGAAGATTTAAAGAAAGCTTATGGCAATCATGTGGTTTATCATGATGTTAACCTCACTATTAACCGTGGAGAAAAAGTGGCTTTTGTGGGAAAGAATGGTGAGGGTAAATCTACGCTGGTGAAATGTATCATGGGCGATATTGACTATGAAGGCAAGCTGACTATCGGACATAATGTTCAGATTGGCTATTTTGCACAGAATCAGGCCCAGATGCTGGATGAGAGTCTAACCGTGTTCGATACTATCGATTATGTGGCAACGGGTGATATCCGTACAAAGATTCGCGATATACTTGGTGCATTCATGTTTGGCGGCGAAGCTTCCGATAAGAAAGTAAAGGTGCTGTCGGGTGGTGAACGTACTCGTCTGGCTATGATTAAACTGTTGCTTGAACCTGTCAACCTTCTGATTCTGGATGAGCCGACGAATCACCTGGATATGCGTACCAAGGATGTGCTTAAAGATGCCATTAGAGATTTTGACGGAACGGTGATTATTGTTTCTCACGACCGTGAATTCCTGGACGGACTGGTAACCAAGGTATATGAGTTTGGCGGCGGGGTAGTTAAAGAACACCTGGGTGGTATTTATGATTTCCTGCAAAAGAAGAAGATGGATAGTCTCAATGATTTGCAGCGTAAACCCGAACTCTCAGCTTCTCCAACGGCACAAGGCAATGAACAAGAGGCGACCTCTGAAAATAAACTTTCATACGAAGCTCAGAAAGAGCTCAATAAGAAACTCCGCAAACTGGAAAAACAGGTAACTGACTGTGAGAAGAAGATAGAAGAACTGGAACAAAAAATCTCTGCGGTAGAATTAAAAATGGCTACTCCTGATGGAGCTTCTGATATGGAACTCTATGCAAATCATCAAAATCTGAAGCAAGAACTTGATAATGTGGTAGAAGAGTGGGAATCGGCTTCAATGGAGCTGGAAGAGGCTAAAAGTGAATAACGTGTCTCGCGAATAATTTTTGTATAAATAACATCCCCTTTGTGATTTTATTATCTAATTTTGCGTCCTATGTGGAAACAAAGAAATGAATTAATAAAATTATAAAGTATGAAATTTAAAAATTATCTACCGCTGATGGCATTCTGTTTAATCAGCACAGGGTGGAACTGCGAAGTAAGTGCCCAGTTAGCTCCTGGTATAGACTTTAATAATCTTGATAAGACCGTTTCACCGGGAAGTAACTTTTACCAGTATTCTTGTGGTGGATGGATGAAGAACAATCCACTGACAGGCGAATATGCGCGTTTTGGCTCTTTTGATAAGCTTGCTGAAAATAACCGTTCACAATTAAAAGGTCTGATTGAAGGACTTGCAAAAGTAAAGAATCAACCGGGAACTGTAGCTCAGAAAATTGGCGATTTGTACAACATTGCTATGGATAGCGCGAAGCTGAACAAAGAGGGAGCGGCTCCAATCAAACCTTATCTGAAGAAGATCGCTTCTTTAAAGAATAAATCGGCTATCTATCCTTTGCTGGCAGAAATGCGCACAATAGGACTTGATCCATACTTTGCTGTTTATGTAAGCGCTGATGATATGAACAGTTCTATGAATATGGTTCATACATACCAAAGCGGTATCAGCATGGGTGAACGTGAGTATTACCTGGAAAATGATGCTAAAACGAAAGAGATTCGTGATAAATACAAATTGCATGTTGTAAAGATGTTCCAGTTGGCTGGTTATGACAAAGCTTCTGCTCAAAAAGCAATGACTGCTGTTATGGCTATTGAAACCCGTCTGGCAAAAGTTGCCCGTACAAAGGTGGAATTAAGAGATCCTCATGCAAACTATAACAAGATGTCTGTTGCTGATCTTAAAAAACAATATCCTTCTTTTGCATGGGATGTTTTCTTCACAGACTTTGGTTTGAAAGGCCTTAAAGATATTAATGTTGGCCAGCCTGCTTCTATCAAAGAAGTTGTGAATATCATTAATACAGTGCCATTGAAAGATCAGATTGCTTACTTGCAATGGAAACTGATTGATGGTTCTGCTTCTTACTTAAGCGATGCAATCAATGCTCAGAACTTTGATTTCTATAGCACTACAATGAATGGTGTAAAAGTGATGAAACCACGCTGGAAACGTGCTGTGTCTGTAGTCGATGGTTCTCTTGGCGAAGCTGTTGGGCAGATGTATACAGAAAAATATTTCCCTGCTGCAGCAAAGGAAAGAATGGTGTCTTTAGTGAAGAACCTTCAGGTTTCATTAGGTCAGCGTATTCAGAATCTGGCTTGGATGAGTGATGCTACAAAGGCTAAAGCACAGGAAAAACTTTCTGCATTCCATGTTAAGATTGGATATCCTGACAAGTGGAGAGATTATTCTGCTTTGCAGGTAAAAAATGATTCTTATTGGGAAAATGTGGAACGTGTAAATCGTTTCGAGGTTGCTTATATGATTAATAAGGCAAACAAACCTGTGGATAAAGATGAATGGCAGATGACTCCACAAACTGTAAATGCTTATTATAACCCTACAACAAATGAAATTTGTTTCCCTGCTGGAATTCTGCAATATCCTTTCTTTGATATGAACGCAGATGATGCTTTCAACTACGGAGCAATCGGTGTGGTTATCGGACATGAAATGACTCACGGTTTCGATGATCAGGGAAGACAATATGATAAGGACGGAAACCTGAAAGACTGGTGGACTGCTGAAGATGCTAAGAATTTTGAAACCCGCTCTGCTGTAATGGTTAACTTCTTCGACAATATTGAAGTTGCTCCGGGTGTACACGCAAACGGTAAATTTACTCTCGGTGAAAATATAGCCGATCACGGTGGTCTTCAGATCTCTTATCAGGCATTTAAGAATGCAACAGCAAATGCTCCTCTTGAATCAATTAACGGCATTACTCCCGACCAACGTTTCTTCTTGGCATATGCTGGTGTATGGGCTGGAAATATTCGTCCCGAAGCAATCTTGAGTCGTACAAAATCTGATCCTCACTCTTTGGGTAAATGGCGCGTAAATGGAGCCCTTCCTCAGATTGGTGCATGGTACAAGGCTTTCAATATTACAGAAAAAGATCCGATGTATCTTCCTGTTGAAAAGAGAGTTTCTATTTGGTAAATAGTAGTTTCTTGTTATAATAGTGTAAGAGGTAAAAGCCCGGGAATGGGTTTTTACCTCTTTTTTCTTTTCTCTCTGACTTTAAAGCATTATCTTAGCGCCATAAAACAGTAAGAATGAGAAAGAAGAGGTTTACCGGATGGTTTTTATTACTAGTCAGCATGTTGGTGCTGATTGTACCGGTATTACCCCATCATCATCATTTTGATAATGAGATTTGTCTGCAGGGTGATGCTGATTCTCCTACAAAACCTCATCAGCAGGCTGATGAAGATTGTGACGGCTATTGCATCACTAAACTTAATTTCTCAGTTCCGCATCATGATATTAATGTTCAGCCCCATTTTTGGCAGGTTGTAACACTTTTTCCAGCTTCTTTTATACACTCTTTACTTCCGCCGAAGCTGGAATCTTTTGATCTTTTTTCCTTTTATATTGAATATCTTCATGGTGCGGGTATTTCCCGGACCATAAGTCTTCGTGCCCCGCCCATGCTTTAAATAAGTGTGGATTTACTAACTATAATCTGCATGCTTTTCTGGCTTTACTGCCAGATTTAACTAACGAAAAACTGAGATATGTTGTTTCTTCATATTATGGCTGAGATTCATTTTTAGCTGTGTGAGAGAATCAATTCCGTTAAGTTCTTTGTTATTTATTTACTAATCACTTTAAGATTAAAGGATTAGTTCTGTATTAACTTTATAAAAGCAGATATTTCATGATAGAACGTATCATACATTTTTCGATAAAGAATAAATTCATTATCGGATTATTTGTTGTGGCCTTGATAGGTTGGGGAACGTATTCGCTTACCCGTTTGCCTATTGACGCTATACCGGATATTACTAATAATCAGGTGCAGATTATTTCTATTGCACCATCACTCGCTGTTCAGGAGGTTGAAAGCGTAATAACCGCACCGATAGAAGTTGCAGTGGCCAACATTCCCGATATTATTGAACTTCGCTCTATATCTCGTTTAGGTTTATCGGTTATCACTGTTGTGTTCAAGGATAATGTGGATGTATATTGGGCACGTCAGCAATTAAGTGAACGGTTAAAAGAAGCTGAAGAAGTAATTCCTCCAGGACTTGCCAAAACAGAGCTTGCCCCAATATCATCCGGATTGGGAGAGATCTTTCAATATCGTCTTGCTGTAGAAAAAGGATATGAAAAGAAATACACTCCAATGGATTTGCGTACCATTCAGGATTGGGTTGTACGCAGAGAGATGCTTGGTACACCTGGTGTAGCCGAGATAAACAGTTACGGTGGTTTTGTGAAACAATATGAAATTGCTGTAAATCCTGAAAGACTTAGATCCATGAACCTTACACTGACTGATATTTTCGGAGCTCTTGAGAGAAATAATGAGAATACAGGTAGTGCTTATATAGATAAAAAACCTACAGCATATTTTATTCGTGGTATTGGACTTGTTAAAACGATTGAAGATATTCAGAAAATAGTTGTAAAGAGCAACTCATCCGGCATTCCGGTTCTGATAAGAGATGTAGCAACTGTGCAATATGGTAGTGCGACTCGTTATGGTGCATTTGTCGTTGATACATCCGAGGCTGTGGGAGGAGTTGTTATGATGCTTAAGGGATCAAATGCTCATGAAGTTATTGATAATGTTGAAACCCGGATTGCATCAATTCAGAAATCATTGCCAAAAGGAGTAAAGATAGAGCCGTTCCTAAATCGTTCAGATCTTGTGGGACGTGCTATTAGTACTGTTTCCCGAAACCTTATTGAAGGTGCTTTAATTGTAATATTCATTCTCGTATTATTGCTGGGAAATATCAGGGCCGGGTTAATTGTTGCTTCGGTTATCCCCCTGTCCATGCTATTTGCCATTTCGCTGATGAACTTATTTGGTGTGTCGGGTAACCTGATGAGCTTGGGAGCTATCGACTTTGGACTGATTGTTGATGGTGCGGTTATTATTGTGGAAAGCGTGGTGCACCGCATTACTCAGGGGAAATTACACAATTCGGGAGTGAAAGTTCTTTCACAGGAGCAAATGGATGAAAGTGTTCTTGAATCAGCCAAGCGAATGATGAGTTCAGCTACTTTCGGACAAGTTATTATTCTGATTGTTTACTTGCCAATTATGGCATTGGTAGGCATTGAAGGTAAGATGTTCCGCCCAATGGCTCAGGTGGTTACTTTTGCATTGATAGGAGCTGCAATCCTTTCGCTTACTTATGTTCCGATGGCTTCTGCATTATTCCTCAGTAAAAAGACGGAGCATAAGCGGAGTTTTTCAGATAAGCTGATGGATAAGATACACAATGCCTTTAATCCTGTTATAGCTTTTGCGCTTAAACGTAAATTGCTGGTTTCCGCTTCTGCAATTGTCTTGTTCCTGTCCAGTCTGTTTGTCTTCAATGGTTTGGGTGGTGAATTTATTCCCCAACTCGAAGAAGGCGATTTAGCAGCCGGAGTTGTTACTTTGCAGGGAGGTTCGCTCTCAAATACGGTTGAGATGGTTGAGAAAGCAAATAAGATTTTGCTTGATAATTTTCCAGAGGTAAAGCATGTTGTCTGTAAGATTGGTGCCGGTGAGATTCCTACAGACCCGACGCCAATGGAAACGGGCGACTATATTATTACGCTAAAGGATAAGAGTGAATGGACATCGGCTGAGACACGTGAAGAACTGGTTGAGAAGATGCAGGAAAAGCTTATTCCTCTTGCCGGAGTGAAATTCGAGTTTCAACAGCCTATACAAATGCGTTCCAACGAACTTCTTTCAGGTTCTAAACAGGATGTTGCCGTTAAGATATTTGGTGACGATCTCAACACGTTGGCCGATAAAGCTGCTGATGTGGAAAAGATTATAAAAAAGGTTCCGGGAGTTGAAGATATAAACGTAGAGAAAGTCACTGGTCTGGCACAAATACAGGTAAACTTTAATCGTGACCGTTTGGCACAGTACGGACTTTCTATTGATGATGTAAACCGGGTTTTACGTGCTGCATTTGCCGGTAGTCAGGCTGGGGTAGTATATGACGAAGAAAAGCGTTTTGATCTGGTAGTTCGTCTGGATAAAGATTATCGCCAGAATCTTGATGATGTTAAGAGCTTGTCGGTTGCAGCGCCAAACGGAGAGCAAATACCTTTTGAACAGCTTGCTGATATATCTATAAAATCCGGTCCGGCTCAGGTTTCCAGAGAAGATACCAAACGTCGTATTACTATTGGATTTAATGTTCGTAACAGAGACGTTGAAAGTGTTATTAGTGACGTGACTGCCAAGATTAATAAACAAGTAAGTCTTCCTACAGGTTATTATGTCTCTTATGGTGGTCAGTTTAAGAATCTGGAAGCAGCTAAAGACAGACTTGCTATAGCCTTGCCGGTAGCATTGCTCTTAATCTTTGTTCTGTTGTTCTTTACTTTCCATTCTGTAAAGCAGACCCTGCTAATCTATTCGGCAGTACCGATGTCTGCCATTGGTGGTATCTTTGCACTGTGGATACGTGGCATGAACTTCTCTATTTCTGCGGGAGTAGGTTTCATTGCCTTGTTTGGTGTGGCTGTACTTAATGGTATAGTACTTATCTCAGAATTCAACCGATTGGAAAAGAAAGGCGTTGATGATATTACGGAAAGAGTGATTAAAGGATTGCAAACACGTTTACGCCCTGTTATAATGACGGCCGCTGCTGCTTCGTTGGGCTTTTTACCAATGGCATTGTCAACCTCTGCCGGTGCAGAAGTACAAAAACCTTTAGCAACAGTGGTTATTGGCGGACTTATTACAGCTACTTTGCTTACTCTGATTATTCTTCCGGTATTCTATATCCTGTTCTCTACTCATAGTTTCAGGGCTTTGTTCAAACGTAAATCAGCAAAAGTGCTATCCGTTTCGTTGTTGCTACTTATCGGGTCGGCTGCTTTTAATAATGCTGAGGCTCAGCAAGCAAAGGCTATCAGTTTGCATGATGCCATTCAGTTAGCTTTGGAGAATAACTTGTCTGTTCGCTCATCCAGTTATTCTGTTGATGCCCAGAAAGCATTGAAGGGTGCTTCGTGGGATTTGGGAAAGACGAATGTAGAAGTACAGTATGGCAGGTTTAATTCATATACTAAAGATAATAGTTATACCGTGTCACAGTCAATAGCCTTCCCAACGGTTTATATTAACCAGGGAAAGCTGGCTGATGCCAAAGTGAAAAGCAGTGAATGGCAATTGAAAGGTTCACGACTGGAAACAGCTACTCAGGTAAAGCAGGTTTATTGGCAATTGGCATACCTGCACTCAAAACAAAGCCTGTTAAGTTACCAGGATAGTTTGTTTACCGGTTTCTTGAAGGCTGCTGAACTAAGAGCTAAAGTAGGTGAAACCAATAAACTGGAAATGATTACTGCCCGTTCTCAGAATCTCGAAGTTAAGAATCAATTGCGCCAGACAAGAGCTGATATTGGTATCTTTAGTCGTAAACTGCAAACATTGTTGAATACCAACATTCTATTTTCTCCTGCCGATTCTGTGCTGAAGCGACTTGAGTATATTCCTTTAATGGACAGTCTGGCTATTGCTCAGAATCCTTCATTGGGATATGTGCAACACCAGATAGAGGTTGCACAGATTGAACGAAAGCTCGAACAAAGCAAGATGATGCCCGATTTCAGTATTGGTTATTCCAGCCAGACAATGGTAGGAACGCAAGACGTGAATGGCATTCAACGAACTTTTGGAAGGGGAGACCGTTTCAATGCAGTGCAAGTGGGTGTCGCTGTTCCTCTTTGGTTTGTTTCCGGTAAATCTAAAAACAAAGCAGCAAAGATTAACGAAAAGATTGCTCAGACTAATGCCGAAAGCTATTCAAAAGAACTCTCAGGTAGTTATCGTTCATTGATTGATGAATACAGTAAATACCTGGGTAGTGTAGACTATTACGAGAAGCAAGCCATTCCAGAGGCAGATTTAATCATTGAACAATCTACCCGTAGTTATAAGTCCGGTTCAATGGATTATCTTGATTATGTGCTAAGTCTTGACAGAGCTCTGAATATCAGACAGAATTATCTGGATGCGCTTAACAGCTATAACCAAACCATTATTAATATTGAATTTGTTACAGGTAAAACGTTTTAAAATAAATAGTATGTCAAAATATAGATTTTTCTCACGATTCTTTTTTGTGGCTTTTACAATAGCTCTGGTATCGTGTAACGGCAATAAGAAGACAGCTGAAGAAAGTAAGGAAGCTGAAGTAATTCCCGAGGATATTGTAGAGATGCGTTCCGATCAGATTAAGCTTGCTGATATTGAGCTGGGAAAAATAGAGATGCGCTCTCTTAGCGGTACAACAAAAGTAAACGGTTTAGTTTCTGTTGCTCCCCAAAATATGGCAACTATATGTGCGCCGATGGGAGGCTACGTAAGAAAGACTTCTTTAATTCCCGGTAATCCTGTTCATAGGGGACAGGTACTTGCGGTTATTGAAAATCCGGAATTCATTGATATTCAGCAGAACTATCTTCAGGCAAGGAATAAGCTTAAGTATGCCGAGGCAGACTATAAACGTCAATCTGAACTTTACAAGAATGATGTGTCGTCTCAAAAAACTTATCAACAGGTCACCACTGATTACAGAAATCTTAAAGCAGAGGTAAACGCGCTGAAACAAAAGCTTTCTCTTATTGGCATTAACCCTGCCCAGCTTACAGAAAGTAATATTCATCGTTCGGCGGTTATAACATCTCCTTTGACCGGATACGTAAAGACGGTGAATGTAAACCTTGGGAAATATGTTACTCCGGCAGACATTATGTTTGAAGTGGTAAATAACGATAAATTATTCCTCGAGCTTACTTTATTTGATAAGGATGCAGCTCAGGTAGATAAAGGAGAAAAAATACGCTTCTTCATTAATAATGAGACAGAGCAACACGAAGCTGTTGTATATCAAACCGGTAAGTCTATCAATGAAGACAAGACATATAAAGTGTATGCCAATGTTCTTGGAAAATGCAAAAACGTACTTCCCGGAATGTATGTAAATGCGGTTATTGAAACATCAGGTCATAGCGTTGCTTCTGTTCCGTCGGATGCTGTGGTTAGCTTTGACGATAAAGATTATATTTTTGTGTTCGATAGGAATAAACAGGAAGGTGGCAAACCTTTTACCGAATATCGCATGATTGAAGTGCGTAAGGGTGTTACTGATAGTGGATTCACAGAAATTATATTGCCTGAGAAATTTAATATTAGCACTGCAAAGGTGGTTGTTAAAGGGGCATATAATCTGCTTTCTGCCAAGAAAAATGCAGGAGAAATGAGCTGCTAACAGATACTTTAGAGATTTGTAAAAACAAATAAGGCAGACCCTTATCGTCTGCCTTATTCTTTTTCCTGTTGTACGCCTTCTTTGAAGGTACTACTTTCCGATAGTTTATCGGATGTCCGTGTTGTTCAATCTCCGCTTCCCTGCTTCCACGGCGGGCAGCCTTTACATAATCCATCAAGGAATTACTTTTCTTCTTTTTCATAACTCTTGTAAATTTTCTGCAAAGTTAAGCGACTATTTTTATATTTCTATTAAAATAATGGAATATAATAGTTTTTCTTATAAAACAAAAAAATGGCATAGTTGTCCGCGCACTCAAATCAGACAAATCAGAAAGACGGGAATTCTCACTGTTTTGATTTTCCTGTTTGTATATCTAATGCATTATGTTCGCTAATAAATGGTTAATTATGAATCGTGTTTAGATTAATTAGTCGGGCAATCTGAATAAGATTGCGTGGAAATGATTACTTTTGCAGCTGATATAAAATTTTAGTTAAGAAGAAGATGCCGTTAAATTTACCTGATAAATTACCTGCCATTGAGCTGCTGAAGGAAGAGAATATCTTCGTGATTGATAACTCACGCGCCAGTCAGCAGGATATTCGTCCACTGAAGATTGTGATTCTCAATCTGATGCCGATCAAAATTACCACAGAAACCGATTTGATTCGCCTGTTGTCAAACACGCCTCTCCAATTGGAAATCTCTTTTATGAAGCTGAAAAGCCATACTTCAAAGAATACTCCTATAGAACACATGATGACTTTCTATGAGGACTTTGAAAATATGAAAAACGAGAAGTATGATGGTATGATTATTACCGGTGCTCCGGTGG